>ERZ824575.1882-NODE-1882-length-18036-cov-4.653801_pt1 | contig 18036 bp, 20 predicted proteins | sample MGYA00519470_ERZ824575 | MGnify/ENA primary metagenome ERZ824575 (study PRJEB31778, sample SAMEA3449170) | human gut metagenome | biome: human gut; feature: human-associated habitat; material: faeces | place: United Kingdom | collected 2010/2012 ...
GTGGGATATCCAGCAGTGCCTGCTGCGGACCTCGCAGCTGTGATGACCATCTGAAATAAAAGAAAAGGGAGGAGGATCAACAGTGAAAAAGCCGAGAGTCCAGCAGCGGACAGAGCGACGGATATCCGCTGCGCTGCGGCTGGTGATGGTGGCGGTATTGCTGTTGGCACAGATCGCGCTGGTGGTCGGCCTCAGCGACCTTCTGAAGCAGCGCATGGCGCTGGCCTACACCGCGCTGCAGCTGCTGGCCGGTGTGGTGGCCATGCGTATCTGGTCCCGCCCCGGGGCCACCAGCTATAAGATGGGCTGGATCATTCTGGTGCTGTTCGTGCCGGTGGTGGGGCTGATCCTCTATCTGCTGTGGAACGGCGACCGGCCGTCCAAGCGCCTGAGCCTGAAGAAGCCGGTGCCCATCGAGGAGCCGCTGGCGCAGCAGGAGCTCGCCCGCACCAATCTGGAAAAGCTGCGCCAGACCGCGCCCCAGTGGTATCCGCTGGCAGCGTATCTCAGCGGCAAGGGCTTTGACCTGTACCGCAACACGGCGCTGCGCTATCTGCCCACCGGCGAGGCGTATCTGGAGGATATGCTCACCACACTGGATACGGCCCAGCGGTTCATCTTCCTGGAGTACTTTATCATGGCCGAAGGCGAGATATGGGATCGGTTGTCTGATATCCTCTGCCGCAAGAGCCGTCAGGGCGTAGAGGTCAAGCTGATCTTTGACGATTTCGGCAGCATGATGCGTATGCCCAACGAAAAAATAGACGCGCTGCAGGACGCCGGGGTGGAGGTCAGGGTATTCAACCCCGTGCACCACTACGTCAACCGGCTGTACTTCAACTACCGCGACCACCGGAAGATCACCTGCGTGGATGGAGATATTGCCTACACCGGCGGCGCCAATATCGCCGACGAGTACGCCAACCTGATCGAACGCTTCGGCTATTGGAAGGACTGCGGTCTCCGGCTGGAGGGCGAGGGCGCATGGGGCCTGACCCGGGAGTTCCTGCAGATGTGGCAGCGGATGGACGGTCAGCTGTACCATGAGTACGACTATTATCGCCCCCTGCACCACCCCCTGGAGCAGGGCTTCTGCCAGACTGTGGTGGACGGCCCCGACGACAACCCTAACAACGCGGCGGAGGATCTGTTCCTCCAGATGATCAGCCGTGCCCGGCGGGAGGTGTATATCACCACACCCTACCTGGCTATCGACGAGCCCATGCTCAAGGCGCTGTGTCTGGCCGCGGAAAGCGGTGTGGATGTCCGCCTGATCATGCCCGGCATCCCGGACCACAAGTTTGCCTATCTGGTGGCGGAGAGCTACTTCGACCAGCTCATGGCGCATGATGTTAAGATATATACCTTTACACCTGGCCTTGTCCATGGAAAAACCGTCCTGACTGACCGCGAGACGGCCTTTGTAGGCTCCGTCAATATGGACTACCGCAGCTTCCAGCTGCACTTCGAATGCGGCGAGGTGTTCTATGGCACGCCCGCCATCGAGACGCTGCTGGAGGATATGGACACCACCATGGCCCGCTGTGCGCCCATGACGCCGGAGCGTATGGCGGAGCGCCCGTTTTGGCGGCGGGCGATGGGGACGGTATTACGGCTCTTCGCCATGTGGATGTAACCCCCGTCTGGTATATTTCCGCCCCGGCTGCGTCGAATATCCAAGAAAGGAATTACCCATGGCCTGTTTTATCATCGGCGCGGGCAGCTTTTACGGTCTGCCTGTGTCTGTTCAAAGGACCGATATGGTCATCGCCGCCGACGGCGGCTGGTATACCTGTCGGGAAAATGGCATAACGCCCACGCTGCTGGTGGCGGATTTCGACTCGCTGGACGCCGCGCCGGCGTTTGACCACATCCTCCGCTTGCCGGTGGAGAAGGATGACACCGACATGATCCGGGCAGTCAAGGAGGGCTTCGACCATGGTGAGAGGGAGTTCCATCTCCTGGGCGGCATGGGCGGCCACCGGACAGATCACACGGTGGCCAATATGCAGACGCTGGCCTACATTGCCCGCCGGGGCGGGCAGGGCTGGCTGTACGGAAACGGTGAGCGCTTCACCGCCATCTACGACGGGGGCGAGATCACACTCACCGCAGGGCGGAACAGCGTTTTCTCCGTGTTCTGCCTGGGCGCAGACGCGGAGGGCGTTACCATCGAGAACGCCAAGTATCCGCTGACCGACGCCGTGCTGACGGCGGATTTCCCTCTGGGGGTCAGCAATCATTTTATAGGACAGGCGGTGCGCGTCGCGGTGCGGCGTGGCTGCCTGCTTATAGGGATAACAGATAAGGAGTAACGAAACATGAAAAACACCATGAAAAAGCTGCTGGCGCTGTTGTTGGCACTGGTGCTGACCCTGGCCCTGGCGGCCTGCGGCCAGAAGGAGGAAAACAAAACTGATGGCCAGACCAACGACCCCGCGATCACCGATCAGGACAACGCCGCTGATGAAAAGGTGACGCTGCCTGTGGCGGACGGCGCGGTCATCGGTCAGGGTGCCGTGGCCTTCACTGTGGAGGTGCAGGGTGCGGACGGCAAGACCGTCACCTTTACCGTCAACACCGATGAGGAGACGGTGGGCGCGGCTCTGCTGAAGCTGGGCGTTATCGCCGGCGATGACTCCGAGTACGGCCTGTACGTCAAGACCGTCAACGGCGAGACTGCCGACTACGATGCCGATGGCACCTACTGGGGCCTCTACATCAACGGCGAGTACGCCATGACCGGTGTGGACGCCACTACGCTGGAGGCTGGCACGACCTACGCTTTCCGTGTGGAGAAGGTCGAGGGCTGACAGGTATAAAAAAGAGACGGCGCAGCCGTCTCTTTTTTATACCTTTTCCAGTGACTGCACCACATCGCCCAGCAGATACAGGGAGCCGCAGCAGACGGCTGTGCCATCGGGCGGCGTGTCCGCCAGCATTCGGGACACACCCTCCCGGATGGTGCCGCAGGCCGTTACCGGCTTGCCATATCGCCGCAGGAAGGCCGCCAGCTCTCCGGCGTCCAGCGCACGGGGATTGTGGGGGGTTACAGTGATAAACCGCGCGGCCAGCGGAGCCAGCTGGTCGTACATTTTTCCATAGTCCTTGTCCGCCAGCACACCGGTCAGCACCGTTACCGGCTGGCCCGGCAGATACTCCCGGATGGCCGCCGCCAGCGAGACCATGCACTGGGGGTTGTGCCCTCCGTCCAGAATGATCGTGGGCTGCCGCCGCACCACCTGAAACCGTCCCGGCCACGCGGTCTGGGCCAAGCCCTGACGGACGGCACTTTCATCAATGTGCCAGCCACGCTGCCGCAGAACATCAATGGTCGTCAGCGCCACGGCGGCGTTTCGCAGCTGGTGGCCGCCCAGCAGGGGCAGCCGCAGGCCCTTATATGGGCCGTAGTTGAATATCTGCCCCTCCAGCGTGTCGCAGACTGAGGAGAGGGCATCGAAGTCCGCCACAGTCAGCGGTGCGCCTGCCGCGCGGCAGCGCGCGGCCACCACCTCCTGCACGGAGGGGGCACAGGGGTACAGGACGGCATGACAGCCGGGCTTGATGATGCCCGCCTTGGTGGCGGCGATGGCCTCCACCGTATTCCCCAGCACGCTGGTGTGGTCCAGACCGATGTTGGTGAGCACGGCGGCCTCCGGCGCGGGGATCACATTGGTGGCATCGAATTCACCGCCCATGCCCACCTCGCATACCACAATATCGCACGCCTCCCGGGCAAACCAGGTCAGACCGATGGCCGTTACCAGCTCAAACTCCGTGGGCGGATCCGCCATGTGGCCGGCCAGCGGGCGCAGCTCCTCCACCAAGGCGCACAGGGTATCGTCCGGGATAGGTGCGCCGTTGATCTGCATACGCTCATTGAAGCGGAAGATGTACGGCGAAGTGTACAGCCCCGTTTTATACCCGGCGGCGCGCAGCACGGAGGCCAGCATGGCGCAGGTGCTGCCCTTGCCGTTGGTGCCGGTGACGTGGACATACTTTACGTGCCGTTCCGGATGGCCAAGCAGGCCCAGCAGCGTATCGATACGGCTGAGCCCGGGCACACTGCCCCGCCAGTCCACCTTGTGGATGTACGCCAGCACCTCATCCAGCGTCATGGCCGTCACCGCCCTTCGTCTTTATCCGCCGCAGTACCGGGGAGAGTGCGTTCCGCCGCATCAGCAGCCACACCAGCAGCGCGTCGATACAGCCGGTGATGGCGAACTGAACGCTGCGGGCCGCCAGCCGGGTGAGGAAATAGGGCCATTTGGCCGCACCACCGTACACCAGCGCCAGAGCCATGCTCTGCCAGAGCACGGAGCCGCATACCGCCGCAGGAAATACCGCCAGCGCCGCCCGCCAGAGGGTAGGCCTGCGCCAGACATACCGGCGCACCAGCCCCGCCCACAGGCCGTACAGAATGGGCGGCAGGCAAAAGATCGGGTTGTAGCCAAAGGGGGAAAACAGGCAGCCGATAAAGTCGGCGGCAAAGCCCACTGCCGCGCCGGGCAGCGGCCCGAACAGCAGTCCGGCCAGCAGGATAGGCACCGCCTCCAAAGAAAATCGGCTTACTTCGCTGGGAATGATGGTCAGCAATCGGGCCAGCACCACGCTCAGCGCGGTCAGCAGAGCGCAGACCGTCAGGGCATAGGTGTCGAGGACCGGTACGGGGACGACGTAAAGTTCTTTTTTCTGCATAAAAAAATACCTCCTTATCCTTGGGATGGGAGGTATCACCATATAGATAACGACACAAACTGCCCGTGGAAGCTGGAATGGTATCGCGGCGCAGATGCACCTTCGTCCGGCGGCAGCCTCCCATCCGTCCGGCACTTAACGCACCATCCCTACACGGAACTGCTCACAGTATATACGCATTCCCACGAAAATGCAAGAAAAATAATCCCACAAGATATAGACCCGACAGTTGACTACATTCCACAGGATGATGTATAATAGTCGTGAATACATACCGAGATGCGGCAAGGAGGGCACAGCATGGCTTTTGACTTTGAAAACGGTTCCTACACCGACGCTGCCGGGCGCACGGTCCTTGATCCTGCTGTTTACAAGGACTGGCAGATCGGTGCGGCGGCGGAGCAGGCCCTGCCCCCGGTGGACTGGTTCCGCCAGAAGCTGGGTCTGCTGCCAGAGGAGCTGCTGCCCTATGGCAAGACCCCCAAGCTGGACTTTCTGCGGATCATGGAGCGCCTGAAGGACCGGCCGGACGGCAAGTATATTGAGGTAACGGCCATTACCCCAACGCCCCTTGGCGAGGGGAAGTCTACTACGTCTTTGGGCCTGATCGAAGGACTGGGACGTCTGGGCGCCAACGTGGGCGGCTGTCTGCGCCAGCCTTCCGGCGGCCCCACCATGAACGTAAAGGGCACCGCCGCCGGCGGCGGGAACGCCCTGCTCATTCCCATGACGGAGTTCTCCCTGGGCCTGACCGGCGATATCAACGACATCATGAACGCCCACAATCTGGCTATGACCGCCCTGAATGCCCGTATGCAGCATGAGCGCAATTATGACGACGAGACGTTGGCCAAACGCGGCCTGCGGCGGCTGGATATCGATCCGGAGCGCGTGCAGTGGAGCTTTGTGCTGGATTTCTGCTGCCAGGCCCTGCGAAAGATGCGTATCGGCCTTGGCGAGGGGAAGATGGACGGCTATCCCATGGACACCTGCGCCAACATCGCGGTCAGCTCTGAGCTGATGGCTATCCTCTCCGTGGCCCGGGATCTGGAGGACCTGCGTCGGCGCATCGGCAGCATCGTGCTGGCCTATGACAAGCAGGGAAGACCCGTTACCACCGAGGACCTGGAGGTGGCCGGGGCCATGACCGCCTGGATGCGGAACACCATCAACCCCACGCTGTGCTACACGGTGGAGCATCAGCCGGTGCTGGTCCACGCGGGGCCCTTTGCCAACATCGCCATCGGCCAGTCCTCGGTCATCGGCGATCGTCTGGGGCTGAAGCTGTTTGATTACCATGTCACCGAGTCCGGTTTCGCCGCCGACATCGGCTTCGAAAAGTTCTGGAATGTCAAGTGCCGTTTGTCCGGACTGAAGCCGGACGTGTCGGTGCTGGTGGCCACCGTCCGCGCCCTGAAGATGCACGGCGGCGGCCCGGAGGTCATCCCTGGACGACCTCTGCCGGAGGCGTATACACGGGAGGATCTCGCCCTGCTGGAGGCAGGCTGCGCCAATCTGCTGCACCACGCGGCCACCATCCGCAAATCCGGTGTCACCCCTGTGGTGTGCATCAACAAGTTCTATACCGATACCGACGCGGAGCTGGAGCTGGTGCGCCGTATCTGCGCGGAGAACGGCCTGCGCTGTGCTGTGTCCGATCACTGGAGCTATGGCGGTGCTGGCGCCGAAGAGCTGGCCCGCGCGGTCATGGAAGCCTGCGACGAGCCTTCAACACTGAAATTCCTCTACCCGGACGATATGCCTCTGCGTGAGAGGGTGGAGATTATCGCCCGGGAGGTCTATGGCGCCGACGGGGTGGACTGGTCGCCGCTGGCGCTGGAAAAGGTGCAGCGGTTCGAGTCCGACCCCAGGTACGCCGACTACTGCACCATGATGGTCAAGACGCACCTGTCCCTGTCCCACGACCCGGCCCGAAAGGGCGTGCCTACCGGATGGCGTCTGCCGGTGCGGGATGTGCTGGAGTACAGCGGCGCACGGTTTTTGTGCCCCGTGGCCGGCAGCATCTCTATGATGCCCGGCACAGGGTCCGACCCGGCCTACCGCCGCATCGACGTGGACACCGCCACCGGCGCGGTCCGCGGCCTGTTTTAAGGAGGGCACTATGGACGACACCAACAAGACCTGCCGCGAATTTGTGTCGGCACTGGCCTCATCAGCACCGACGCCCGGCGGCGGCGGTGCCGCCGCGCTGTGCGGCGCTGTCGGCGCGGCTCTGTGCGGCATGGTGGCCAGCCTGACCACAGGAAAAAAGAAGTACGCCGACGTGGAAAGCGAGATACAGCAATTGCTGAAAAGCACAAACACTTTACATGACAAACTGCTGGACCAGGTCCGCGCGGACGCGGAGGGCTTTCAGCCTCTCAGCCGCGCCTACGCCATTCCCAGGGAGGATCCCACCCGTGCGGCGGTGCTGCAAAGCGCTGCTGAGACGGCCTGCACCGCGCCGCTGGAGATCATGGCTCTGTGTGCCGCGGCCCTGTCCGCCGCCGGACGTCTGGCGGAGATCGGATCCCGGCTGGCGGTGTCCGATGCCGGCTGTGCCGCTGCCATACTGCGCGGTGCGCTGGAGGCTGCGGCCCTGAACGTGCTGGTCAATACAAAGACTATGGCTGATCGGTCGGCGGCCGACCATCTGAACGCTCGGTGCTTCGCTCTGCTGGATCAGGGCAGGACCGACGGCGAACGTATTTTCTGCGCGGTGCGCGATCAACTTGTCTGATAAGGAGGGACGTGCATGGCCGTTCTGCTGACCGGAAAGCCTGTGGCGGATGCGCTGTCCGCCGACACCCGCACCCGGGCCGAGGCGCTGCTGTCAAAGGGTGTCCAGCCCCGTTTGGTCCTCCTGCGCTGCGGCGATAACGAGGCCGACGGTGCGTACATACGCGGCGCCGTGAAGCGCGCTGCGCTTTGCGGTGTGGCCGCGGAGCTACGCACCCTGCCCGCGGATGCCTCCGCCGATGTGGTGGCGGCAGCTATCGACGCTGTCAACCGTGACCCTGCCGTTCACGGCTGCCTGCTGCTGCGGCCTCTGCCGCCCCATCTGCGTGGGGAGGAGAGCGATCTCTGCGCCCGCCTGGCGCCGGACAAGGACGTGGACGGTATGACGCTCAAGAGCGCTGCCGCCGTGTTCACCGGACAGGGAAGGGGCTTTGCCCCCTGCACCGCCCAGGCCTGCATGGCGCTGCTGCACCACTACGGCATTGCCCCCTGCGGCAGGCACGCTGTGGTCATCGGCCGTTCCCCGGTGGTAGGCCGTCCGGTGTCCATGCTGCTCCTGCGGGAGAACGCCACCGTCACCGTTTGCCATACAAAGACGCCGGATACGGCGGCGCTGACCCGCCAGGCGGATATTATCATCACCGCCGCCGGCGCGGTCAACAGCCTGACCGCCGCCCATGTCCGACCAGGCCAGACCGTGCTGGATGTGTCCATAAACTGGAACGGCACCGGCCTCTGCGGCGATGCGGACTTCCCGGCAGTGTCGTCCATTGTGGAGGCTATTACCCCTGTGCCCGGCGGCGTAGGGTCTGTCACCTCCGCGGTGCTGATGGCCCATACCGTCCGCGCGGCGGAATATCTGACAGGGGAGGGCGGCACATGAACGTCTTTACTCCCGCCGAGACAGCGGCCAACTATGCTGCCGCCGGTGTCCTCAAGACCCGGCAGCCCTTTTTGAAGCTACTGCTTTTGGGCATCGCCGCCGGAGCGCTGATCGGGTTTCCGGTCTGCGTCACCAACATGGCTACCTATGCCATCACCAACGCCAGCGCGGTCCGTATCATTGCCGGCGTCCTATTTGCCTTCGGCCTGGGCATCGTGGTGCTCACCGGTGCCGAGCTGTTTACCGGCAATACCCTCCTGGTCATCAGTCTGCTGGACAGGCGCGTGACCTGGGGTGCCATGCTCCGTAACTGGGGCATTGTGTATCTGGGCAATTTCCTCGGCGCGCTGGCCCTGAGCTGGGTCTGCGCCCGCTTTGGCTGGCTGGACGCGGGAGACGGTGCGCTGGGCGCTTATACCATGCAGCTGGCGGTAGGGAAGATGACCATGCCCTTCGGCAAGGCCTTCTTCATGGGCGTGCTGTGCAACATTCTCGTCACGGTCGCCGTGCTGGCGAGCCTGTCCGCAAAGGATGCCGCCGGCCGTATTCTGGGCGCGTGGGCGCCAGTGATGTTCTTTGTGGTGGCCGGCTTCAGCCACTCCATCGCCGACATGACCTATTGTGCGCTGGCGCTGTTCGGCAAGTCCGCACCGGCCTGCGCCGCGGCGGCGCAGGCCGCCGGCGCGGACCTGTCCGTCCTGACCTGGAGCCGCTATTTCCTGGGGAATATGCTCCCCGTCACGCTGGGAAACACGGCGGGCGGCGTGCTGGTGGGCCTTGCGGCCTGGTACTGCTATCTCCGCAAGAAAGGATAACGTTCCATGAATATGTTTTTGACCCTGGCTTACTTATTCTTCATTGGCTCCACCCTTGGATGGGTGGCTGAGCTGCTGTACCGCCGGTTTCTCTCCGGCGCAAACCCGGAGCGTAAGTGGATCAACCCCGGCTTCTGCGTGGGGCCCTATGTGCCCCTGTACGGTTCGGGCCTCTGTATTCTTTATCTGTTGGCCTCCATCGGTGAAAAAAACGGTGTGGATACGGTGGGGGAGAAGCTGCTGCTCTTTGCGGGCATGGCCCTGAGCATGACAGCTATCGAATATATCGCCGGTATCGTCAGCCTGAAGTTCATGCACATCCGCCTTTGGGATTACAGCAAGCAGTGGGGCAATATCCAGGGCCTGATCTGCCCGGCCTTCTCCGTCCTTTGGGCGGCGGTCAGTGCCGTGTACTACTTCTGCGTCCATCCTTATATCCTGGACGCGCTGGATTGGCTGTCCCGCAACCTGGCCTTCTCATTTGTCATCGGCTTTTTCTTTGGCGTGTTTACCATCGATCTGGTCTATTCCGCCAAGCTGGTGTCCCGCATCCGCAAGTTCGCCGACGAGCATGATGTGGTCATCAAGGTGGAGAACCTGAAGGCCCACATCCGCCAGCGGCAGGAGGAGCGCCGCGAGAAATACAGCTTCCTCTTTGCCTACCGCTCCCGCAGCGAGCTGCTTGAGCATCTGCGCGAGGCGCATGAGACTTGGGAGGAAAGACGCCGCAAGTGATATTGCTTTACAGGAGGCTGCCGTATGCACATGACTGTCTTGTTTGCAAGTCCCCGTGCGGCGCATAGCAACACCCGCGACCTGCTGGTGCCTTTTCTGGAGACGTGGCGTGCCGCCGGCCACACGGCGGAGGTGTTTTCGCTCTTTGATCTGCACATTGAGCCCTGCCGCGCCTGCCGCGGCTGTCAGATGGACTGGGAGCATCCCGCCTGCGTTCTGGCGGATGATATGCCTGCCATATTTGATGCCGTCCTCCGCAGCGATATTCTGCTGCTGGCCGCGCCCATCCACTCCTGGTTCTGCCCCGCGCCCATGAAGGCCGCGCTGGACCGCTTCGTCTATGCGCTGAATAAGTACTACGGTCCCCGCGGCTGCGGTCCGTCTCTGCTCTCCGGCAAGTCTCTGGCCATTCTGACCACCTGCGGCTACCGGCCGGAGAAGGGCGCAGACCTGTTCATCGAGGGGATGCGCCGCTGGTGCAGGCACACCGATATGCGCTATGTAGACGCATTGACCGAGCGCCACCTGGGCTACGATCACACGTTCATGGACGCGGAAAAGGAAGCCTGTGCCCGCGCCTTTGCCCGGTCGCTCATGCAGGCATAAAAAACGACCTTCGGTACAATACCGAAGGTCGTTTTTTGCGTCAATGCAGGTCCTGCTGCTTCATCCATACATCCATGACCACGCTGTGGGGCAGCAGCTTCGTCAGCCCTGCCTGTACCCGCGCCACAAAGCCGTACTTGCACACGTCCTTGCCCCGCTTGGCGTCCCGCCAGGTGCGTGCTACAATGTCGTCCGGATCGTACATGGCCGCGTATTTCTTCACAATGGGCGTCTCATCCGACTTGATGGCCCGGTCAAAGAACGCCGTCTTTGTCCAGAAGGGGCACACCGCCATAACGCCGATGCCGCGGCTTTTCAGCTCCCGGTTCAGCGCCCGGCTGAAGCTCAGCACAAAGGCCTTTGTGGCACCGTAGATATCGATATAGGGGATGGGCTGAAAGGCCGCCACGGAGGCGATGTTGATGATCTGGCTGCCCCGGGGCATATAGGGTGCGGTGATCTGGCACATGGCTACCACCGCCTGGCAGTTCAGGTCCGTCATGTTCAGATTCATCGCCAGCGGCGTGTCCAGCACGGCGCTGAACTTGCCGTAGCCGCTGCAATTCATCAGCAGGCCCACCTCCACCGGTGTCTCGGCCAGTGCCGCGGCATATACATCGAAGCTGCCGCGGTCCGTCAGGTCCAGCGCCAGCACGCGGACGGGGAAGGGGACCGTGGCGCGCAGGGACTCCAGCTGCGCCTCATGCCGCGCGATGACCCACACCTCGTCAAAGGTGCCGTACCGATCCACCGTCTCGGCGAACCGTTTGCCCATGCCGCTGGACGCGCCTGTGATCACTGCGATCTTCTTCATACGATAGCCCTCCCGGTCTTGTTATATCCCTACTGTATCCCATTTTTGGGCGGCCGTCAACCGGTTTTCCCCGCCCGCGGCACAAAAAAAGAACACGCCTTACGGCGTGTTCTCTCGGCGCTTTCGGTTACGCGGCGGCGTGTGCGGGCTTGTTCTCGTGCTTCTCCTCGCGGCTGCGCTCCAGCAGCAGCGCGCGGGTGGCGGCAGCGGTGAACACCACAGCCCAGAACAGGGTGACATACTCGCCGATCAGGCGCATACCCGCCTCGGGAGCCGTCATCAAAAAGGCGGACGCGATGACCAGCACCAGGGAAACAACGGCGATAGCGACGTGCGTAGAAATGTTTTTCATGGTAACATCCTCCTTGAAAAATTTTATGTGAGTTTTGTTGTTTTTTTGGTTTCAGGCTCTTGCCTTCCTGTTGATGCTATAGTAGAATATTTCACAGGAAAAGTAAAGCTGTACTTTGTTATAGTGCTTGTTAGAAATACTAATAGCTTGGAAGGAGGAAAAACCATGGAGACCGCCCGCTGCCGCGCCTTTCTGGCCGCTGCCGAGACCGGCAGCTTTTCCCGCGCCGCCGAGATGCTGCGCTACACGCCCTCCGGCGTCAACCAGCTGGTCACTGCACTGGAGAAGGAGATCGGATTCTCTCTGTTCAGCCGCAGCACCAAGGGCGTGGCGCTCACGGCCAACGGCCAGCTGCTGCTGCCCGTTATCCGCGAGATACTTCACCAGGAGGATAAGCTTTTCGAGCTGTCCGCCCAGATGAACGGCCTGCTGATCGGCACCGTCACCATCGCCGCCTATTCCAGCATCGCCACCCATTGGCTGCCCGCTGTCATCCGGGATTTTCAGGAGAACTACCCCCACGTGGAGATCAAGCTGATGGAGGGCATCTGGCAGGAGGTGTCCCAGTGGCTGGAGGAGCGCACCGCCGATATCGGCTTCCTAAGCTACCAGGAGAATATGCCCTTCGAGTGGATCCCATTGGCCGAGGACCCCATGCTGGCCCTGCTGCCCCGGAATCATCCTCTGGCCGGTGCCGACTGCTACCCGCTGAAGCGGTGCGAGCAGGACAGCTTCATCATGCCCGCCCTGGGCTGTGATGACGACGTGGAGGCGCTGTTTGCACGCAATCACGTTGATCCCAACATCCGCTATACCACCATCGAGAACTTTTCCGCCATGTCCATGGTGGAGCAGGGCCTGGGTGTCAGCGTGATGAACAAGCTCATCACCGAAAAGCGTATCTGCGATGTCGCCATGATCCCCATCGACCCGCCGGCCAGCATCACGTTGGGCGCGGCACTCCACTCCCGGGCGGATGCCTCGCCGGCCGTAAAGATGTTCCTGAAATACGCCGTCCGTATGCTGACAAAGAGCGCCGTCTGAGCCTATCGGAAAATCTTATATCCATTCAGTGTTCCCCGCTTGCGATACCCTGTGGAATAGGGTATACTTACTTTAAATAACAAAAGGGAAGGAGTGCCCCTATGGATAAGCGCATTCTCGTCATCAACCCCGGCTCCACCTCTACCAAGCTGGCCCTCTTTCAGGGTGAGCAAAAGCTGTTTGACGCCGCCGTGCGCCACAGCAAAGAGGACCTGAGCCCCTTCTCCTGGGTCATGGAACAGGCGGATTTCCGCCAGACCGCCATTGAAAAGGAACTGTCCGCCCACAATGTGGACCTGACCACGCTGGACGCCGTCTGTGCCCGGGGCGGTCAGCTGCCCTACTGTGCTGCCGGTACCTACCTGGTGGATCAGGACATGGTGGACTTCATGTACACGGTCCGCGATGCGGCCCATGCCTCCAATCTGGGCTGCGTGCTGGCCCTGCGTATCGCCCGTCCGCTGGGTATCCCCGCCTTCATCTGCGACCCCGTCACCGTGGACGAGATGACCGATGAGGCCCGGATATCCGGACACCCGGTGCTGCCGCGTATGATGACCGGCCACGCCCTCAACTGCCGCGCCATGGCCCTGCGCTGTGCCGAGACCGTCCTCCACAAGCCCCTGGCCGATTGCCGCCTGATCGTCCTGCACCTGGGCGGCGGTGGGTCTGCCCGCCTGTTTATCGGCGGCAAGATGGTGGACGGCGTCCGCGACGATGAGTGGATGCTCGCCCCGGAGCGCATGGGCGGCGTCAGCCTTCAGCCCCTGGTGGCCATGTGCTATTCCGGCGCGTACACCAAGCAGGACATCATGGACCTCATCCGCGGCAAGGGCGGCCTGATGGCCCACCTGGGCACCGCCAATGCCCAGGAGGTGGAGCGGCGCATCGCCGACGGCGACACGCACGCCAAGCTGGTCTATGACGGTATGCTGTACAGCTGCGCCCGGGCCATCGGCGGCCTGGCCGCCGCAGCGGATGGCCGCGTGGACCGCATCATCCTCACCGGCGGGCTGGCCCACTCCCACTATGTGACCGGCTACCTGACGCAAAAGCTCTCCTTCATCGCCCCGGTGGAGGTCATGGCCGGCGAGTTTGAGTTGGAGGCTCTGGCCGCCGGCGCAAGCCGTGTCCTCAATGGGCAGGAGCAGCCACGCCGCTTCGCCGACATCCCGCAGGCATAAAAAAACAGCCCCGGCCGCCGCCGGGACTGTTTTTTTATGCTCTTTTTCTTCCGCAGACCTGGTACATCTCCCCATTGGAGATCACCGTGTCCACGTCCAGATACGGCGCCATCAGCGCCCGGACCTCGTCCTCATGCAGCAGACCAAGAGACACGGGCTTCGCGCTGCCGCTGTGGTGGGCGTCCAGCGCCGCCCGGCTCATGCCGTGGGCGATGGACAGCCGCCCGCCGGGCCGGACCAACTCTGCCAGCGTCCGGATCAGCCCCGCCGGATCGGGAAAGTGCGGGAAGGCGTTATAGACCATCACCACGTCATAGGGCCCGCTGTCCCGCACGGCGGTGCTGTCCTCCACATCGCCGCATACCACCGTGATCTGCGTCCCGGCGGCCTTTTCCACCGCCCGCGCCGCCATCTCCGGCGACAGGTCGACAGCCGTTACCCGCGCCGCGCCGCGCTTTACATAGTCGCCGAACAGCACGCCGGTGCCGCAGGCCACGTCCAGCACCGTGCAGCCCTCGCATACCCCGGCGTTATCCAGTATCCGGGCGATGACCGCCTCATTCCGCACCATGCCCGCGTCCCAGTCCGGTGCCAGCCGGTCAAAGAACGCCTGTACATCCCGCTTGTCGATCATGCCGCCGCCCTCAGCTGAAGAACGTGGCCGTGTCGATCTGCTGATAGCCGCCGAAGCTGTTGGGCATCCGATAGATCTCCTCCGCAATGCCCTTGCCGAAGCCCTGGGCCGCGCCGGTCACGATGCAGATCTTGCCGCCGAGACGGCCCTCGCCCGCCGGGCGCTTGCCCATGTTGGCCTTTGCGATCTCGCACCATTTGGTCATATCAACAGACATAAAAGTACCCTCTTTCTTGAAGTGTACCTCTATTATATCTGCATTTGTATGTTGATTCAAGAGCGTTCTGTTTTATTTTTCTGGTTTGTTGCCCGCTTTCCCCAAAATCAGGATGCACAGCACAATTACGCCGGTTACCAGAAAGATCCCGGCCATGCCCTTACCCATGATGGGCAGCGTCTGTAAGAATGCTTCAAAATTCATATTGTTTCCCTCACACCAGAAGATTCAGCAGCAGACCGCCCGCAATGACGGACGCGACCTGCCCGGATACGTTGACGCCCACGCACTGCATGAGCAGATAATTCTGCGGGTCTTCCTTGATTGCCATCTTATAGACCACGCGCGCCGACATCGGGAACGCCGAGATGCCGCAGGCGCCGATCATGGGATTGAGCTTTTTGTCCTTCGGCAGGAACAGATTGATGAGCTTCGCGACCAGCACGCCGCCCGCCGTGTCGAACATAAACGCCACAAGGCCCAGCGCCATAATGAGAAGCGTCTGCTTTGTCAGAAAATACGCTGCCTGCATCCGCACGGCGATGGTGAGGCCCAGAAAGAGCGTGATGAGATTCGAGAGCGTCTTCTGCGCTGTCTCGGAAAGAGAGTCCAGCACGCCGCACACCCGGATGAGGTTGCCGAACATCAAAAAGCCCACCAGCGCCACGCTTCGCGGCGAGACGATGCCGCAGACGGCGGTGATAATGATCGGGAACAGGATCTTCGTGCGCTTGCTGACCGTGTGCTGGTGGTACGGCATATGGATCATCCGTTCGTGCTTTGTGGTCAGCGCGCGGATGACCGGCGGCTGCACGATCGGCACGAGCGCCATGTACGAATACGCCGCGACCATGATCGCGCCCAGATAGTTGGATTTCAGGAAATTCGCCATAAAGATCGCCGTCGGGCCGTCCGCCGCGCCGATGATGCCGATGGCCGCCGCGTCCTTGATGGGGAAGCCCAGAAGGGCCGCAAGGCTGAAGGTGAAGAAAATGCCGAACTGCGCTGCCGCACCGAAGAACATGAGCTTCGGGTCGTTCAGCAGCGGCTCAAAATCGATCATGGCCCCGATGCCAACGAACAGCAGCAGCGGGAACAGCTCGTTCGCGATGCCCGCGTCGAACAGCACGTTCAGAACGCCGATCTCCTCCACGCCGTCGATGGCCTGCGTGACCGCGCCGGACAGCGGCAGATTGACCAGGATCGCGCCGAAGCCCATCGGCAGCAGCAGCGCAGGCTCCATATCCCGTTTGACCGCCAGATAGATGAGAATCCCGCCGATCAGCCACATGACCGCCTGCTGCCAGTTGAGATTGCTGATGTTTGAAAATAACTGCGCCACAAAAAGTCCTCCTGTTTTGTTTTTTGATAAAAAGAAAAGACCTTTACCCAAGCATACGCGATGCTTCGGTAAAAGTCTCACAATTTCAGTCGACTGCGGGCATTTTTGCCGTACTGACGCAGCCGACGCGGAGGAAACCGCCTGCTACTCCCTTTTATCGAGTCTATTGAAGCAGAAAAGCGCCCGGCCGTCAAGTGGGCCGGGCGTATCTTAGCGGGTTCTTAATAGCCGGATCACGGCTTCGGGTCCTGCGGGGGCTCCTGCTGGGCGGTGAATTTTGCTTTGCGCTTTTTACGGGCGGTTTTGATCCCGGCGATCACGGCAATGACGATCACGGCCAGCAGAACCAGCGCGGGCAGCGCGGAGGCCAGACTCAGAATGACGTTCTGCACGCCGCGGGCGAAGCCCGTCCAGCCGTCGGACAGGGAATCGGACAGCTTCTGGCCGAAGGTGCGCCGGACCGGAACGGTCGGCGTGTAGACCTCGACCTCGCGCAGATCGAGCTCCACGGTCGAATACCTGATCTGCATATCATAGTTGCGCAGGCTGCGCTCAATGGACTCGATCTCATAGCGCACGTCGGACAGCCGCTGCTCAAGCGCGATGAGCGTCTCCACGTCCTCGCTCTTCGAGAGCATGTCGAGAAGCCGCTCCTCCTGCGTGTTGAGGCTGGACAGGCGCGCTTCGTAATCGGTATAGGCCGACGTGACGTTCTGCGCGTCGCGGCTGGTGGAGATTACGTTGCCGAAGCCCTCTGTCTCGTGCAGAAAGGCTTCAAACTGCTCGCACGGGATGCGGACGGTGTAATACGCCCAGCGGTTGACGATGGAGGTCGTGCCGTCAGCATTGTACTGCGTGTCGCCCGTCACATTGGAGCTTTCCACGAAGCCGCCGATCTTCTGCACCTGCGATTCCAGCGCGGCGACCGCCTTGTCAAATTCGGTCGTCTCGATGGAGACGGACGCGGTGTAGATGATCTTGGCGGTGTAGTCGGCAACGGAATCGTCCGGCTCCGGCGTTTCGGCGGCGCCGCTGCCCGCTTCCGTCGTGGCGACGGTGTCGTAGGCGAATTCCTCCGCTTCGGCGAATTCCTCCGCCGAGGCAGGCTCTTCCATGGGCATTTCCGCGGCGGGGGCCTGTGCGGCGGAGTCCGCCGACGCGGATTTTGTGTTTGCCGCGCAGCCGGTGAAAATGGTCAGGGCCAGCAGGGCGGCGGAGAGGATCACAAAGGCCAGCACCGCCAGCCCGATGTAGCCCATGCCGGTGGCAAGGCCGATGGCCATACCCAGAAACAGCACGCCGATCTCCCGGGCCGTACCGGGTGCGGAGCGGAAACGGACAAGGCCGAACGCGCCGGCGACCGCGACGCCCGTGCCGACGTTGCCGTTGACGAGCATAATGACGGTCTGCACGGCAAACGGCAGCAAAATGACAGCGAGCACAAGGCTTTGCGTAAAGCGCGTGCGGCGCGTATACGTAAACGCGATGAGTGCGCCGCAAAGCAATCGCTTCAATACTTTCATAGATTTTCCTCCTTCCGGGGCCTTTTTAACCCCTTTCAACTATAAAGATAGAAAATCGGAAAAAGTGCAACCGACTTTTTCAAAATTTGCGAAAAATTTTTGCATGGGGCGTTTACTTTCGAGAGAAGATCGTATCTTTCTCTCTTGTCACTACTCAAAACCGCCTGGGAATTCACTTGCCGGGCAGCAGGCGGAGGAGAGCAGAGACAAAAATTTATTCTAAAAAGGCTATGTATTATGGCAAACAAAAGTATCGTCGTCTATGGTGGCACCCTGGCTGGTGTCGCAGCAGCGGCCAAAGCAGCAGGTCATGTGGACCTGGAGAAGACCACTATCACCCTCATCGTCCCTGATCCTGTGGATCACAACGGCAACGGTGTCTCTCTGGGTGGCCTGGCTACTGTAGGTGGACAGAATTACTTCGACATTGGTTGGCTCACCGGCCATACA
>ERZ824575.1889-NODE-1889-length-17983-cov-5.269523_pt1 | contig 17983 bp, 13 predicted proteins | sample MGYA00519470_ERZ824575 | MGnify/ENA primary metagenome ERZ824575 (study PRJEB31778, sample SAMEA3449170) | human gut metagenome | biome: human gut; feature: human-associated habitat; material: faeces | place: United Kingdom | collected 2010/2012 ...
CTCCCAGACAATCTGTCACATCACATGGAGCTGTGATTGCTACAAGTCCTGCAAGAGATGCATTCAGACACATGGAAACGTCCGGCTTACCATATTTGATCCATGTAAAGATCATACATACAACAGTTGCTACTGCTGGTGCTACGGTTGTTGTAAGGAATACGCTTGCAAGCTGATCACCTGATGTACATGCAGCACCGTTAAATCCATACCATCCAAACCAGAGAATAAATACACCAAGTGCTCCAATCGGAAGGTTATGTCCCGGAAAAGCATTGACTTTTGTAATCTTTCCGGATTTGTCTTTTGTAAACTTACCAATACGCGGTCCAAGCATTGCAGCTCCGATCAATGCAGAGATACCACCAACCATATGAATTGCACAGGATCCTGCGAAATCATGGAAACCAAGCTGTGCAAGCCATCCACCGCCCCAGATCCAGTGTGCTTCAATCGGATAAATCAATGCCGAAATTACTGCTGAATAAATACAGTAGGATAAGAATTTTGTACGCTCTGCCATAGCACCTGATACAATCGTTGCTGTAGTTGCACAGAATACTAAGTTAAACACAAAATTCGAAAAATCAAAATTTGCATAACTGGTAAAGATATCAAATCCCGGTTTTCCGATAAAACCAAGAACATCTTCTCCCAGCAATAATGAAAAACCGATCAGGATGAACATTACGGTACCAATACAGAAGTCCATCAGGTTCTTCATCAAAATGTTGCCTGCATTCTTTGCTCTGGTAAAACCGGTTTCTACCATGGCAAAGCCTGCCTGCATCCAGAATACCAGTGCGGCACCGATCAGAAACCAGATACCAAACATATTTTCATTGATAAAACTTACAATTTGTTGTTTATCCATAACAATCTCCTCCCTATATAGAAAAAGAGACACTTCCCCAAATTCCACAGCTTCGTGGTTCTGAAAAAATGTCTCTTTTTTATTTTGTAAGATGTTTGTAAAAAATGTTCCTTAAATCTTTGGATTAAACTTCAAAGATCAGATCTCCATAAGATGGCATTGGCCATAAATCCTTGTCAACGATCATCTCCAGCTTATCTACCGGTGCACGGAGTGCATCCATAGCAGATTTCACCTCATCCCTGTAATATACAGCCTGTTCCTTACCTTCACCCATTTCTGTTCCCTTTGCAGTAACAGTTTCCAGACTCTTGAGTGCTTTCTGTGTCTCAGCAAGCAGGGAGGATGTCTCTGTCAAAATATCTGTCTGTGCGCTGACATCTGCAGATGCACATGCACTCTTTACAGTTGCAATTGACTGTCCAAGTTCTGTTGTGTACTTGATAACAGCCGGAATAATCTGCTTTCCAGCGATGTCAATCATGGCTTTTGCTTCGATATTGATGGTCTTTGCATATGTCTCGTACTCGATCTCTACGCGGGATTCAAGCTCAGATTTGGTAAATACTCCAAATTTTTCAAATGCAGCTACAGATTCCGGAGCTGTATATGCAGGAATTGCATCTACCATGGACTTGATATTTGGAAGTCCACGCTTCTGGGCCTCTGCAACCCATTCCTCAGAGTATCCGTTTCCGTTGAATACTATTCTCTGATGTTCGATAGCATATTTCTTGATCAGATCATGTGCTGCAAGCTCGAAATCGTCTGCTTTTTCAAGAACGTCACAGGCATCTGAAAATGCCTCCGCAACAATGGTATTTAACACGATATTTGCCTGTGCAACGGAATCCTGGGAACCAACCATACGGAACTCAAATTTGTTTCCGGTAAAGGCAAACGGTGATGTACGGTTACGGTCTGTCGCATCCTTCATAAAGTCAGGCAGGGATTTTACACCTGTCTCTAATCTCTGACCAGAGATACTGTGTGTGGCAGCTCCAGTGCTGATGAGCTGTGATAACACGTCCTCTAACTGCTCTCCAAGATAAACGGATAAAATAGCCGGTGGTGCCTCATTTGCGCCAAGTCTGTGGTCATTTCCGACATCTGCTGCCGATTCGCGCAAAAGATCGGCATGGGTATCCACTGCCTTTAAAATACAGGTCAACACCAAAAGGAACTGAATATTTTCGTGCGGCGTTTTTCCCGGTTCTAACAGGTTAATGCCATCGTCTGTCGTAATGGACCAGTTATCATGCTTACCGGAACCATTCACCCCTGCAAATGGTTTCTCATGTAACAGACACTGTAAACCATGACGATACGCAACCTTTTTTAAAGTCTCCATGATAAGCTGGTTGTGGTCAACTGCGATATTTGCCACTGCATAAATCGGAGCCAGTTCGTGCTGTGCAGGTGCGACCTCATTATGCTGTGTCTTCGAGGACACGCCAAGCTTCCACAGTTCGATATTGACATCTCTCATATAGGATGCGATACGCTCACGGATGCTTCCAAAGTAATGGTCATCCATTTCCTGTCCTTTTGGAGGCATTGCACCAAACAAAGTACGTCCGGTAAAGATCAGGTCTTTTCTCTGTAAATATTTTTCTCTGTCTACAATAAAGTATTCCTGCTCCGGTCCTACCGAAGGAGTTACTCTCTTAGAGGTTGTGTTTCCGAATAAACGGATCAGACGCAGTGCCTGCTCGTTGATCGCTTCCATGGAACGAAGCAATGGTGTCTTCTGGTCAAGCGCTTCTCCTGTGTAGGAACAGAATGCGGTCGGAATGCAGAGTGTTGCACCTGCTGCGTCCTGTCTGACAAATGCCGGGGAAGTACAGTCCCATGCTGTATATCCTCTCGCCTCAAAAGTCGCTCTTAATCCACCGGATGGAAAAGATGATGCATCCGGTTCACCTTTAATTAATTCTTTTCCCGAAAAACTCATCAAAACCTTGCCGTTTTCCATAGGCGCAGTAATGAAAGAATCGTGTTTCTCTGCCGTAACTCCGGTTAACGGCTGGAACCAGTGCGTATAATGTGTTGCACCTTTTTCAATTGCCCACTCCTTCATCTCATGAGCAACGACATCTGCGGTCTCGAGGTCTAATTCTTTTCCTTCCTCCATTACTTCGTGAAGTTTTTTGTAAACTTTCTTTGGTAAACGAGCCTGCATGACAGAATCGTTAAATACATTTTCTCCAAAGATATCTACAACATTAAAGTTCTCTTTCTCCATCATCTTGTTTGATATCCTTTCTCTCATCTAAATCCCCTCAGATTTGATGTTCTTATACTAATATAAGAGAATCTACACATAAATGCAACTAATAAATCGTTTATGTTCCAAGGAAAAAATAGAAAAAGACCTCATAGAACGGATTCTCTGCTCTACAAGGTCTTTATTTTCTTGATATTTTATTCAGCTTTTCCAACAGAACCAAATAATTCCATCTTCTCTTTTACAGTAGCTTTGATTGCTTCTGCACCTGGAGCTAATAATTTACGAGGATCGAATCCCTTGCCCTCAAGATCTTTACCAGCTTCGATATATTTACGTGTAGCATCTGCGAAAGATAACTGGCACTCTGTGTTAACATTGATCTTAGATACACCAAGGTCGATAGCTTTCTTGATCATATCAGCCGGGATACCTGTACCGCCATGAAGTACTAATGGCATCATTCCTGTTTTCTCCTGAACAGCTGCTAATGTCTCAAAGCTTAATCCTGGCCAGTTTGCCGGATATTTTCCATGGATGTTACCGATACCTGCTGCAAGCATGTCCACACCAAGATCAGCGATCGCTTTACACTCGTTAGGATCAGCACATTCGCCCATACCTACAACACCGTCTTCTTCTCCACCGATAGAACCAACTTCTGCCTCGATAGATAAGCCTAACTGATGAGCTACTGCTACTAACTCTTTTGTTTTCTCAACGTTCTCTTCGATTGGATAATGAGAACCATCAAACATGATAGATGTGAAACCAGCTTTGATACATTTGTAGCATCCTTCGTATGTTCCGTGATCTAAGTGTAATGCTACAGGAACTGTGATTCCAAGTTCTTCATCCATAGCTTTTACCATAGCTGCTACAGTTTTGAATCCTGTCATGTACTTTCCAGCACCTTCAGATACACCTAAGATAACAGGGGATTTTAACTCCTGTGCTGTTAACAGAATAGATTTGGTCCACTCAAGGTTGTTGATGTTGAACTGACCTACAGCATAATGACCAGCTTTTGCTTTGTCTAACATTTCTTTTGCAGATACTAACATTGTTAATTCCTCCATAATTTTAAAAATATATTTCCCATTTGCACTCATTACCTCGTGATTCCTTCACTCAGTAACTTCGCCGTTCGTCAAATACAAATCTTTTCGTATTTTCCTCACTTGCACTCATTATATATTACTTTGATGCAAAAATAAAGTTATTTTTTTAACATATATAACTGTCAAATCTTTTATTCTTCCGGCTTTTTGACCATAATGTCCACTGCCTGTTTCAGATTTTTCACACAGACTTCCTCATGGTCACCGCCAAATTCCCCGTCCAGAGTCCATGGGATCTCCCTGGAAGCGGTAAACTTCACTTCGGCTGTCTTAAATGAATAAATCATATCCGTGTCATCTACGAGATTGATCAGGGATGCGATGATCTCATTCAGTTCCATCGGGTTCTTCGGCTTTTTGATCAGTGTAACTTCAAAAACACCGTCATCGAGCAGAACATCTTTTCCGGTCATCCCCTTGAATCCGCCTACAGATGTAGAGTTTGTGATCATTCCGTAGATAAACTCGTCCTGAATACGCATATTGTTATATTCCACCTGCATCATAAAGGATGGGATATCATGAAGGCATTTTGCGCCTTCTAAAATATAAGCGGCATGTCCGAGTACATTTTTCCATTCCTGGCTCGTCTTATAAGACACTTCTGTAAAAAGTCCAAATGCTGCGACATAGACAAAATAATCCCCATTAAACAGACCGACATCGCACGGAAACGGTTTTCCTGTGACGGCCGCCTCTGCCGCTTTTTCCATATCCTTCGGTATTCCAAGCGAAGAAGCAAAATCGTTCGTGCTTCCGGCCGGTATGTATCCCAATGGAACTTTTGCTTTGCATTGCATCATTCCGGTTACCACTTCGTCTAATGTACCATCTCCACCGCTGCACACAACAAGATCATAATTTCCGGCATACGCTTCCACTTTTTCTTTTGCATCTCCTGCACACTGCGTCGGATAGATCGTAACCTCATAATCCGCTTTTACCATGGTGTCCACGATGTCTAACAACTGATTCTTAATCTGTGCCTTTCCTGAGCACGGATTGAATACAAACAATAATTTCTTTTTCATATCCATAAATCACTATACTCTCTTATTCATTCAACATTTATTTGCCTGTCAAAAGTCTCTCTAATGCTTCCACTGCTTCCACTTCGTCTGTTCCTTCCGCATCTATCGTGACAACCACTCCGTTTGTCAGAACAAGGCTCATCATTCCCATGATGCTTTTTGCATTGACATGTTTCCCGTCCATCTCCAGATAAAGATGACTGGAAAACTGATTGGCGGTCTGTACCATCAATGCGATCGGTCTTGCTTCCATTCCTGCATCCATCTGCACTTCTACTGTCTTTCTCATCGTCTTATCATTCTCCTCCTATTCCCTCAATCCGTCTGCGATCTCACTGATCTTCCGAAGTCTGTGGTTCACACCCGATTTTCCAACCGGCGGATCTAAATACATTCCAAGTTCTTTGAGTGGTGCCTCAGGGTATTCCAGCCGCAATAACGCCATCTCTTTTAAATTGTCCGGCAGGCTGTCTAACCCCATCACTTCCCTGATATATGTAATGTCCTCCAGCTGTTTTACTGCCGCATTGACCGTCTTGCTGATATTGGCAGTCTCGCAGTTGACCTTACGGTTGACGGAATTACGCATCTCTTTTAAAATGCGCACGTTCTCTAAATTCATCAGTGCCACATGCGCTTCCATCACATTTAAAATATCAACAATCTGTGCCCCTTCTTTTAAGTAAACAACAAAATGTTTTTTTCGTTCCACGATCTTGGCATCCACATCAAAACTGTTCATGGTATCCCGAAGCTGTTCTGCCTGCGGCATAGTTCTGCACACAATCTCAAAATGATAGGACTTGTTTGGATCACTGATGGAACCACCAGCTAAGAATGCCCCTCTGATGTAAGCTCTTTTACAACAGCCCTGCAAAAGTAACAGACCATTGACTGTCTCTGTGATCATCGGGATCTGATGATCCTCATCCCACATTTTTACTGTCTCATAAATTTTCTTCTGTTCTCTTCCGGATTTTTCTCTTTTCTCCTCCGAAAAATCAAACAGTTTTTTTAATAATAGCTCATACTTTGTATTTAACAGTTCATTTTCAGAATCCAGAAAAAGGTCACATCCGGACTCACTTACCTGCACTTTTCCATCAAATGCGATCAGCGCCGCCAGCTCCGCGATCTGACAATGACGGCTTTTCCCAAGATGTCTGGAAAGTTCTTCTTTTACTTCACTTGAAAAAGACATTCTATTTACCTCGCAGGGCATCTTTTCCTATATCCCTATGCTCAATCTTCAGACCATATTCCTTCTTGTCCGCCATTCTCTTGTACAATTCATTGGCAAGCGTTACCGAGCGGTGTTTTCCGCCTGTGCATCCAATTGATATGACAAGCTGGTTTTTTCCCTCTGCAATGTAGTTTGGTATCAGGAAGTTGATCATATCCTCTAATTTATCCAGAAACTCGTGCGCCTCCTTAAATTGAAGCACATAATCCTGAATTTCCTTGTCATTTCCTGTCTTGGCACGAAGCCCTTCCACGTAATATGGATTCGGCAGAAAACGCACATCGAAAACCAGATCGGAATCCGCCGGGATTCCATATTTAAATCCGAACGATAAAATCGTGACGAACAGATTTTTATAATCCTGGTTCTGCACAAATATTTTTTCAATCTCCGCTTTCAGCTCTCTTGTCAGAAGCTGACTGGTATCTATAATATAACTTGCCCGCTCTTTTAAAAAGGCAAGTCTCTCTCTCTCTTTTGCAATTCCTTTATCGACACGCTCCGAGCCTGCCAGTGGATGACTTCTTCTCGTCTCTTTGTATCGCTTTACAAGTACGGAATCCTCCGCATCCAAAAATAAGATATCATAAGCGCCGCCGTTTGCCTTGATCCGGTCAAGCACACTTCTAAGTTCCTCAAGTGCCTGTCCACTTCGGATGTCGATCCCGACAGCGACTTTCTGTAATTCTGCATTCTGCTGCAGATCAGACAATTCCACAAATTTTTCCAATAAAGGGATTGGAAGATTATCGACACAGTAAAAGCCGATATCTTCCATCATTTTCAGTGCTGTACTTTTTCCGGCTCCAGACATTCCTGTTAATATCACGAATTTCATATTATAACCACACCTTTCTCATAAGTTTGCAGCTTAAAATTCACCAATCATTTTCACTTCCGGTTCCAATACTACACCAAACTGTGCCTGTACCTTATCCGATACGTCCCTCATCAGCTGACAGATATCTGCTGCTGTTGCATCCCCTTTGTTGATCACAAAACCACAGTGTTTCTCAGACACCTGCGCACCACCCACCTGATAGCCGCGAAGTCCTGCATCCATGATCAGCTTTCCTGCAAAATATCCCTCCGGTCTTTTGAAAGTGCTTCCGGCACTCGGATACTGCAGTGGCTGTTTCTCTGCTCTTTTTTCATTCAATTCTTTCATTTCGGAACGGATTTCCGCCTCATTGCGCGGCACAAGTTCCAAAACAACTTTTGTAACAATATATTTTTTCTCTGGAATACAGCTATGCCGGTAACCCAGGTCGAGCGCATCTCTGTCAAGTTCCAACTGTGCACCGTTTTCATCGAGAACATATACTTTCTCAATGATGTCCTTCATCTCTCCGCCATAGGCTCCGGCGTTCATGACAACTGCTCCGCCGACACTTCCCGGAATACCGGCAGCAAATTCCATGCCGCCCAGACCATTCGATGCCGCAGTATTGGCAATTTTCGAAAGCATCGCACCTGCCTGTGCCGTGATTTTCGTTCCATCCACTTCAATGTTTCCCATTGGGTCTGTCATCTCGATCACCACACCACGGATTCCCTTGTCTCCCACAAGCAGATTACTGCCATTTCCGATAAAAGAATATGACACATGATACTGTCTGCAGAGTGCAAGGATAGCCACAAGTGCTGTTTCATCCGGCTGGACCAGCACATCTGCCGGTCCACCCACACGAAACGTTGTATGTTTTTTCATTGGCTCTTCCATAAAGATCCCGGAGCCACCCATTACATTTTGAAGTTCTGTCAAAAACTGGTCATTCATTGATCTTCCCTAAGCTTCCTTTAAGAATGCAATATAGCCTCTGTATGCCTCATACAGATCAACTTTACTGATGATCTCCCATGGTGCATGCATATTCAATACCGGAACACCGCTGTCGATGACATTCATTCCATAATTTGCAAGAATGTAAGCGATTGTTCCGCCGCCGCCCTGATCTACTTTACCAAGCTCGGCTGTCTGGAAGGATACCTCATTTGTATCCATAATATTTCTTAATTTTCCAATATACTCTGCATTTGCATCATTGGAACCACCCTTGCCTCTGGAACCTGTATATTTATTAAATACAAGTCCTTTTCCAAAATATGCGGTGTTTCGTTTTGTCATAACGCTTGGGAAGTTCGGATCAAACGCTGCCGATACATCGGAGGAAAGCACCTTGGAATTTGCCAGTGCTCTTCTGAGTGCCAGTTCTGAATAACTTCCTGCTGCTGCCATTACTTCTGCAACGGTATTTTCGAAAAATCTGGACTGCATTCCGCTGGCTCCCACGCTTCCGATCTCTTCTTTGTCCACTAAGAGGCAGACACTTGTGATCTCCGGATCTTCTGACACAAGCATTGCTTCAAAGGATGGATATGCGCACACCCTGTCGTCATGTCCATAACCCATGATCATGCTGCGGTCAAAGCCGTAATCTCTTGCTTCTCCTGCCGGAACCACCTCGATCTCTGCGGAAAGGAAATCTTCCTCCTCTATACCATATTCTTTGGATAAAAGATTCATGATATTTGCTTTCACTTTTTCTTTTACTTTCTCGTCTTCTGTCTGCATTGGAATGCTTCCGATCAAAAGATCAAGATTTTCACCCTCGATCACTTTTGCAGCTTTCTTCTCTAACTGTTCTCCTGATAAATGGATCAGAAGATCACTCACTCCAAACACCGGATCGCCTGGTTTATCGCCGACATTTACCTTTACAACAGTTCCGTCTTTTTTTGCAATAACACCATGTAATGCCAAAGGTAACGTTACCCACTGGTATTTCTTGATTCCACCATAATAGTGGGTGTCTAACATAGCGAAATCGGTATCCTCATATAATGGATCCTGTTTTAAATCCAGACGTGGTGAGTCAATGTGTGCTCCAAGGATATTCATTCCTTTTTCCATGCTCTCTTTTCCGATTACAAATAAAGCCATGCCTTTTCCCATGTTATTGGCATATACTCTGTCGCCTGCTTTCAATGCTGTATGCTCTGCGATTACCTTTTCAAGATTTACAAAACCTGCTTTTTCTGCTTTCTCCACAAAAGAAGTAACGCACTCGCGCTCTGTCTTGCAATCAGAAATAAACTTGCGGTAATTCTCTGCGAACTGAAATACTTCCTCCCGTTTATTTCCTTCCGGGTATTTTTCCCATGCAATTTTGTTTTCCATAATTTTGTCTCCAAATCTAACTATATATTTATAACGGTTTTTCCGCTATATGCAAAAATGTAAATATGTCGTCTCCGGCTTAATCGTCATCATCATGACCTTTTGTGATATTCTCCTGCACACGGCGGTAAAGCTCCTGTGCTGCATTGTAACCCATTTTCTTCTGTCTGTGGTTAACCGCTGCTGTCTCACAGATGACTGCAAGATTTCGTCCCGGACGGATTGGAAGCGAATGACACGCCACTTTATTTCCAAGAAATTCTGCGTATTCATCCTCTAAACCCAGACGGTCATACTCATTTTCTTTCTTCCAGTCCTCTAGCTTGATGACAAGGTCAATCTGCTGTTTTTCCTTGACACACTCAACACCGTAAAGCGCTTTCACATCGATAATACCGATACCACGCACCTCGATAAAATATCTCGTGATGTCCGGAGAAGTGCCGATCAGCGTATGCTCATTAATCTTGCGGATCTCCACAACATCATCTGTTACCAGACGATGTCCACGGCGCACAAGCTCCAATGCCGCCTCACTCTTACCGATTCCGCTCTCACCCATGATCAGAAGTCCTTCACCATAGACATCGACCAGAACTCCGTGAATGGAAATACATGGTGCCAGCTGTTCACTCAGACAGAAAATCAATTCTGCCATAAATTCCGATGTGCTTCTCCTCGTTCCCAAAACCGGAACATCATTTTCCGAAGCAATCTGTAAAAAATCTTCATCCGGCTGTAAATCCCTGCAGAAGATAATGCATGGGATATCATATGTGGTAAATTTCTGTAAAATCTTTTCCTTCTTCTCCACATCAAGTCTCTGTAAATAGGTGTACTCAACGTTTCCGATGATCTGTACACGCGACTGCTCAAAATGTTCAAAGAACCCACTCAGCTGCAACGCCGGACGGTTCACATCACTGATTTTAATACGGTGTTTTTTCAAATCCATGTCCGGCAGGAAATTATACAGATCCATGATCTGTGCTACTTTGCTGACACTTACTCCATTCGTTCCATTCATACCCTTTTCTCCTTTATGTTCTGGGGATTTTTTGTTTTCCTCTGCGCCGGAAAATACTTCTGCCGCATAGAAAACCCATTGTCATAAATATATCACAGAACAGCGTCTTTGTGAAGAAATTCATATACTGCCTGCGCCGCTTTTTCGTTCATGCTCTCGGTGTCGGCAAGATCTTCTGCCGAGGCCTCTCGGATTGCCTCTAACGACTGATATTTTTTCATCAAAGCTTTTCTTCTGGACGGACCGATTCCCGGAATATCATCCAGTATGGAATGCACCTGTTCTTTGCTGCGCAGTGACCTGTGGTATTCGATAGCAAAACGATGCGCCTCGTCCTGAATTCTTGTGATAAGTTTGAATCCTTCACTGCCCCGGTCAATCGGTATCTCAATATTGTTATAGTATAACCCACGGGTTCTGTGATTATCATCTTTTACCATACCACAGACCGGAATATTCAGATGTAATTCATCCAGCACTTTCAGGCAGATATTGACCTGCCCTCTTCCACCATCCATCATAATAAGATCCGGGAAGCGTGTAAAACTGCCATACTCTGCACCGAGTTCTTTCTCCTGCATTTCTTCCTGCTCCCGCATGCCGTGTGTAAAACGCCTTGTAAGGACTTCATGCATGGAAGCGTAGTCATCCGGCCCGGTGACAGTGCGGAGCTTGAACTTTCTGTAATCGCTGCGCTTTGGTTTTCCTTTTTCATAAACCACCATGGAACCAACCGTCTCGAATCCGTTGATGTTGGAGATATCAAACGCTTCCACACGCTGTAAGCCCGGAAGATCCAGCCATCCTGCGATCTCTTTCATCGCTCCGATAGTTCTTCCCTCCTCACGCTTGATCTTCTCCTTATCCTGCGACAACACAAGTTCCGCATTCTTCTGCGCCAGCTCCACCAGTTTTTCCTTCATTCCTTTTTGCGGAATACGGATATAGACTTTGCCTCCGCGCTTCTCCCCTAACCATTCTGCCAATACTTCATGGTCATCGATCTCCTCCGGCAGCATGATCTCCCTCGGAATAAACGGCGTGCCAGAATAAAACTGTTTTACAAATGTAGTCAATATTTGTTCCTTAGTATCTTCATTTCCGATCTTTACATAAAAGTGATCCCGTCCGATCAGTTTTCCATCCCGGATAAAAAATACCTGTACGACCGCGTCTCTGTCATCCGCAGCAAGTGCAATAATGTCTTTGTCCTCGCCGTCGTTATGCGTGATTTTCTGTTTCTGTGCAATCTGCTTCACGCTGTTTAAAAGGTCGCGATATTCGATTGCCTTCTCAAACTGCATCTCCTCGGAAGCAGCCATCATTTTTTCCTGTAACGATTTTAAAATTGGTGCATAGTTTCCATTTAAAAATTCAACGGCTGCATCCACACGCTGTCTGTACTCCTCTTTGCTGATATATCCCTGACACGGTGCATTGCACTGATGAATATGGTAATTCAGGCACGGGCGGTCTTTTCCGATATCTTTTGGCAGATTCCGGTTACACGTTCTGAGCTGATATAATTTATTGATCAGTTCGATCGTATCCTTGACTGCTCCTGCACTCGTGTACGGTCCAAAATAGCGTGACCTGTCTTTTTTCTGTTGTCTGGAAAACAGAACCCGCGGAAAATCCTCTCCGACCGTCACTCTGATATAGGGATAGGTCTTATCATCCCGCAGCATGGTATTGTATTTTGGTCTGTGTTCCTTGATCAGATTACATTCTAAAACAAGTGCCTCCAGTTCAGAATCCGTGATGATATATTCAAAACGCGCAATCTGTTTTACCATCTGCGCTTTTTTGATCCCCTCATCATGGCTTGCCTGAAAATACTGGTGCACCCGTTTTCTAAGGCTGACAGCCTTTCCAATATAAATAATCGCATCCCTGCTGTCATGCATAATATAAACTCCCGGCTGATCCGGGAGTTTTTTTAATTCTTCTGCAATCTCAAACATTATTCACCATCATTGCCTTTACTCTGGCGTTCAGCGTCCATTGCCTGTTCCATAAAGCTCTTCTTTGTGCTCTCTTCCTCCGGTTCCGGAATACCTTTGATCTCACGGAAAATCTTCATAAATTCTTTTCCGGTGATCGTCTCATGCTCGTACAGGTATTCAGAAATCTTATCTAATGATTCGCGGTTCTCGATCAGAAGCTGCATTGCGTCATCATAACATTTGTTAATAATGGAAAGAACTTCTCCGTCGATCTGTGCTGCGGTCTCCTCACCGCAGATCAGTCCTGCCCGGTTATCCAGATACTGGTTCTCTGTTGTTGCAAGACACATCATGCCAAACTTATCTGACATACCATATTGTGTAACCATTGCTCTTGCGATCGCTGTTGCGTTCTCAATATCGTTTGCAGCGCCGCTTGTTGCGGAGGAAAATACGAGTACTTCTGCCGCACGTCCTGCCATGTAGGTTGTGATCTTGGCAAGCAGTTCATCCTTCGTCTGTAAGAACTTCTCCTCTTCCGGTGTCTGCAAGGTATAACCAAGTGCTCCCATCGTTCTTGGAACGATCGTGATCTTCTGGACCGGCTCAGTGTTCTTCTGAAGTGCTGTCACAATTGCATGTCCAACCTCATGGTACGAAACGATCTTGCGCTCTTTATCACTCATCACGCGGTCTTTTTTCTCTTTACCGCCTACTGCAACTAACTCAAAAGCCTCAAATAAATCTGCCTGATTTACATATTTTCTGCCCTTCTTAACCGCATTGATCGCAGCCTCATTGATCATATTGGCAAGATCAGAACCAACAAGCCCTGCGGTTGCAAGTGCGAGTGCATCCAGATCTACAGTCTCATCCATAAGAACATCTTTGGAATGAACTTTTAACGTCTCAAGTCTTCCCTTCAGATCCGGCTTATCGACGATAATACGACGGTCAAAACGTCCCGGACGAAGCAGCGCTTTATCCAGAACTTCCGGTCTGTTGGTTGCAGCCAGGATCAAAAGTCCCTTGGAAGTATCAAAACCATCCATCTCGGCAAGCAGCTGGTTTAAGGTCTGCTCACGCTCGTCATTGCCGCCGCCATAGCGGGAATCACGGCTCTTACCGATTGCATCGATCTCATCAATAAAAATAATACACGGCGCCTGTTTCTGTGCCTCTTTGAAAAGATCACGCACACGGGATGCACCGACACCGACAAACATTTCTACGAAATCAGAACCGGAAATACTAAAGAACGGAACGCCTGCTTCTCCGGCAACTGCCTTGGCAAGCAGAGTCTTACCGGTTCCGGGAGGTCCCACCAGAAGAACTCCCTTCGGGATTCTCGCTCCCAGTCTGGTATACTTTCTCGGCTCTTTTAAGAAATCTACGATTTCTTCTAATTCTTCTTTTTCTTCCCGCAGTCCTGCCACATTTTCAAAGGTTACATTGCGGTTCTCATCGGTGGTCATCTTTGCCCGGCTTTTTCCAAAATTCATCATCTTGCTGCCACCACCACCGCCTGCTGCCTGATTGTTCATAACAATCATAAACAGAATAAATATTGCTCCAAACACAAGTAAGAGCGGCAATAAATTCATCAGCCAGTTTTCTGCCGGAATATCATTCACCACATAAGAAGTAAATTTTTCCTTATCCATCAGCGATTGAGCCTCACTGACATCCAGCACATATAAGGTCTCTTCTGACTTATCCGTTTTGACAATATCCAGTCTTCCGGTTGGATAAACTCTGTTTGGCTGCACTTCTACAGATTTAATCTCATCATCAGCCAGTTCCTGTTTAAACTGGGCATAATTATAGTCATCCTGATTCAGATGCTGTCCGTCCAGTAAGAACCAGACCAAAACCACAACTACAATCAGACTGATATAAAAGCCCCATCCTCTATATGATTTCTTCACGCAAACTCCTTCCTATCCCAAATCAAGAATGCCAATGTATGGCAGATTGCGATAGCGCTGGTCATAATCAAGACCATATCCTACTACAAATTCATCCGGAATTTCAAAACCGGTATAATCTACCGCAACGTCTGTTATCCTGCGATCCGGTTTATCTAACATTGCACACAATTTTAAGCTCTTCGGTCCTCTGGCGGATAAATCATCCAGCAGATAACGCAGTGTTCTTCCTGTATCAATAATGTCTTCAATGACAATTACATTTCTACCTTCAATAGATTCTTCCAAATCTTTCTTTATGGTGATTTTTCCACTGGACACGGTTGACGCGCCATAACTGGAAACGCACATAAAATCAATTGTTACCGGCACGGTAATACGCTTTGCCAGTTCACAGGTAAAGAATATACTTCCCTTCAGTATGCAGATTAAATGAACGCTTTCACCTTCATAATCCTTGCTAATTCTTTCTCCTAATTCAGCAATTTTACGATCAAGTTCTTCCTCTGAGAGTAATACACGAATCTGCTCACTCATTGTCTTCTCTTCCTCCATGATATTGTATTTCCAAAATTGTCTTCGTTGTACTGCTTACTTTGTAATATACACTGATCCGGTATCCCACAATCCACAGGATATGAGCACCGTCTGCCACCAACGGAATAGTGTCCCGCTGCTCTTTTAAAATTTTCTCATTTACAAAATACTGCTTCAGCTTCTGTGTTCTGCCCGTCTCATCCAGCACAAAATAATCGCCCGGCTGTCTGTTCCGAATCAAAAGACTATTTTTTATTTTATCATAATCCAGCCATTTCGTATACTTTTTTTTAGAAATTCCTTCCGGTAACTCTTCCCGTTTATAAATCCGACAGATAAAATCCGGATGTTCTTCTATTAAAATCCCACAACAACCGGCTGGTTGACCGCTTTGTTGTCCGACCGGCTGACTGGAAGACTGACTGGAAAGCATTCCTACCGGTTCTGTAATTTTATGCTCCGGTTGTTTTTCACACTTTTGCAGACGCACACCGCCATAAGTCCGCTCTGCCACCACCTGATAAGGCAGGTTCACGCTTCTTCCCGTCTGCATGGCAAAAAGTTTCTGTACCAGTTCTACATGGGTTCTTGTAATATCTTTACTGCTTGCGGCCGTCTCACAGATACACTCCTTTATAATGCTTGTATACAGGATTTCCGGTTCTTTTAAAAGCTCCTCCGATATCAGGAAAGCCTGCGTCTTTCGGAAATCTCTTTCTACATATTGTGCCTTTTTTTCTTCTATTACAGCAGACAGATATTCCTGTGTCTTCCGGATGTCATCCCCCAGCTGTTCCATATGGGTATAAACTCCGGCATTCAGTTCCTCCAACACCGGAAGTACCTGATTACGGATCCGGTTTCTGGTATAATCCAAAGATGCATTGGTAGCATCTGTACAGTAGCTTTCACCTTTTTCTTTTAAATAATTTTCGATTTCCACCCTTGCCGTATGAAGAAGCGGACGGATAATGCCTTCTCTCACCGGTGGAATTCCAGCCATGCCACGCATGCCGCTGCCCCGGATCATATTCCAGAGCATGGTCTCTGCCAGATCATTACGGTTATGGGCAACTGCAATTTTCCCTTCCGGCGCACCCAATTCTTCTAACGCTTTGTGAAAACTCTCATATCGTAAATTTCTTCCCGCCTCTTCTTCCGAATATCCATGCTGCTTTGCATATTCCGGCACATCATAATCATAGCGGAATAGCTGCACCTGATACCGCCTGCAAAGTTCCTCTACAAACGCTGCATCCTGAAGGCTTTCTTCGCCCCGGATGCCATGCTGCACATGGACTGCTGCCAGCGTAAAGGAAAGTTTTTCTTTCAATTCCAGCAGATGCAGCAGCAGGCATACGGAATCTGCACCACCGGACACTCCGGCAACCACTACATCCGACTGCTCAATCATATGATATTGTTCCAGAAAAGCTTCTACACCAGGAATCATATTATTTCTCCCAAATTGCGGTGGCAAGCACCGTCATATCGTCTGCCGCCTTTCCTCCGGTAAAAAGTAACACCCGCTCTAAAATGCGCTTTGCAAGAATTGTTGCATTATTAGTCTCAATGCTTTCTATGATTTCCTGCATGGTTTCTTCCGGATTCGGCACATGTAAATATTCTAGCACACCATCTGATACCATGACAAGGAAATCTCCGTTATATAAGTCCTTTTCGCTTTTTTCCATATCCAGTTTATAAGACACGCCCACCGGAAGACTGGTGGAAATAAGACATTCCACTATGCCATTTCTCCGGATAAAGGTTGCCGCCGCTCCGATTTTATAAAAACGGCAGGTTCCGTCATATAAATCCAGTTCACTGATATCCACCGTGGAAAATAAATCCTCCTGCCCTTTCATCACCATGGCAGAATTCATCATGCGGGCTGCCGTTTCCACATCAAAGCCCGCCTCCAGAAATTTTTCCACCAGTTCAATGACCATTTCACTTTCCTTGCAGGCAAGACTTCCAGAACCCATGCCATCCGATAAGCACATGACCATTTTTCCACTTTCCGGCTCCAAAAAAGAAAAGTTATCCCCGGAAACGGCTGCTCCATCCTTTACCATCCTGGCTACGCCATAAATTGCCTGAAACCGCGGCTCTTCTTCATAGGTATAGAGGTTGACGCCTTTTCCAATCAGCGTCTTGGTATCCTTCTCCGGAATCATGCGCCGGTTCAGTGCTCCGGCTACTGCCTTTGTCAGTTCTCTCGTAGTGACACAGCCATCTTTTACCATGACTTTCATTACAAGTTGCCAGCGGCCGTTTTCCTTTTCCCAGAGCTGTTCATCAATCACTTTTATGCCCCGCTCCCTTGCCCGGTAAGCTATGTCCTGTAGATTTGACCGGCACTCTTCTGTAATATTTTTCTGCTTCTTTGCACAATCCTCCATGATATATGCCATGGCATCCAGCTGCTCGGCTATGACCTCACGGTTTTCTACCAGCCGGTTGTACCACGCCATATTTAAAGAAGCTTTTTCAAATATCCGAAGAGCCTCCGCCGTCATTTCCTGCATATAGGGGCAATATTCTTCCATTTTCTTTTCAATATCGCGGTTTGTCTTTCCCGCCTCCCGGATAGATTGCAGCAGTGACGACAAATAGCCGTACATGGGGCTGTCATCCTTTTCCCAGCAAAGAGCACACTGGTCGCAGGAAACACACATTTTCCCGGTTATCTCATTTTGCATCCTGCCCATTTCCTCTGCCGAGAAACTGGTATGTTCCACATTCATCCGCCCGAATATATCTGAAAGGCTTTGAAAGGACTTTGCATAGGTCAGTAGTTTTTCTTCTTCATTACTCTTTATCTCCGGTATTGGCTGATTCACAAATGTGAATTCCAGGAAGCTA
>ERZ824575.1891-NODE-1891-length-17972-cov-3.251270_pt1 | contig 17972 bp, 7 predicted proteins | sample MGYA00519470_ERZ824575 | MGnify/ENA primary metagenome ERZ824575 (study PRJEB31778, sample SAMEA3449170) | human gut metagenome | biome: human gut; feature: human-associated habitat; material: faeces | place: United Kingdom | collected 2010/2012 ...
CCAATGCGGTTAACGTATAGCGGGAATAGTGGCTGTCCGCTACCATTTTCTTGAATTGAGCGACGCGGTATTCATTGATAAAGTCGTAGTAGGACTGGTTCAGATACTGGTTCAAAAGATACGATAACGAATGTGAAGAAGTATCCAATGCGGAAGCCAGGTCACCCATTTTCAAGTCGGGATTAATATAAGGCTTTTCTTTCTCTACATAGGCAACCAGTTTCTTATGAAGCTCTTTGCATTCCTCTTCAGTCAGCCTGTTGGTCTTATACTTCTCTTCGGTAGCGACGGACGGTTGTTCAGAAATCACTTCCGGTTGCTCGGTAATCGTTTCCGGCTGTTCCGTCACTTGTTCTTTCCGGGATGTATCCTCTGCCGGTGTCGAAACCACCTGAGCGGGAGAAGCAAGCAAGCGGCGCATGCGTTTCCATACATAATAGCGTATAAAGGCTACAATTCCTATGATTAATAAGACAGAAAGCGCCCATCCCCACCAAGGAATCATAGGACGTACCGTCACTTGGCAGGTAGCTTCCGAATGTTCATTTCCAGGAAGGCGGACACGGAATGTATAAGTCCCGGAAGGAAGTCCATAATAAGAGACTTCGTTCTGCGCAGCCAATAGTTTCCAGTCCTTATCAATCCCTTCCAACTGATATTCGTACAGCAAAGCAGAAGGCAATCCGTAGGCAAAATCCGTAAAGCAGAAGGTCAGATTATTCTGATTATATTTCAAGGACGAACCGGTAAAGGAAACACCGTTAGCCAATATATCCGTAAATACTATCGGACGCGCCTTGCCACGTACTTCATCCACACGCTTCGGGTCGACGTAAATCAATCCTTTGGTATTGCCGAACCATAGTATTCCTTTATCATCTTTATAGGCAGCCCCGTTGGTGAAAGTAGGTCCGGGCACTCCGTCATTGAAGGTGAAAGCGTCATACTCCTCCCCTTCTTTCCTTATACGCAGCAAACCGTCATTACAACCTACCCACAACCAACCTTGATTATCCTCTACAATCGCCATCAGCGAATTGTCAGGAAGCGTGGAAAATACGGATTGGTTACGGAAGCGGTCCATTGTCAGCGTAGACGTAAACAGACTCCCTTTCTCACGGATAAAATAAAGGTTATGTTCGGAGTCTTCATAAATCGTCCGTACTTTGTCCTTGTTCACGAATCCTTCAGGAAAGACATTGGAACGCAAGCTTTGGGAAGCCGGGTCATAAATACACATACCGGTTTCCGTGGCAATCCACCCTTTGCCGGTAGAGTCGAAACTGACCTCATACACATTGCCTTCCGGCAGTTGGGAGTTGGCACTGGTAAAGTGCTTGATCTGTTTTGACTGCCCATTATAGCTGAACAGTCCTTGCGAAGTGCCTATCCAGAGATTTCCTTTTGTATCCGGTTTCACACAGAAGATATGCCCTTTCTGAAACAGTTCTGCATCTCCATCTCCTCCCTGGGCAAAATATTTTAGGGATAACGTCTCCGGATTCAATACCATCATGCCGCCGCCATACGTGCCGATATAATATTCGCCTTCATAAAAACAGATGGTCAGTATCAAATCCGAGGTCAGGACGGGTTTTACAAAGCTTTTCACTGTTCCCGTAGCTTCGTTTATATAGAACAAACCGTCGCGCGAACCGATAACTTTCTCTTGCCCCCTGCTTATGAAAGAGCGGATGGAAAGGTTTGCCGAATGGAACGAAGGCGGATAGGCATACGTACGGAAAAGTCCGTTCTGGTAGAGTGAATAATCCAAGCCTGCCTGGAAATGTCCTACCCATACGGCACCTCTGTCATCAACGAGCAAGGAGTAGACAGAATTACTGCGAATCCCTTCCTTATCGCTTACATCATGATAGAAACGACGCGTCACCTGCTGGTCTTTATGTGAAAGGAAGTGGACGCCATTGCCATCGGTAGCTATATAGACGGTTTCTTTTCCGTCACTGGAGATGTCGGAGATAACATCGCATCCTAAAGATACGGTATGGGAGAATGTCTTTTTCTTCATATCGAAACGTACTACTCCCTGGCTCATTGTCCCCAAGTAGAGCGTCTCCCCGATACGGGTAAGGCAACGGAAGTAATCGGCTTCGGGCACATTCTCCTGAAAATGCCAGGAATCAATCTTTCCGTCTTTCAATGAATAGGAATACAGTCCTTGCACCGTAGCCAACCACAGTGCGGTTTTATCTTCGTTCAGACAAATATCCATGATTCTGTTACAGGCAGCCAACATATTCCGGTCGGTCAGTACTTGGAGCAATTGCCCGTCCTTTTGGATGAACAGTCCTTTCTCCGTACCGATATAGAGAATATCTCCATCCGGAAGTAAGGTATTTACAGCAAAGTCTATCTTTTCGGGAACAATTCTTTCCAATTGGCTGCTTGCACGGTTCAACCGCCAGAGTCCGATACCATTTCCTACCCAAAGTTGCTTATTGGCAGTTTCTGTGACCGTATTAACACGTTTTTTTCTTCCCGACTCAATGCCCCGGAATTCAAAATGGCGCACTTTCACACCGTCAAAACGGTCGAGACAATTATCTGTCCCCAACCATACAAAGCCTTCGGAATCTTTATAAATGGCATTGACCAACAGTCCGGACAGCCCGTCGGACATGACGACATTACGGAATGTGTAATTCTGGGCTTGCAGTTCCATACCACAAGCCAAGTATATTAATATTAGAATCAGATATTTAATCGTGTTCTTCACTTACAACTGCTTCCTTTCATATTAAACATGTGCACAAACATACATAAAATTCTCCAAAAGAGCACATTCCTTTTCCTAAAAAAGTAACCCCTTCGTATTTGTTGTACATGACAAACAAATACGAAGGGGTGGGATTATTTACTCAATGCTATTGAAAATTTTATTTGCACCTGCTTTAATAACAGTCTTAATCTGAACCTTTTTCTACCAATTCAATCATATAGCTATAAGTATATTTCTTGTCAAGCAAGCGATATTCATTGTGCGGATACATTCCCCAACTATTATCGCCGCCTAACCCGCGTTGCCTCAAGTCAACGTGCAGAAAGATATTCTTTTGCGGAACAATGTCGATAGTATGCTGCAATTTACGGGTCAGACCGGGGTCAAGGTCTTCCGGTGAGAAATGCAAAGCGGAAAATGCGACAGGTTGCAAGCCTGTAATTCTCACTCCTTGCCCTTCGCTATCCAATAAGGTCAGCCAACGAACATCTGTTTTATTTCCTGTTTCCTGCGGACGTATATACCAATAGAACTGATTTTCAACCTTATTCTCATATCGTCCGATGAAGGAACTCGAATAACGATCGATATAATTCTCCAAAGGTCCTCTACCGTAATAGGTCAAGTTTTCATAAGGTTGATGCAATTCCATACGCATACCAAAACGGGGAAGTTCGGGAAGTTTCGTTCCTGTCAGGTCAATACTCCCTGTCACAATGATAGTTCCATTATCCCGTATCAAATATTCCATCATATAAGGCACTTGAATATCGCTTAAGACCCAATCAACCCTTACGGATAACCCTTTTTCATTTTTCTCCCCTATTGTCACTTTCTTCACGTAGCGGTTGACATGAGCTGTCCGCCAGACACCTGCCAAAGTGGGCATTTTATTCCCAAAATCATTATCAACCGGAGCACGCCAAAAGGCAGGTTCGGGATATTGCCTGATAGGTTGCTTGCCATTTATCATATAATCAAACAAGATTCCCTTTTTCAAATCAATCTTACCTGAAACGGCACCCGATTGAAAAGACAAAATATGATCTTTCGTTTCATAAGATAGTTTTCCCGAACAAGGCGGAAGCGATGTGAAGAAACTACTTTTATTTAATTGCATCTGCTCTCTAGCTACTTCATAGCCGGCAGGTACTAAATCGGTAGCAACCCGGGTGTGCGCATAGAGATTAAGGAAATACTCATTCCCGTCTTCCGGAATAACGGGAAGAGATAAACGTATCTCTTTCTCTTCGTGAGGTTTCAAATCGACATTGAAATCCCCTGTAGATATTTTTTCTCCGTTTTTGTATATTTCCCATATAAAAGCATACTCATCCAGATTGGTAAAGTCATAACGGTTTTTAATGGAAATAATTCCTTTCCCCAAGTCTTTTGCGCTAAACTGAATGTACTGATACACTTTCTTCACTTCATACGCTTGTGGTTTGGGAATACCATTGGCAGAAATCAAACCGTCAGTTCCCGTGTTTAGTTCCCCTTTCTTATCTTCCAGCCATTTATAGCTACCCATCTTACCATTATACGTCCAATAAGTACGTCCGTCTCTTGGTTCGGTCTTGACCTTAAATCCCTGATCCATAAAATCCCAGATAAAACCGCCCTGCAAGTTAGGGCTGTCATAAATAATATCCCAAAGGTCTTTAAAATTGCCATTGCTGTTTCCTTGGGCGTGAGCATACTCACACATGATAAACGGTCGCTGTTTGCCGGACTTCCCGTATTCTGTTATTTTCCACATATTGGGATACATCGGACAGACAATATCTGTATTCCAATCTTCCCAAGCCTGCTCGAACTGTACAAAACGACCGGGATCATATTTCTTCAAGCGCTTATACTCATCGTGGAACACGATTCCATTACCACATTCGTTTCCTAATGACCATCCGATGATACATGGATGATTTTTATCCCTTTCCACCATTCGGGTGATACGGTCGACATGAGCTGCATACCATTCGGGACGATAAGCAGGATGCGGGATGGTATCTTTGAAATAAGGAACCGAACCCATTCCATGAGTTTCAATATTGGCTTCATCCACTACATAGATACCATATTGGTCACACAATTGATAGAATAACGGATGATTTGGATAATGGCTGGTACGAATGGCATTCATGTTCAGTTGTTTAATCAGTCGCAAATCATTCATTATGATTTCACGGGTCTGCACATGTCCCAACGTATCATTGTGCTCGTGACGGTTGACACCTTTTATATAGGTAGGTACACCATTCACTAGTAGACGTGCATTCTTTATCTCAATGCGGCGGAATCCGACTTTATGAGCCACTACCGTCTGTTGCTTGTCGCCATCGGCTCGAAGTGTCAGGATACAGTCGTAGAGCGAAGGGTGTTCGGCGCTCCATTTCCGCACATTGCGCACAGTGCCTTCGAAAGCAAGTGTAGTACTTATGTCTGAGATACAATATGCTTTCTGCGCAGATAGGACAGTTTTCCCCCCTGCGTCCTTCAATTCGAGTGTAAGCGTCCCCTTTTGCAGGGTTGCATTGGTATTGAACGAACGCAAGTCTACAGTAGCCCGAAATTGCCCGTGTCGGTAGGTATCGTCCAGTCCTGCATGCAGAAAGAAATCCCAAATGGTCGTTTGGGGATAAGCGGTCAGGAAAACATCGCGTTCGATACCGCTTAGACGCCAAAAATCCTGGTCTTCCATATAGCTGCCATCGTGCCAGCGATACACCTGTACAGCAAGCAAGTTCTCTCCTTTTTTCAAATAGTTTGTCACATTAAATTCTGCCGGAGTCTTGGATGCTTTAGTCATCCCCACCTGCTGCCCGTTCACATAGATACGGGCGTAGCCGCTGATGGAACCGAAGTGCAACAACACTTCACGCCCCTGCCAGTTTTGAGGAACCGTAAATGTGCGCCGGTAAGTCCCCACAGGATTATCAACGTCGATATAAGGTGGATTGGGTGAAAACACATACTGAATGTTGCGAATTATCGGCTCACCGAATCCTTGGATTTCCCAGTTGGAAGGGACAATAATTGTATCCCAATCATTGTCGGATAAATCTGTACGATAAAAATCTCTTATGCTTTCTGCGATAGAGGGAGCATAAACAAATTTCCACGTACCATTCAACGAGTATTGCCAAGGCGATTTTTGGGGATTATCGTTCACTGCATCATCTGCGCGCTCGTAGAGGCGGAAGTCAGCGTGTGGTTTATCTTTGTTCCACTCATATTTGGTGGGATTTTCCCACTCGTTGTTTTGCGCCTTTGCCGTTGGGGACAAACCACAAAAAAGACAGGAAAGGAATAATAAGGTAGAAAATAATCTATTTATCATAAGATAAAGGGTTGTAAGGGTTTCCATTGAGTAACGTCAAGGAGTTAAGAAGCCTAACCTCTTAACTCCTTGAAATCAGTAGGAAAATCTCAAAAAGTTATTCTTCAGTATACAATAAGGTTCCAAACCCCAAATCACCGGCTTCGGCAGTACCACGTTCGCCATATCCTTCGGGGCGTTCTTTTTCGGCAAAAGCTTGCGAATATGGAGCATTCATACCTTTCACCTTGGCATAATGGTTGTAAATGAGTTCCCATCCCGGACGGGCACGCCCCTTACCGTCGTCCGACACTTTCTCATGCCAACCGTATTTGGGGTGATAGTAAGGTTCGAAAGGCATTTCCACATCTTCGGCCGAAGTTAAGTTGTACTTAGCCGTATATTCGCAGAGGTCGAGAATGATGTTGTCGTTGTAGGCAAAAAGGTCGATGCCCATGTTATAAGCTGTACGACAGAAGTAAGCGTGCAAACCTACGTTGAGAGTAGCGTGCCCCTGGTCGCGTCCCATCTCCTGGCTCTGTGCCAAATGTCTGCCTTTCACTTTTCCCGCAGGATCCTCGTGCATACCTTTCACCGACCATTCGATACAGCCCATACCTTTTCCGTGATAGAAAAACTCCAAGGCTTGTTTAATCTTGGCATCGTCATCGTTCAGCACACCGATAGAAAGAATGGTGAGCATGGCGGGCAAATCCCAACTCATCCAGCCCGAAATGGCTGAAGAATTAAAGTGGTTATCCAAGAAATCATCACAGATGGGATAGAACGTTTTATCCATCCATTTCTTGAAGACTTCAAAATCTTCGGTTTTCCAGCCTTCGTAATCCCGCATCAATTCAGCCGGAGCAGCAAACTGGTATCCGATAAATCCGGCGGCAAGCAGGCGATGGCTGTCGTCTGGCCATGTTTTATAATTCACCCCTTTACAAGTCTTAGCCCATCCGTTCAGAATTTTAACAGCTGCCTTGGCATAATCTTCATCTCCCGAAATTTTCCAGCGTACAGCCAACTGATAAGCGGCACCGGCATCGAAAGCGGCCGTATTGAAGTTGCCGCCTTTCGAATGGCGTACAATTTCTTCTTGCGGGTTTGCATTGTAGCTCAGTTGGGCAAATCGGCTTTCACACAATTTTTCCCAACCGCTAATCCAAGGTTCGGCACGTTCGTTCACTTTGCGGCGTGCGCGTTCAAAATCGGCTTCGGTGTTCACCAGACAAGGGTGCTTGATGGTGTACTCATAATTTTCATTGGGGTTGATTTCGCGTTGCCATGGTTCGGGAGTTCCGTTCTCGAACTCAGCACTACAGCTGGTCAGCAACACAAGCGTTACGCTGCCCACGAAGGTATAAATAAGATTTTTCATACATTCAATTTTCATTTTGTTATTCAATCAGTTTCCAGAGAAAGTAGATGCTATTGTTTAGCACTTTCGTTCTTTATCAAATCTTTCAGTTCTTGTTCCGATTCGAAAGTCTTTATCCAATCCACATAGATGCTGCCTGTTTCATTGGCTTCATACCAGATTTTCCAAAATTGAAGTTCCACCGTGTCGTACTTCGTCAATGAGGTAGGCATATACTGTTGGTTTTTGCCGAGGAATTTCTTCGTGAAGTCGGCGTAGAATACTTTGTATTCGCCGCAATCTACCACAGTCATGGCATTTTTTCCTTTATCGGTATCTTCGCCATATTTACCGGCTACGGTAATGCCGCTTCCGCCCCAAATGTCGAGATACCACTCTATACTTGTTGATGCTTCGAACACATTTTCGGGGAATTTCACTTTAAAGGCCAAGATGGGATAGTTGGTTACGTTGAACCCAAAACCACCGGTGCGACAAATGCGGACAGCTTTGTAAGTCTTATCTTCACCGGGGAAAATACGAAGTACTCCGTCATTCTCCATCCATTCAAATTCCCGGTGAGTGAAGTTTCCGAATGGCTGCCAGATGTTCTCGACAGTAAACTGGTCGTTCATTAAACCTTCGCTCACGTTGACACTCATCGTAGCTTTGACAGGTTTACCGTCGCCATAGTCAGCCAAAGCGGTAATTACTGCATTGCCATAAGCCTTCGCCACGAACCGGCCTTTTTCATCAATCTCTACAACATCCGGCTTATTGCTTTCCCATACGATGTACGAAAGCGTAGCATCTATCGGCGTTACATTCATCTGCGGAGTGTAGGTTTCGCCCAAAGCCAGCTTGTCTGCTTCTTTCACAAATTCCATACTTTCGATATAGATAATGGGCTTCACCTTAATTTCAAACTCTTTCGTAAAATGTTTGTCGTCGGTAGCGGTAACTTGGATGCGTGCCTTTCCTTCGGCTATGCCCTTCACCTCGCCTTTTTCATTGACGGTGGCTTTATCGGGAGTAAGGCTCTTCCAAATCAACCCGGGGTAAGTGGGGTCGGCCGGAGTAGTCTGCCAAGTAAGGGGCAAAGTTGAGGTTACAAACACTTCGAGGTCTTCGTTAGTGAGATTGATATCAGTGATGTGAATAATTTCGTTTACCACCTTCACATTAATGGTCGAAGTGGCAGAATAGCCCACAGCCGGCTTGGCCGAAATTACCGCGCTACCTGCCTTCACTGCCGTGATGCGTCCTTCGGCATCTACGGTAGCCACATCGGGCACAGTCGATTTCCATACCACCTCTTTATTGAAAGCCTCATCAGGGCCTACGGTATATTTTATCAAAGTGTCAGTGCCTATCAGCAGAGGCAGTTCGGGGGTCACTTCAAGGTTGATTTCCTTAACGAGCACTCTCTCTTCTAAAACAGGGGATACATCGTCATCATTACACGAAACGGTCATTACCAAGTTACCCGTTATTAGTGCAACAAATGCACATTTTTGAAGTATGTTTTTGTATGTCATAATTCGATTACTTTATAAATGAACAATGAATGGATTATTGGTTCCAACCCGGATTTTGTTTCAAGTTGGAGTTCAGTTTGAGCTGGTCGGTGGGCAGCGGCAATAAGTAATGCTTTTCGTGCCAGTTGCGTCCTTTCTCGTGGATAATGCAACCTTCGCCATCTTTGTCCTTAAAGGAAGCATCAGGCCATCTGTTTTCAAAATCGGTACCTTTCCACTTCACACCGGTGAGGTTCATCGGCATTTCGTCTTCGGCCGTTTTCCAACGCTTCAGATCATCAATGCGGAAATTCTCATCGAAAAATTCGATGGTACGCTCACGACGAATCTCTGTGCGCATATCCAAATTATTTGCCGTAACAAAGTCGTTAGTCAAGTCAGGCATTTCGGGGTTGATGCGTTTGCGTGTCAGGTTCAAACTGATGGCTAAGTCTTCATCCGATATTTGTCCATCGCGTTCAAACACGGCTTCGGCATAGTTCAGCAATACCTCAGCATAGCGGATGATGGGGAAGTCATAGGCTTCCATACCGGTAGGCACTCCGTCGCGTTCGCTACACCACTTGTGGGGAAAGTAGCCTGTACCCGTTTGAGGCATGAAGTTCCTATGCGAGGCATTGGCTATTTCGGCAGCATTGCCGCTCCAATCGATGCGTCCGCCGTTTGTACCCCAGTAAGTTTGTCCGGGCACCATAAGTTGATTGTTCATGCGGTTGTCGCGATTTTTATATTCATCATCCACTTTCGTGTAATTCCACGTTTGGGGATTGATGGGCAACCCATTGCTTTGCAGATACATATTAGCCATTTTGCGAGTAACGTACAAGGCATTGCCCAAACGCCCTTGGGTGATGTTGAACCCGATAGAATTGATAACAGGATCGTGGCGGCGGGTAAAGATATACTCTTTATTACCTGTTTTATTGATACTGGCAGGATTCGACTTTTCATTCTCCAAGATAAAGAGATATTTGTAGGCTTCCGTACCCAATTCTTGAGGAGCAAAAAGCTCGAATGCTCCGCCCGCCATTACATCATGAGCCGCCTGTGCTGCGGTATTGAGCAAATCTTTTGTACGTTCGGTATTTTGACCACCATTATGGAATTTCTCCCATGTACCTTCATAGAGGGCTACACGCGAAAGAAATGCCAAAGCGGCTTCGCTGGAGAGGCGACCTTCGTCGCTGCTGCTGATAGCCTTATCGACGGGTAATAGTTTAGCGGCTTCTTTCAAGTCGTCAATGATGAAGTCAGCTACCTCGGTACGCGGATTGCGGGCCTTCTGCATCTCAGGCGAGTCGATGTCGAGTGGCGTGCGGGTAATGATAAGGTCACCGTAGGCCTGCAACAACTCAAAGTAACAATAAGCACGGAAGAAACGGGCTTCCCCCACCGAAATGGCGATGTCGGCTTGTTGTTCATACGCATCGGCTTGTTGCAATAAAGTATTGGTTTGACGAATACGATTGTAATTGTCAGTATAATGCTTGTCGGATGACGGAATACTGTTTGTTCCATTACTATAGATATTCACCGTGCTACCGGCAAACAAGTCCGAGCGAATATCAGCGTGCTGACTGTCGTCGAGCCATCGAAAGTCGGCCGACCAGCCGTAGAACTGGGTGGCAAAAAGTTTGAAGTGTTCGGGCGACTTCCAATAGTTGGTATCCGCCAATTGTGTCTTGGGCTCAAGGTCTAAACACGACTGCATGGTCATGGCGCAAATGATTCCTAAAATATATACTATTTTTTTCATTGTTATCTTCAATATTAAGAATAAAAATTAGAATGTGGCATTCACACCGAAAGTCACGGTGCGGTTAAACGGATAGCGTTGCTTGTTTTCCACTTTGCGGGTGGCTTCGGGATCCCAACCATCGGTGATATATGATTTTTCCCACAAGTCGGCGCCCGATACATAAATGCGCAGGTTGCTGATGAAACCGCTCTTATTCATCCATGCCTTTGGCAATGTGTAACCTAGTACAATCTCTTTGAGACGCAGGTAAGCTCCGTTATCGGCCGACCAGGTAGAGGGAATGTAGTTGTAGTTATTGATGTCATTACTGTTTGAATAAGTAGGAAAATGGTTGTTAGGAGTTTCAGGACTCCATACATTACCTACCGACTGGTTGGTAGTGTTCAGCCAAATAGCTTTGAAAGGCACTTTCCAAGAGTCGATTTCACGATAGATGGTACGCTTGCCCACACCTTGGAACACGGTATTGAAATCGAATCCTTTCCACTCGCATCCGAAATTAAACGAGAACGAATATTTGGGGTCGTCGGAACCAAGAAATACAAGGTCGTCTTGTGTCAGTTTACCATCTTTGTTCACATCTTCATACATGTGGTCGCCCAAACGCAAGTTGGCTGGTAGGGCAATAGAGTTGCTGCCCACATATTTGTCCACGTAATAGTCCAGTTGGTCTTGGTTTTGCACTTTGCCCACATAGCGGTAGCCAAATACCGAATTGAGCGGATAACCATTCACGGCTTCGTTATAACCTGCGCTCACTACGATGTTACCTCCATCAACGAGTTTGTTGGTCATATAGGTTAACGTACCGCCAACGTGGTAGTTGAAACTGCCTATCTTGTCACGCCAAGTCAAGCTGGCATCGTAACCATTGGCTTCAAACTTACCGCTATTAGTACTGGGAGCGGTTCCACCCAGGACACCGGGGTGCAGACGCGAAACCAGCATATTGTCGTTTTTCTTTTTAAAGACCTCGAACGTACCCGTAAGGCGATTGTTGAGGAATCCGAAGTCAATCCCCAAGTTATAGTTGTAGATACGTTCCCAAGTACGCATGGTGCTCACCAGTCCGGCAGATTCCACGTATGTTCCTTTCGAGTTACCCAACAAAGCACCGCTGTTCGATTTGTAGTTGTAAAGTTGGATGCCATCATAGCGTCCGATACCATTTTGGTTACCTACCTCACCATATGAGGCACGTAATTTCAGTTCATTCACATAGTCACGCAAGTTCTCCATGAATTTTTCTTCAGTGATACGCCATCCGGCTGATGCGCCCCAGAAGAAGTTCCAGCGATTCTTGGGCAAGAATTTCGAAGAGCCATCGTAGCGAGCATTCACTTCGACCATATATCTCGACTTGTAGTTATAATTCAAGCGACCGAAATAAGAGAGAATGGCTTCCTCCCAACGGTCTACTTTGTCTATGTAAATTTGTCCTTTACCGTTAAGCGATTCGATTGCCGCTTCCACGTCCATTGCTTTGGTGCCGCTATAATCGTAAGCGGCATAGTCGTATTGCACACCTCCCATAAGCGATATGTCGTGAACCTCATCAAATAATTTCTTATAAGTGAGGAAAGCTGATGCTGTGTAATTGTCAGTACGCGCAGAACTTTTAGTATACGATGATTTTTCTTTTGCGGGATAGGGAGAGTTCTCATTTTGAATCGGAGTGCCATCGTATTGATACCAATCAACCGAAAGATATTGTTCGTCACGGGCCGCGTTGTTCGTTGAGTAGCCCAAAGTTCCCTGAAAATCAAGACCATCCAAAATGTTCACTTTCAAAATCTCGTTCACATTCATTGTAGTCACCACAAGTTTGTTGTCACCACCCAATTCGGCCGACCAGTTGGGGGTATGAATGCCTCCCCACGCATACGGTTTGCCATCAATGGTCGAAACCGGTAGCCCTGGCTGCGGTATGCTACTACCTAATATACTACCAATCTGTGTAGGAGCCACCTGATGCTGACGACTGGCTGACATGTTGGTTTCCAGGCTGATACGGTTGTTTATCTTGAAACTGTTGAATAAACGTACGTTATAGCGTTCGTTCGAGTTGTTCCCCCATTGCAGCGTCCCTTGGTCGTTCAAATAACCCAATGAAAGTCGGTAGGTCGATTTTTCCGAACCTCCGCTTACGCTGAGGTTATGCTGGGTAGAAGTGGCATTTCCCCACAGCACATCAGTCCAGTTCATATCGTGAAACACAAAGTCGGCCACACCACGGAATCCTCCCGGAATGGGATCTTCATCGGGATTGTTTCCACCATGCAGATTAATCCAACTCCCCTTCATGGCTTTAGCCAAACGGGCATAGCGCACCCAGTTGTCGTCTTCTCCATAGCCATCATTCAAACGGGCTTGAAGCACACCGTCCGTCCATTCGTCCATGCTCATCATGCGGGGTTGCAAACCTACAATTTTACGTGTAACCGAACCGCTATATTCCACTCTGGTTTTGCCGGCATCGGGACGTTTGGTAGTTACCAAAATCACACCACCCGCTGCTTTTGCGCCATAAATAGCAGCCGAAGCATCTTTCAGGAAGTTAATGGTTTCGATGTCGTCCGCATTGAGTTGAGCCATCTCGCTCACACCACTGGCTGGTACACCGTCAATAATCAAGAGAGGTTCTACCTTGTTCTTTGATACAGAGCCACGGATTGAGACACCCCATCCTTCTTCGCCGGGAGCAGCCGACGAGCGGGTGATGCGTAAGCCCGGAACCTGACCTTGCATAGCCGAAAGCGGATTGGCCACTGTACCTTTGTCCTTAAAAAGTTTTTGGTCGACCACTGTTACCGAGCCTGTCAACGATTCTTTTTTCTGAGTACCATAACCTACCACAACAACTTCATCCAGCACCTCTGTATCTTCGTGCATGATAATTTTAGCCAGATTCGTCCCTTTTACAGAAACTTCCAACGTCTTATAACCAATAAAAGAAATCACTAACGTACCACCTGATACATTATTCAAAGTAAAGTTTCCATCCATATCCGTTATCGTACCATTGGTAGTGCCTTTCACTTTGACATTGGCACCAATAACAGGTTCGCCATAGGAATCCACGATTTTACCTTTGATTGCCCCAGTCTGCGAAACAGCCTGCACTTCTCCCACATAGGCAAATACCGCCTGTGGAGCACCTGTTACAAGGGCAGAGGCCATCACCGTAGAGAATAGAAATCTTCTCGATGAGAATCTGAAGAGATTTTTTTTCATATACATAAAATTTAAAACTAACATTTATACTATTTATTCTAATATTAGATACACTGTTGGATATACTCACGGATTTCTTTCCGACTGATAAATAAGTGGTTTTCCACCGTACGGGAAGAAATTCCCAATTGGGCGGCAATATCAGCCGAGGATTTATTTTCGAAACGACTCATGATATAAATCTTCCGACGTTGTTCAGGAAGCTGATTGGCTCTCTCCCATTCACATGTCAATAGATTATTGGCAATAATCTGGCTCTCCATTTCATTGGTACAAGTAGGAATCCGGTCGAAAAGATAGGAAGTTACTTCTTGAGCCTTGTAAAAACGACGCAAATAGTCCGTTATCAGATTCCGGCAAATCACGAATATAAAATGTTTCACTGTTTCCGGACGCAATATCTGCTTATAGTCCATCAAACGCAAAAAGACATCTTGTGACAGGTCTTTTGCTTCTTCGTCCTTACCTATTTTATAATAGATATAAAGATAAACGGAATGATGATAACTCTTATAAGAGTCAGCAACCAGTTGAGTGGATTTCATGTTTATATTTTCCATTGCTTAGATTTTTGTTTATCATTACGCTGGCAAATATAAATGGTAAATACGGAAAAGAAACAATAAAAAAGGGCGGATAGATTTCATCCTATTGGAAGGGAAACAGAAGCCACGATACCTACTAATAATCAATCAATTAGATAATCACAAACCAGAGTCTCAAATTATTATATGAGACTCCGGCAATCAATCTTCATTAGTTCGTCCTATACTTTGGACGTATTCGTTCGGGGTTATTCCGGTCGTCTTTTTAAAATAACGGAAAAAGGAAGTACGAGAACTAAAACCACACAGTTCAGCTAAAGCACTTAAGGTATATTTTGAATATTCATCCTCATTAAGCAACCGTTTAAACTCAGCTATGCGGTAATCATTCAGATAATCATAATAATTCTTGTTCAAGAACTGATTAAACACGTAGGACAATGTATATGGAGAGACGTTCAGCACTGACGCCAAATCCGCAATCTTTAAATCAGGGTTAACATACAGTCTTTTTTCCTGCATCAGCATGTCCAGTTCGTCTGCCAGCCGATGACATTCTTCCATACTCACATTGCTCTTTCTGTATTTTTCTTCAACTACCGGTTTCCCGGTTTCTATGGCGTCCGCCGCAAGAGCCGGAGAGTTCTTTTTTCTCTGGTAATAAGCATAGCTTAAGCATATTATTGCAATCAATAATAGAATTGTTCCCCATAAGGTCGCGTTAAAAGAGGAAGCAATAGTCACTGATAAACAGATTTCCGAACCGGGCTCACCAATCCGACGGATTTTGAATTGATATTTCCCGGAAGACAAGTCATAATAGGTCAGTTCGGATTTACCACCCAACACCTGCCAATCATCATCCATCCCTTCCATTTTATATTCATAAGACATATATGCAGGATCGGAATAGGTAAATCCGGAGAAACAGATAGTCAGATTCTTGTGCGACGATTCCAAAGAGACTTTATAGAGATGCTGTTCACTCTGTATAGCAGGATGATAAAGTTCTTTACCATTCACATATACATCTGTAATAGCCAAGGGATAACTGTTTTCTTCATTTATATCACGTAAATCCCTGGTCAAATAAATCAATCCTTTGGAATTGCCAAACCAGATTGTTCCCGAAGCATCTATAACAGGGCAACAGGTAATAAAAACAGAACTCGGTAATCCATCCACAAAAGTATAAGGAACAATTGTACTTTTTTTATCATAACGGTACAGGCCCAGATTCGTACCAATCCACAGCCACCCTTCACGGTCTTCGATCATAAACATGGCATCTTTCCCTTCCAGAAGAGTGCCCGGCTGGAATCTTCGGAAATGAGTCATTGACAAATCGGAAATAAAAATAGGGCCTTTATCCGGAAGGAAATAGAGCTCGTGGGAAGAATCTTCATATACTGTCCTGATTTTCTCTTTATGTATAAAGCCTTCGGGGAATACATCTGATTTGATACTACGAGTGGAAGGATCCCAGATACATAAACCGGTAGCCGTACAAATCCAGCCCTTTCCTGTAGAATCAAAGCATATATCAAGCACATTCCCTTCCGGAAGTTTGGAGTTCGAACTGGTATAGTGATTGAGTTGTTCACCATCTTTATACTGATACAAGCCCATTGAAGTGGCAATCCACAGACAACCGTCATTGTCCGACTTGATGCAGAAAACATGCCCTTTCACAAAAGGAGACTCCGAAGGTTTAAAATCATGGATAGTTAATGTAGAAGAATCCAGTATATACATGCCACCACCATACATACCGATATAATACTTTCCTTGAAACGGGTAAATGCACATTATCATATTAGAGCGTAATTGGGGTGACTTGAAACTCCTAAAACGCCGATTCTTCTCATCAACAAAGAAGAGGCCATTGCGGGAACCTATCAATCTTTCATTCTCATTGATAGCTATGGCCCGTACCGGTATGTCTTTTGAGTCAAAATAAGGAGAATAAGAATAGGTAGAGAAAAGCCCGCTCTGATACAGTGTATAATCAAGTCCCAACTGATAGGATCCAACCCATATCAATCCTTCCCTGTCCACCAACAATGAATAGACTGAGTTAGAGCGGATTCCGCCATTAGCACCGGGTTCATAGCGGAAAGATTTCATAACCTTATTTTCCTTGACAGATACAAAATGTACTCCATTTCCGTCTGTTCCAACATAAAGTATATCTTTTCCGTCACCCGACAGAGAGGAAATTACATTGCATCCCAAATCAATCCAATTATCCCTGAACTTCCCTGTCGGTATATCGTAAACAACCACTCCATGTTCCATTGTCCCTAAATAAAGCCTAGAACCAATTCGTGCCATTTTCCGATAAGTATAATCTTGTCTATCATTGTCACCGTATGGACATAAAGTTATTTTTCGGGTAGACAGATTCATTGAATATAGTTTGGAGCGAGTCAGAATCCATAATGTATCCTTTTCTCCCATATTCAAATCGACTATGAAATTATCCGATGACCACATATCCGCATTGATAGTAATCTGCTCCAATTCATTATTTTTGCAGACAAACAATCCTTTTTCGCTGCCAATATATAAGGTTCCCTGCGCATCGGTCAATAAAGAACGAACTCCGAATTTTATCACTTCAGCAACAAACGGTTCTAATTTACCTGATTCTTTATTTATCCGCCAAAGGCCCATATCGTTTCCCACCAAAATCTGATTGCCTTGCGTTTCCGCAATCACATTCACCCATTTCAGTTTCTCATCATCTCCGAATATCGGATAATGCTTGAAACGAAAACCATCAAAACATTCAACAGACGTAGCTGTTCCAATCCAGATATAACCTACGGAGTCTTTATACAAGGCACTGACCGTTAAATCAGATAATCCATTTGTTTCTGACAGACCACGGAAAGAATAAGAAATCGAATAGGCAGACAGAGAAAAAGAAATAAATATAAGGCTTGTTATATGTCGTATCAGATTATTCATAGGATTCATATTTGATGAAACAATGCAAACCTACATAAAATATCCCGAATTTTATGTAGGTTTATACAAAAACAAAACACATTCCTCATTAAAAATGAGTGTTAATCTACCAGCTTTATACTCAATTGGGATTGTTTATACACAACTGGAATTCTCTTATTATTAACCTCTACTCTTATTGGCTTCTTCTTACTCCTGAAACTGGCATTTATCTTCGGCTGTCCGTCTATCCAAAGATTGAGTTTCTTTTCTTCTTCCTTTTGGATAACGAATAACTTAGCCAAAGAAGAAAAATAGGTTTCCTTATCGCGCCTTAATGCACTGCCATGGCAGATAAAGAAATCTTTGGCGTCTTTGGCTTCCGTTCCTTCGGGATAAGAAACTGCAAACATATAGGCATCTGTCATCCAACCATCCGGCATAATCCATGAGTTGCTGTGCATCAGTCTACCATCTGCTAATTGATTAATATAAAGATCGGTCACTTTCCCTTTATGACGG
>ERZ824575.1924-NODE-1924-length-17675-cov-10.276220_pt1 | contig 17675 bp, 10 predicted proteins | sample MGYA00519470_ERZ824575 | MGnify/ENA primary metagenome ERZ824575 (study PRJEB31778, sample SAMEA3449170) | human gut metagenome | biome: human gut; feature: human-associated habitat; material: faeces | place: United Kingdom | collected 2010/2012 ...
TTTAATTTATTAATTAAATCATCTAATCTATAAGTAACAATTAATTCTTTATATTCAAAACATAAATCACTATAATTATGTAGTTTTTCTATAACCTTATCAATACTAAGCTTATTAATATATTCTTTTAAATATTTAATATTATTATTAATTATATTCTTAACGTATTCTTGAGGTAAATTCTTTACCTCAAGAAATCTAATAGCTTCTTCTTTCCTTACATTATTAATAATTTTATTAATCTTTTGTCCATTTCCCTCTAACATAGTACTAATGAGTGCTTCATTTTTAAATGTTCTATCATAAACATTTCTAATATACCTATTAGTAATACAACTAGAAGTATTTTTTAACAAATTAGGCTTATATTTTTCAATAAAACTAACATTATCATAATTATAATAATCAAAACTAAGTGTATATACTAAGTCTGCATTTGAAGTACGGTAAAGTTCTTTAATAAATCTTCTTTTTTCTGTAGCCAAAATATACTCTCTACATTGATCATCAATTTCATCATTTAATAGAACGTTAATAATTTTATAGTTTTTTATGCCCTTTACACATAGTTTCCTTAAACTATCATCAATCATATCATCTTTTAATATTCTTACAACCTCATAACTTGCATTAAGTAAGTCTTTTACAATATATTCTTTTAAATCATAATCAATGCTCTTCTTTAATAATGTTCGTAACTCTTCATCATTAAAACCATATTCCAAAATATATTTCTTTGCATATTTAGGCGTATCTTTATCAGACAAATAACTCTCAATATTAACATCTTCTTTTAAATTCCTAAAATATTTTCTTAATGAATCCCAATTATTCGTACGATTACTGTCATTATTTAATTTTCTATAAACCATACGATTTATTTTTAACTTATCCTTTTCTAAAATACCTTTATCAAGTAATAATGACATTAATTCTTCAATATTTCTATTTTTAATATCTTTTTTATTCATATATATATTTCCTCAAACAGACATTATTATATAAAAATAGACACTAAATGTCAAACTTAGTGTCTATTTTATCTGTCCCAAATATTCATTAATACCTTTTATTGTTGTATACGTAACAATAACAAATCTTCTTAATCTAAATTTATCACTGCCTACATGAACTAAATTATCACTTTTATCCCATTCACCAGCAAACGCCATGGTAAATCCAGCTTCTTTAAGCATCCTTATAGAATATTCATTATATTCATAGAACGGATAAGCTATATATGTTGATCCTCCTAATTTTTCTCTACTTGTTTTTAAATCAGTTTGTATTTCTTCTTCACTAAGGCATTTTATTCCTCCTCCCTGTCCACCAGGACAAACACCAGTATTATGCATATTATTAGTATGTGAATGAAGTTCAATATAATCAGTTTTATAATAAGTGCTAGGATCATACCAAGCAGTAACCAAAAATATAGTAGCATACATCTTATATTCTGTAAGCATATCTACTGCTATTTTATCTCTACCACCATCATCTATTGTCAAAAGAACACTCTTAGGTAATTGTAATTTACCATCAATATACATCTCTAATTCTTTCATTTTCAAAGTAAGAATATTATTTTCTTTCAAATAATCAAGTTGTTCTTTAAATTGTTTTTTAGAGTGACATATAACAGTAGGACATGAATCACTAGGATCATTCTCATCATAAAAGGCATGATAATTAAATACTCCTACTCCACTTGCATTATGTTTATCTGTATTAGTATTATTAATTACCTCTCCTTCATCACTCTTTATATATAGAAGTCTATTATTAAATTCCACACCATACCTATCAGTATCTTTAATTATTATAGGTAAAGAATATCCTTCATTAAAAGAATAAACTAAATTACCATTTTCATCATAAAATTCTGTTTTATCCCTAGTAACAACATTATTATTAAATACTATATATTCTTTATACCTATTATCTATACTAGATAATTCATTTATTTTCTTTATATCTTTATAATATACATAATATTTATCATCAAAGTCACTTACATTAAAATATCCATCATTACTATTATCACTATTAAGAGTAAGCTCTACATTACTACCTACAACTCCACCTTCTTTATATCCATCATTTTCTTTAGTATATAATTTAACTTCTCCAATAGTAGTAACATACTTACTATAATAATCATTATAATTAATTTTTATTGGTTTATTGCCTTTATTATTTAACATAAAGTATACTCCAGTACCCCCTATTAACAATAAAAGAAAAATTATAACAATTAACAAAACTATCTTCTTACTATTCTTATTTTTTCTCATAAACACTCCTTATAAATTTCTTATTCAGTAACCACAAATCCACTTGCTATAGGTCTAGTTTCTTCTCTATTAGACCAGTTAAACGGATGATTAATAATCTTATCATTTACTACCATAACACTAGAATTACCACCATCTAGATTAGCGGCATTATATGCATGATATCTAAGTAATATTTTTACTAAATCATTCATATCAGCTCCTTTACTTTTAAGACTCCTACCATCTATAACTAGAAATAATACTATACCATCTTTTCTCTGTGCAATAGCGGTTCTCGGATGAACACCATAACCACCATTACCATTTATAAATGAACTCTTACCATTTACTATTAAAAATGGTCCAAATTCTACTGCATCTCTAATACCAAATTCTATTGCCCTACTAGTACTAATTTTACCAAGATACAATTTATTATCATTAGTAAAACCTATAATACCACCGCCATAAGCACCTCCTGTACCATTAGAAAAGTTAAGTACTTTACCTCCAGATATAATAGCTCCAACTGGAGCACCACCATTTCCTTGTCCTCCGGCATCAGCAAAACCTCCACCATTAATAGCAAGGACTGCCCCTTCTCTCTTAGCCATATTAACTAGATACTCTCCAGTAACACCAAGATTCTTACTATAAGCAACTTTTATTTTTGAAGGATCATACACTGCAGCTAAATATCCCGAATAACCATCTTCATCTATTTCAATTAATTTATATATATCATTCTTATTTCTGTCTAGTATTTCTCTATCATAATCATAAATATATTCATTCTCATCAGCAGTAATTAAACTAGTATCAGTATCAAAGTCAGGTTCTACTGTACTATGCTGTGATAATATTTCTTCTATTCTATCCATATTATAAAAGGTAGTGGCCAAATACTGATGATTCATTGTCCCCATCGCCGTAGTAACTAACCAGTCTCTAAAACCATTATAAGGTCCATATAAAAGAAATAAAACAGTAACCGCTATAACATCACAAAAAGATAAAATAATCATAAATATATTATCTCTCTTATTAGTATTCTTTTCCTTCTTATCCTTATTTTTCATATTATACTTCCTAACTATTATTATACTGCTATTTATTATCTTTAATATACCTGCAAACTCTTTCTATTTCATCATCTTCTATCATAGGAGTGCTCATTCTAATTAAATTCTTATCATTATCCAAATACATTCCATCTTTACCCAAGTTATCTCTGATAGCCTTACCTAAAAACATATTATATTCTCCTCTTGAAGTAAGATAAAAACTAATCTTTGATACATTATCTTTATTAAATAAATCATAAGTATCATCTTCAAGTACACTATCCGTAGATACTACTAAATATATCCCCATAGTACTACCTACTTCTAATAAATAATTAATATCATCTTTAACACTATTATCAAGTTTTAATATTTCATATATCTCATCAATAAATACTACCATCTTATCTCTAGTGTTATTCTTTACTCTATCTTCAAATTCTCTTCTAAGTAAATTAATCTTTACAATAATATCTTCTTCTTTATTAACAACTTCACATACATCATTATATAAATTATAATTAATACCTTGTGAATCAAGTATAACTACTTTAACATTACTATAATTAATTAAAATATTCATAATAATATCATTAAATAAATTAGTTTTACCAGTACCACTAACACCAGTAACCAATAGACTCTTTTCCTTATCAAAATCAAAAGTAACTAATTTATCATATTCATCAAGGCCTAATACTACTTTAAAATCATTATCTACTTTATAATTCTCTAATACTTCTTTTAGACATAAAATATCTTTCTTCATATTATCAACTTTAATAAATATCTCATTATCTTTTACTTTATTCATAACTAATTCAGATACATTAATTCCCAAAGATAAAGCAATTTCTTTCTTTAATTCTAAAATATCATCATAAGTCTTATCATCATTCCAAGTAATATGATAAACAGTAATACTCCTATAAACTTCATAAGTAACTTTTGGATTAAAACCAAAAGCCTTCAAAGTATTATGTAAATTACTAACAAATAAATCAGCATTTAATATATTTCTAGTATTATCTGACTTAGGATTATTAAGTAACTTTAACATTATTTAACCTTCTTTCTATTTTTAATAAGTATATTACCAGTCATCTCCTTAGGTATATCAAGTCCCATTAAAAATAATACACTAGGAGCTATATCACATAAACTACCGTCTAATAATTTTAATCTCTTATCTGTAATAATAAATGGTACTTTATTAGTAGTATGACTAGTATTAACACTACCATCTTTATTTCTCATAACTTCACAGTTACCATGATCTGCTGTAATAATCATCGTATATTCATCTAATGATATATTATCAAGTATCTTACCAATACAAGAATCTACTGTTTCCACTGCTTTTACTGCAGCATTATAATCACCAGTATGACCTACCATATCACCATTAGCAAAATTAAGTATTATTAAATCTTCTTTATTTTCTGTAATTTCTTTTACTAAAGAAGCTGTAATCATATTCGCAGACATTTCAGGTTCTAAATCATAAGTAGCCACTTTAGGACTAGGTACTAATATTCTTTTTTCACCTTCAAATATCACATCACTACCACCATTTATAAAGTAAGTAACATGTGCATACTTCTCAGTTTCTGCTATTCTAAGTTGTGTAAGACCTTTATTAGATATATATTCACCAATAGTATTATTAAGTACAGGATGTTCAAAAGCCATAGGACAAAGTACTGTATCAGTAACTTTCATCATTGTAACAATTTTTAAATTATTAATTTTATCTCTCTTAAAGCATTCATAATCATCATTAGTAAATATACTACCAAGTTCTCTTAATCTATCAGGTCTAAAGTTAAAGAATATAATACCATCATTATCTCTTATTAAACCATTTCTATCAGTAGTCGTAGGTACAATAAACTCATCAGTAATATCATTCTTTTGACTATCATACCAAACCTTCTTAACTTCTCTTACTTCAGTACCAATAACCATCGCATTATATGCTTTTTCTACTCTATCAAATCTATTATCTCTATCCATACCATAATATCTACCACCAATTGAGGCAATACTACCTATACCAATAGTTTTAAGTTTCTTTTCCAAAGCCTCAATATATTTAATTCCACTAGTAGGACTAACATCTCTACCATCAGTAAATATATGAATATAAACATTCTTAACGCCATTATTTTTAATCATATCAAGTAAAGCAAATAAATGATTAATATGTGAATGAACTCCTCCATCAGAAAGAAGTCCTATTAAATGAATATTAGAATTATTATCTTTAACATGATTAATTACTTTTAATATTTCACTATTATTATAAAAACTCTTATCTTTAATCTTACTATTTATAAGTTCTAAAGACTGATATACTACTCTTCCTGCGCCAATATTAGTATGACCTACTTCACTATTACCCATTTGCCCTCTAGGAAGTCCTACATATGTTCCTGAAGCTTCAAGTTCACTATGTGGATATGTCTTCCATAATTTATCTAGATTAGGAGTTTTAGCATTATATAAAGCATTATATTTTTTTTCTTTAGTAAGACCTACCCCATCCATAATACAAAGTAATATTTTCTTCATTTATCATCACCTATTTTCCTACCTAATTATATCTAATTATTAATAGTTTTTCAATATATTAGATATAAATTTACATTATTTTATTTTAATGAAGCCTAAGGTCTTCACTAGCAATTTAGAGCCTATGGTCTCTAAATTGAATTCTTTTTTTGGATTATTAAAAAGTTAGTTCGTTTGGGCGAACTAACTTTCTATAATTACTATAAAAGAAAAAAAGCAAGTTTTTTACTTGCTTACTGGTAATACTGATATACTTCTAGCTATATCAAGTAATTCACTTTTAGATAGTTTATCACTAACTACATAGTATTCTATATTATTATCAATCCAATTTACTGAATTATCATTAACTATAGCCACAGTTGAAGCCATTAATTCAAGTTCACCATATGTAGGAACTATTAAATGTTCTTTTTCATAAGTAACTGTCTCTTCAATTAACATAAATGGATTATCACCATCAAATGTAAGAATTAATCTTTCTCCATTATCTTTACTTACCTTCTCCTTATTAGAAAGATAAGTATTAACAGGTAAATACATTGGATAAATAACATCCTCTATTGTACTAGTTTGTTTAGTTTCAGTAGTCTTATCTTTATCAGTATTGGTGTTAGTGTTAGTATTTGTATTGGTGTTAGTATTTGTATTAGTATTATTTTCAGTAGTCTTATTATCATTAGGAGTTTCTTCCTTAACATCTATGATTTCCTTTAAGTCAAAATAATTATCATTAAATTTACTACTTAAATCTATCTTATCAAAATTCATAGTAATTTGCGCAGTTCCATTAGTATCCATAACAGTAACTTTCTTTATATTAGCTTCTTTATCTAGTAATATTTCTTGTTTAACTAATTTTTCATTATTTGGATAATTCGCCGCTACTACTATCTTATAATTGTCACCATCTTTAGTAAATGTTCTATTTTCATCACTCAAAATATCATCAAGTAATGGTTTAAGTAAATAAACTTGTGAATTATTATAAGGCCAATCACTTTGAAATTTAAAACTCTTGTTAATTCTCGGAGTAACAACATATACCCCATCAGAATTACGAAGAATTACTTGCTCATGATTATTAACCTTATTAGTTAAATTAACCTTATAATTATCTCCCTTAGCATAAGATACTTTAACATCATAAGTATATAAGTCTTCATTATTAACTATCTCTAAAGTACCTTCAATATAGTAAGATTTAGAATTATTAATCTTCTTTTCTAAATCTTTTATAATACTACTTTCACTAGTCTTACCACATCCTGATAATAGAAACACTCCCACTAGTAGTATAAACAAAATTTTCTTTTTCATTAGTCCTCCTTCTTTCTAATCAATTATATTAATTAAAATTTCTAATATGATGAATAAATTAACAATTTTTGTACAAAATAAAAGTAAAAAGGAGGATAATTATATGAATACATTATACAAAATAGCCTTAGCTTTAGGTATTATAGGTTGCATAAACTGGGGATTAGTAGGAATATTTAATTTCAATCTAGTAGAATACCTATTTGGTGATGGAACTCTTCTTACAAGAATAGTCTATATACTAGTATTAATATCAGGTCTTATTAGTATTGGTATATTTACTAAAGATTTAGATTAAAATTTAAAATTAATATTTATAAGTTATTTTGCATAAAGCAAGATAACTTTTTCTTTATATAAATGTCAATTTTAAATTATTTATTCAAGTTATATAGATTTTTTCCATAATATATAGTATAATTAAATAGGTGATATTTTTGAATATTAGGACAAACTTTAATAGTACATTTGCTAATCGTGGTATGTCATTAGAAAATGATATAAATGAATCAAATAAATACTATGTAGACTATGATATCGCTTTAATATATAAAAAGCCTACACCTATTAGAATAACAAAAACCAATTATAAAAATATGCGAATAACTGATGGTTTCTTTGAAAGTCCATCTACTCTTGATTATAATGGTGTATATAAGGGATATTATATTGAGTTTGATGCTAAGGAAACAAGAAGTAAAACTAGTTTTCCTATAGATAATATTCATAAACATCAAATAGAATATATAAGGAAAGTAATAAAACATAATGGTATTGTCTTTCTAATAGTAAGATTTTCTACTTTAAATAGAGATTTTGTTATAAGTGGAAAAGACATAATTGACTACATAAATAATAATGAAAGAAAATCTATACCACTATCCTACTTTGAAAATAATACTTATGAAATAGGAATTAAATATGCTCCAAGATTAGATTATATTAAAATTGTTGATAAACTAATAAATGAACATAATAATTAGCATACTATTCATAATAATAACTATTTTAAGTATTATAATTTTCAAAGTAAAAGGATTACTTATATTAATTATTACTTTGCCATTATATATTATATACCTTAATTCAAATAAAATAATAGATATCATAAAAAAGAAAAAAGAAGGTAATAATAAAGATAATTTATTAGAAAGAAAGGAAGTTGAATTTGTGAGTTCAAGTAGTAGAAGAGGAAAAGTAAACGACGATAAAAATAAAAAGAAAAAAGTCAAGCCTCAAAATAAAAAACAAGCAAACAAGTCAAGAGACAAGAAAGAAAAAAGTAGTAGTAAAAAGAAAGGTATTGTTAGAAAGATATTAACTATCTTATTAGGATTTGCTATCTTTTGTGTATTTGCAGCAACGGCATTTATGATTTATATTGTAGTTAGTACATCAAACTTTGATCCTAATGCTTTAGTAAATCAAGATCAAACTGTACTATATGATAAAGATGGTAATGAATTTGCTACGTTAGGTGTTCAAAAAAGAGAATCAGTAACTTATGACCAGTTACCACAAGTTCTCGTAGATGCCATCGTGGCTACCGAAGATTCTAGATATTATCAACATAATGGTGTTGACATGGCAAGATTCTTAAAAGCAACCGCATTAAACTTAATTGGTAGAGATGATGCTGGTGGTGCATCTACCCTAACAATGCAAACAGTAAAAAATAATCTTACTAAAAAAGATAGTCTAGAAACAAATAAAATTAAAAAAATAATAAGAAAATTCCAAGACGTATACTTATCCGTATTCTTTATGGAAAAGAAATATTCTAAAGAAGAAATATTAGAATTCTATGTAAATGATAGTTGTCTTGGTGGAAGTGTATATGGAGTTGAAGAAGCTAGTAAATATTATTTTGGTAAAGATGTATCAGAATTAAGTCTTCCAGAAGCATCATTAATTGCAGGAATGTATCAAGCACCAAATAAATATAATCCATATAAGAATCCAGATAAAGCTGAAGAAAGAAGAAATACCGTTTTAAAATTAATGGTTAGACATGGCTATATAACTGAAGAAGAGATGAAAATGGCCCAAGCCGTTTCAGTAGAAAGTATGCTAGTGGGTGCTAAAGCTGATACTGATTATCAAGGCTATGTTGATACAGTAATTGATGAAGTAGAAAAATTAACTGGAGATAACCCAGTAGTAGTACCAATGAAAATATATACTGCCCTTGATAGAAGCATTCAAGATGGCATTAATGATGTATTAAATGGAACTTCTTACACTCGTTGGGCAAATGATTCGGTTCAAGCAGGTATCGCCGTAACTAATGTTAACGATGGTACAATTGTAGCAGTAGGAGCAGGAAGAAATCGTGAAGGAAAAAGAACATTTAACTTTGCTACTCAAGCCTATAGACAACCAGGAAGTACAGCTAAACCATTATTTGATTATGGTCCAGGATTTGAATATAATGATTTTTCAACATATACCCTATTCAATGATGAACCTTGGACATATACCAATGGTCCATCAGTAGGAAACTGGGATAATAAATATCAAGGATTAATAACTTTAAAACAAGCTGTTAGTGTATCAAGAAATGTCCCTGCTTTAAAAGCCTTTCAGCAAGTAGATAAAAAGAATATTGCAAAATTTGTTAGTTCTTTAGGAATAGATATTGCTTATAGTACTAAAGATGAAAATTATAAGGAATACGATAATGGCGGAGACAATATATTAAATGAAGCTTATTCAATTGGTGGTATGTCATATGGTGTAACTCCTCTAGAAATGGCTGAAGCTTATGCAAGTTTTGCTAATGGTGGTTACCACATTGAATCTCATGCTGTAATTAAAATAGAATATCGTAATTCAGATGAAACTATAGTAACAAGTGATCTTAAAGAATATCAAAAAGAAAAAGTAATGTCAGACTCAACAGCATACCTTATGAATAATGTCCTTCAGTATGCTGTAGAATATGGTTTCAGTGGTGGTGCTAGAGTTTACGGCTCTACAGTTGCTGCTAAAACAGGTACTTCTAATCTAGATGCCGCTACATGTAAGGCAAAAGGTATTCCAATTGGATCAGTTGGTGATCTTTGGACAGTAGCCTATACTCCAGAATATTCAGTAGCACTATGGTATGGTTATAAAGAAAATGATAGTACTCACTATTTAGGTAGTGCAAGTTATCCAAAAGATGATTTAATGAGTGCTGTGTTTAAAAGCATTCCAAAAACTACTAAAAAATGGGAAATACCTTCTTCAGTAGTAGCGGTTACTGTTGAAAAAGAAACATGGCCTGCACAATTAGCAAGTGAATATACACCAGATAGTATGAAAATAACTGAGTATTTCAAAAAGGGAACTCAACCTACTGAAGTATCACAAAGATATGCTAAGTTACCAGCAGTAACAAATCTAAAGAGTACAAAAGAAGGAAGTAATTATAAATTAACTTGGAACTTTAAAACTCCCGATATATTAGATAGTGCATACTTAAGTAAATACTTTAGTAATTCTGTTTATGGTAATCAATCAGCAAATTATCTTCAAGCAAGATTAGATTATAATAATAATACCCTTGGAGGATTTGGATTTGGTATATACAAAAAAACAAGTACCGGTAATCTAGAATTAATAGACTTCATAGATAGCAAAAGTACTGAATATACTTACAAACCAACTTCAAATGGTAGTGTAGATATCATTGTTCGCGCAGAATATAAAAACTTTAAAGATAATGCTAGTGACGAAACAAAAATAACTATCAGTGCCAATAATGTTAAAGAACTAGAGATTTCATTATCAGGTAATGAATCAATATCAGTAACCAAAGGTAACTATAATGAAAAAGGAATAATAGTAAAATATGATGATAAAAATGTAACTCTATTAAGTGATATAACATATACACTAAATAATACCACATACAAATCAAAATCTGAATTAGAAGATGAAATAAATAGACTTGAAACTGACAAGGAAGTTGAAATAACCTACTCTGCTACATATAATAAAATAACTAAAAAGATAACAAGAAAAATAAAAATAATCGAAGGATAAAAAATCCTTCGATTTTTCTTAAAAAAAATAGTTATATATTTTACATATAACTATTTTTCATTATCCACTAAATATTTAATAATATTAGAAAGATGCATACCATGTGATCCCTTAAATAATACCAAATCTCCATCTTTAAGTAAATCATCTATATATCCATAAGATTCATTTTCATTATTAAAATGTTTTAAATTATCATAATTATTATTTTTTAAATATTCATCAGTATACTTAGTTTCATTACCAATAGTAATAATATAATCTAAATTACTATTAAGTAATACCTTACCTATCTCTTCATGAAGATTCTTACTAAAAGTACCAAGTTCCAAAACATCTCCAATTATAGCAATCTTTCTCTTACCTTCTCTTTTAATCAAAATCTCTAGTGAAGATTTAATAGAATCTAATGAAGCATTATAAGTATCATCTATCAAAGTAGCTCCATTTTTTATTTTTTTAAACTCTAATCTATTACTAGTAAGTTTAAAAGTCTCAATACCTTTTTTAATATTTTCTATATCAACATTACATAATACACCCATTACATAAGCTACTAAAGAATTATATATAAAAGCAGTATTACCAATATTACATTTAATATTATTATTATCTATTTTAAACTCAGTTAAATCACTATTAATATCTTTAGCCATATAATCACTATCATTATCTATACCAATAGTAATAATCTTATTTAAAGACCTTATATACTCAATATTATCATGTAATATATCATTATCATTATTGATAATAAGTGGTCCATTAAGTCCTTCAATTATTTCTAATTTTGCTTTCATTATATTTTCTCTAGAGCCTAAGTTACCAATATGCGCAGTACCTACATTAGTAATTACCGCTATTGTAGGTTTAGCTATATTAGTAAGAAAAGATATCTCACCAAAATTATTCATACCCATTTCAATTACCATAATATCTTCATCTTTTAATCTAAGTATTGTAAAAGGAAGACCAATATGATTATTGTTATTACCTTCAGTTTTAAGTACCTTATACTTAGTGCTAAGTACTGCATATATCATATCCTTCGTAGAGGTCTTACCTACACTACCGGTAATCCCCACTACTGGAATATCATATAAACTTCTTTTATATCTAGCAAGATCTTGTATACATTTCAATGAATCCTTTACTAAAACAATAGTTCTATCCTTATATTCCAAAGGAATATCATTAACATCAATATTATCTAGTATACAAGCCTTAGCCCCCTTTTCAAGAGCATCTTTATAAAACTTATTACCATCAAAAGATTCTCCCTTAATACCAACATAAATATCCCCTTCTTGAATAGTTCTAGTATCATGAGAAAAATTATCAAGTACTAAGTTAATATCACCACATAATAATTTACCATTAAATTTATCAATTATATCTTTTACATAAATCATATATAACACCTACTCATAAGAATCATTAATAATACTATCAATACTAGATAATTTATCATCTATCTCTTTTAAAGATACTGCACTCTTCTCTACCTTAATTGAAGTCTTATCTTCCTTTTCCTTATCATTATATGTTTCCATACCTTTAATATTATAAGAAGATAATATTCTATCTTTGATTACATAAGAACCATTACTATATCTATCCATAATAGGAATCTCTGTAATCTTAACTTCTTTAGTATAATTATCAGATACAATACCAATTAAACTCTTAGAATCTTCAATATAAACACTAATAACCCTACTAGGATTACTCTTAATTACCTTCATAAGAAGTATTCCTCTCTTAGCTCTTGAAGTCTTTTCAAATTCTAATAATTTAACCCTCTTACCAGTACCCTTATCAGTAAGTATTGTAATATATTCATTACCAGCATCAAATAGTATTCCACTAACTACATAATCATCTTTTAAGTTAATAGATTTAACACCAGCAGCCTTAATTCCTACTACTGGAACCTCACTAACATCATACCATAGTCCATAACCACACGAAGTAGCAACAAATACTTCTCTATCACTAGAATCAGTAACACTAACTATTTCATCATCATCTTTAAGATTCATCATCTTAATAGGTTTACTATATCTCTGTGCTTTAAATTCATTAAGTAAAGTTCTCTTAATCATACCATTCTTAGAAAAACTTGTAATATATTTTTCTTCATCAAAATCACTTACAAACATAGAATGTACTATTTTTTCATCATCCATTAATGGTATAATATTACTAATATGTTTACCTAAATCTTTCCATTTACATTCAGGTATATCATATACTGGTAAATATAAATAATTACCTAAATTAGTAAATAATAACATTACATCAGTAGTATTAATATTATACATACCAATAGTATAATCATTTTCTTTGAGTAATGTATCCTCTCCATTAGAAGAACTATAACTTCTATAAGGAACTCTCTTAATATATCCCTCATTAGTAACTACTACTACTACTTGTTCTTTAGGTATCATTCTTGTAGTATCAACTTTAACATCAGCAGCCTCATCCCTAATCTCTGTTCTTCTAGGAATAGCATACTCCTTCTTAATCTTTCTAAGATCATCTTTAATAACTGAATTAAGTTTCTCAGGACTAGTTAATATTTCCTCATATAACTTAATCTTTTCTGCTAATTTTTTCATTTCTTCCTCTAAAGTAACAATATCAGTATTAGTAAGTCTATATAGTTGTAAATTAACTATAGCCTCAGCTTGCTTATCAGTAAATTCATACTCCTTAACCAAATTAATAATAGCATCAGCCTTATTCTTACTTCTTCTAATTAATGCAATAACTTCATCTAATATAGATATAGCTTTAATTAAACCTTCCATAATATGATAACTTGCTCTAGCGGTCTTTAAATCATATTCTGTACCTTTATATACAATCTCTTTTTGATGAGCAATATAAGCATCTAATATTCCAAGTAAACCAAGTTGCATAGGTCTACGATTAACAATAACAACATTATTAAAGTTATAAGATATTTGTAAATCAGTATTCTTATATAAATAATTAAGAATATTATTAGCATCAGCACCTTTCTTTAAGTCAATAGCAATTTGTAGTCCTTCTTTATCTGATTCATCTCTTACTTCTACTATACCATCAAGTTTTTTATCTAATCTTACTTCATCTATTTTACGAACAAGTAAAGATTTATTAACATCATAAGGAATCTCATTAATAATAATCTTATTCTTATCAATAACAGCTTTAGCTCTTATATATATTTTTCCTCTACCAGTTTCATAAGCTTGCTTAATACCATCTAAACCAAGTACTATACCACCAGTAGGAAAATCAGGTCCTTTGACATAATTCATTATTGTATCAAGTCTACTATTAGGATTATCTATTCTAAATATTGTAGCATCAATAACTTCGCCTAAATTATGCGGAGGCATATTAGTAGCATAACCAGCACTAATACCAGTAGTACCATTTACAAGTAAATTAGGAAATCTACTTGGAAGTACTGTGGGTTCTAATAATCTATCATCGTAGTTAGGAGCCATAGGTACAATACCAGTCTTATCAATATCTCTTAGAAGTTCTCCAGCTATTTTAGAAAGTCTTGCTTCAGTATAACGACTAGCGGCAGGACTATCTCCATCAATAGAACCATTATTACCTTGCATCTCTATTAAAGGAGCTTCATTCTTCCAAGGCTGACTCATTCTAACTATAGCCTCATAAATAGAACTATCACCATGTGGATGATAATTACCCATTACCATACCAACAGCATTAGCACTCTTTTTAGTAGGCTTATCATAAGTATTATGTTCTTTATACATTGAATATAATATTCTTCTTTGTACAGGTTTTAATCCATCTCTAACATCAGGAATAGCTCTATCTTGAATAATATATTTAGAATATCTTCCAAAACTCTCACCCATTATATCCTCTAAAGAATAATCATATATTCTCTTAATAATTTCTTCCATATATTTACCACCATACCAATTATATAATATTTTTCCTTTATTTTCAAGGAATTATACACCTTATTTACATTTATATTCACTATAAGTCTTAATAAATTAAGTCTTATTAGTGTTTATTTGAGCCAATGATATTGTCTCAAATAAATATATCAACCATATCTATCATATAGAAGCAAGAGATATATATCAAGGTAAAGAAAAAAGATAAAAACTTTGATGAAAGTTTTTATCTTTTTATTTAACTAATATTCAACTCTACAAGTAGTATTTGCTGAGACTGAATTTATAGTAACTATATAATGAACACCAGAACTATGACTTATAGAACAAGTCTGTCCATTTGTACAAGTACATGACATGCTTGAAGTTGGAGAAGAAAAACTTTTTTCATACTTATTACCTCCAGTCACTGAAGCAGTATCATACAAAGTATCATCAACATATAGTGTAACTGTAAATGGTCCACTACCTCCAGAAGATTTAGCAGTTAATGTTTTGGTCACAGCACTTGTTCCCATTGTGCCTGAGCAAGGACTTGATGATGTACATGAATTCATTGTATAACCAGTTGAAGCAGTTCCATAATAATAATATGTTGTTCCATATTTTACACTTAATGTTTTGTTAGAGGTTGAAGAAGTATAGCTACTTGCTCCATTAACTTTGTAATATATAGTGCTTACACCTGTACCTTTATTTAATGTTAAATTATAACTATTTGCTGTAGCAGTTAAACTCTTTGTCACAGCACCTGCTCCCATTGTTCCAGAACATGGACTAGATGATGTACACGAACTCATTGAATAACCAGTTGAAGCAGTTCCATAGTAATAATATGTTGTTCCATATTTTACAGCCACTGTTTTAGAAGCTGTTGATGAACTATAATTAGTTGCCCCATTTACTCTATAATATATTGTACTTACACCTGTTCCTTTACTTAAAGTTAAATTGTAACTACTTGCACTTGCAGTTAAAGTCTTAGTTACTGCACTTGCTCCCATTGTTCCAGAGCATGGGCCAGATGATAAACTACACGAATTCATTGCATATCCAATTGAAGCAATACCATAATAGTAATATGTTGACCCTTCATTTACACTAACAGTTATACTACTATTAGTAGTTGAGGCATAAGTATTAGAACCATTTATTTTGTAATACATAATAGATATACCTGTTCCCTTAGTTAAAGTTAAATTATACTTTGCTACAGTAGCAAGAGTTATAACTTTCATATAACTAGGAAGAACTATATCTTCTTTACTTGTAGTAACACCAATAGTAATAGTAATTGTGTTTGAAGTGTTATTTTTGATATCCATACTCAAAGTACCACCTTGACCAATATCGGTGCCACTAGGATCTATATCACTTTCTTGATTTCTGACAAAAGATATATCATTACTATTTCCTTCATAAATATACCACACAGCATACTTAACGCCATCAATTTGTTCATCATTAAATATAGAAACATTAGTAGTTCTTGTGGCATTAGGTCCTATTGTTACCTCAACAGTATCAAAAATATCACCATTATAAGATAAATTAGATGAAAACGATATTGGATTACTAATTTCTGCACTTGCAGTAAAAACAGCCAGTGTAGAACCAATACCAAGTCCAACTAAACCAATAGTAATAACTAAAATTAAATAAATTGTCTTCATAGAAATTTTAGTTTTCATTACACATTCCCTCCTTATTTACTAAAGAAATTAAGTATTTCAGATATATCAACTTTAGATATATGTATTAGTATTGCAGCCATTGCTAAGAATGGCCCAAAAGGTATTAAATTATCTTTCCTACTAAATAGCGTATAAACTGCTACTGGAAAAGCAATAAAAGTAGCCAAGAATATATCACATATACATAGAGAATATCCAATTACTATTCCAAATAGAAACATTAATTTAATATCTCCTCCACCCATAGACTCTCTCTTAAATAGCTTATCCCCTATTAATTTTATCACATACATTGTAACAAAAGCAAGTATTCCTGCAATAATTTTATCAGCAGTATACTCAAGTCCAAAGAAGATAAGTTCTAAAATTATAATGACAATAGCGGCCACTGCTATAACTTCATCTAATATAATCATATATTCAATATCACTTACAATAATAGTAATTAAACTAGATATAAATATTAAACTAATAACAAAGTTATAGCTAAAACCAAATGAATGGTAAGAAGTACAAAATAATACTCCAGTTATAACTTCAACTAATAAGTAACTTATTGGTATTTTATTATGACAGCATCTACTTTTACCACCTTGTATAACATAAGATACCACTGGTATTAATTCATACCACCTAAGTTTATGTTGACAACTATGGCAATGACTTCTAGGATACAGAATAGATTCATTATTAGATAGCCTCACAGCCAAATTATTAAGAAAACTACCCATTGCTGTTCCAAAGATAAATATTATTATATATATATATATTTCCATAAAA
>ERZ824575.1928-NODE-1928-length-17656-cov-7.159480_pt1 | contig 17656 bp, 16 predicted proteins | sample MGYA00519470_ERZ824575 | MGnify/ENA primary metagenome ERZ824575 (study PRJEB31778, sample SAMEA3449170) | human gut metagenome | biome: human gut; feature: human-associated habitat; material: faeces | place: United Kingdom | collected 2010/2012 ...
CAGCCATACCGGTCCCAACACCATGGGTCTGTTCTTCGTGGGCACCAAGCGCTGACACATCACACTTTCGGAGGGAACGCACATGGAATGGCTGGAGCTGAAGATCGACACCTCACCGTCCGGTCTGGACGCGGTGACGGAGCTGCTGGAGCAGCAGGGCGTCACCGGCGTCATCATCGACGATGAGAACGATTTCAAGGACTTTCTGGAGCACAACCGGCAGTACTGGGACTATGTGGACGAGGAGCTGCTGCGGGAAAAGGCGGGCGTCAGCCGCGTCACCTTCTATCTGGAGCGGAATGAGGCGGCGCTGGACGTCATCGCACGGGTGCGCATCGCCATGTCCGACCTGAAAAAGGCCCGTCCGGACTGCGGTCCGCTGCTGCTGACCATCGACAACGTGGCCGACGCCGACTGGGAGAACAACTGGAAGAAGTTCTACAAGCCCATGGAGATCGGGGAGCGGCTGCTGGTAGTGCCCCAGTGGGAGAAGGCCCGCGATGACGGCCGGGTGAAGCTGGTGCTGAATCCGGGACTGACCTTCGGCACCGGCAGTCACGCCACCACCCGTCTGTGCTTACAGGCGCTGGACAAGTACATCCGGGGCGGCGAGAAGATCCTGGATCTGGGCTGCGGCAGCGGCATCCTGTCCATCGCGGCGCTGCGGCTGAGCGCGGAGTACGCCTTCGCCTGCGACATCGACGAGAAGTGCGTGGACGTGGCCTACGAGAACGCCGCCCTGAACGGCATTGGAAAGGACCGCTACACCGTCCGCTGGGGCAATGTGCTCACCGATGCCGCCCTGCGGCAGGAGATGGGCACCGGCTACGATATCGTGGTGGCCAACATCGTGGCGGATGTCATCATGGGCCTCAGCCCCCACGTCCGTCCCTTCCTGAAGCCCGACGGCCTCTTCCTCTGCTCCGGTATCATCGACGAGCGGGCGGCGGAGGTGCTGGAAAAGCTGAAGGCCGACGGCTGGGATGTGTTTGAGCAGCGCAGCAGTGAGGGCTGGTTCAGCTATCTCTGCAAGTAACGCAAAGAAAAAGACCTGCGCGGAACTGCCGTCTCGGCCATTACGGCACACCTGCCGCATCTCTGTGGGTAACGACAAAAAAAGACCGGCGCGGGCCGGTCTTTTTTGTGCTTCGTCCGTCCGCGCCGCCGGGAACGGGAGAATTCACGGAATGTACTTTTCTTTTTCCTGAAAAGTTGCTATACTGAAAGCGAACGTAACATATAGCGAACGCGAATGTATACAGCAAAAGCAACGGAAAGTAAACGAAAGTAAAGGAGAAGACCGAAGCCATGATGAAGCGAATTCTGCGCCTGACGGCGTTTTTGCTGGGGTCGACGCTGCTGCTGTCCGCCTGCGGCAATACAAAAGGTAAAGAGATGGTGGACGCCTCCACCCAGACCGCCCCGCCCGTAGAAGGCGTCACCGCCCTGGCCCTGTGCGACGGCGATGTGACCCTCCGTTTTGAAAAGGACGAAACCGGCGCCTGGACCTGGTTTGACGACCCCGCCTTCCCCTTGGATCAGACGGCGCTGGAGGACCTGCTGGCCCTGCCCGCCGCCCTGGACAGCGGCGAAGCGGTGGCCGATGTGCAGGAGCTGGCGGCTTACGGACTGGAGGCTCCCAAGAAGTACATCACCGTCACCTCCGACGGCGTGGACGTCGTCTATTATCTCGGCGACCAGGCCGCGGATGGCCGTTGGTACGTGCTCACCCCTGCCGGTACGGTGCGCTATACCTCTGACGAAAATAAGATGCTGCTCAGCCGCAGCATCTACGCCATGGCGGTCCTGCCCGTTCTGCCGGTCATCGAGCCGGACAGGCTGGTCAGCGTAAGTCTGCTGCGCGCCGACGGCACCGCTGCCGTCTCCTTCTACACCGCCGAGGACGGTACCCGCCGCAGCGCCAACCGGGACGTCACGGAAAAGACCGCCGCCCTGGCTGATGAGATCGCTGCCCTGACGCTCACCGCCTGCGTGGACTACGACCCGGCGGAGGGTGCGGCCGCCGTCTGCGGCCTGGACACGCCGGAGGTCACGCTGACGGTGAACTACCTGGCTGACAACAGCGCCGAGCGGACGCTGATCCTTGCTGTCGGCCTGTCCACCGGCGACGGCGGCCGCTATGTGGCCCTGGACGGCGACACCACCATCTACCGGATGGAGGAGTCGTCCCTGACCCAGATCCTGACCCTGTCCGAGACGGGGCTGTAAGCCATGAAAAGGGAGGCGCGGCTATGCGTATACTGATCGTGGAGGATGAAAAGCGCCTGGCGGGCACCCTGCAGGACCTGCTGCGCCGCCAGGGCTACACCGCCGACGTGTGTTATGACGGCATCTCCGGCCTGGACAACGCCCGCAGCGATATCTACGACCTGCTGGTGCTGGACGCCATGCTTCCCGGCATGGACGGCTTTACCCTGCTGCGCCAGCTGCGCGGCGGCGGCAGCCGCCTGCCGGTGCTGATGCTCACCGCCCGCAGTGAGCTGAATGACCGCGTCCGTGGCCTGGACGCCGGTGCGGACTACTACTTGACCAAACCCTTTGAGCCGGAGGAGCTGCTTGCCTGTATCCGGTCCCTGCTGCGCCGTGGCGGTGAGGACGCCGCTGCCGACCCGGAGGTGACGGCCTTCGGCGACCTGACGCTGCACATGGGCACGTTCCTGCTGGAATGCGGCCCGCGAAGCGTCCGCCTCAGCCGCCGGGAGTACGACCTGATGGAGCTGCTGATGCGGAACGGCAGTCAGATCGTCTCCAAGGAGCAGCTGATCCTGAAGGTCTGGGGCTACGACTCCGCCGCCGAGGACAACAACGTGGAGGTCTATATCTCCTTCCTTCGCCGCAAGCTCACCCATCTGCAATCCACTGTGAAGATCAAGACCCTCCGTATGGTGGGTTATTGTCTGGAGGTGGAGGCATGATCCGGCACCTTCGCTGGAAGGTGGTGGCCACCAATATGCTGCTGATCTCGCTGGTGCTGCTGGCGGTGTTCGCGGCGGTGTACTTCATCTCCCGGGGCAACTATCACAAGAATGTGCAGCAGCAGCTGTACCAGGCGCTGGAGCAGGGCGACTATGGACGCAGCCAGCCCGGCATGGACAGCATCCCCTGCTTTGTGGCCGAGGTCTATGGCAGCGGCACCGTCCGCGTGGCCGGCAACAGCTACTATGACCTCAGCGACGAGACCCGTATGGCGGAGATCGTCACTGCCGCCCTGGCGGCGGACGAGGACGCCGGCACGTTGGACGAATTTCATCTGCGCTATCTGCGCCAGCGGGGCTACACCACTACTGCCATCGCCTTTACCGACACCTATCTGGAATACACCTCCCTGCACACACTGCTGAAGGCCTGCTCTCTGGTGGGCTGCGGTGCGCTGGTGGTGCTGTTTCTGTGCAGCTACCTGCTCTCCGGTGTGGTTACCAAGCCTGTAGGTGCCGCCTGGGCCCAGCAGGAGCAGTTCCTCTCCGACGCCAGCCATGAGCTGAAGACCCCTCTGACGGTCATCCTTTCCTCCGCCGAGCTGCTGGAGCAGAGCGCTTCGCCGGAGCAGGCGGTCTACGTGGACAATATCCGGGCGGAGGGCCGCCGCATGAAGGCCCTGGTGGAGGATATGCTCACCCTCTTCCGTGCCCAGAAGAACGCCGGCAGCCCGCCGGACACCGTCACCGACCTGTCGGAGGCGGCGGTGACCGCCGCCCTGCGGTTTGAGCCGGTGGCCTTTGAGGCCGGCCATGTGCTGGATTACGATATTGCGCCGTCTCTTCCTGTCCGGGGCGACGGCGCCAAGCTGGGCCAGGCCCTGGCGGTGCTGCTGGATAACGCCGTCAAATACGCCGCACCCGGTACGCCCATCCGCCTGACCGCCGTCCGGCAGGGCAGCCGCGCTGTGGTGTCCGTGACCGATCAGGGGCCGGATATCCCTTCGGACAAGCTCCCCCGCATTTTTGACCGTTTTTACCGCGCCGACGACGCCCGTACCGACGGCGACAGCTTCGGCCTGGGCCTGCCCATTGCCAAAGCCATCGTGGATGCCCACCGGGGCGTCCTTCGCTGTGACAGCAGCGGCGGCGTGACCACCTTCAGTATCTCCCTGCCCCTGACGGCAGGGAAGCAGGAGAGAGGCACAGACCATGTTTGATACCCTTATCCGGGGCGGCACCGTCATCGACGGCACGGGCCGCCCCGCCTTTGCGGCCGATGTGGCCATTTCCGGCGGCAGGATCGCCGCCATCGGCGATCTGCCCGCCACGTCCGCCGTTTATGTTATCGACGCCGCCGGCAGGACTGTTACCCCCGGCTTTATTGATATCCACCGCCACGCCGACGCGGCGCTGTTCCGCCCGGGCTTCGGCGCGGCGGAGCTGTGTCAGGGCCTTACCACCATCGTCAACGGCAACTGCGGCCTCAGCGCCGCCCCCTTCGGCCCCGCCCATAGCGACGCTATCCGGGACTACCTGCGCCCCATCACCGGCGCTCTCCCGCCGGAGCTGGTGACGGAAACCCTCTCCGGCTATTTCGCCTCTGTGCCGAATATCCCCGTCCATGTGGGTATGCTGGCCGGTGCCGGCGTCCTTCGGGCGGACGCGGCCGGCTACGAGCTGGAGCACCTGGAGGACCGCCACTACCGCGCCCTGCACCGCGCCCTGGAGCAGGCTCTGGCCGACGGCGCGCTGGGCGTTTCTTTGGGCCTGGGTTACGCCCCGGAGTGCTTCTATACCACGGCGGAGCTGATCCGTGCGCTCTCACCCATCGCGGGGCAGGATATCCCCCTCACCGTCCATATGCGGCAGGAGGGCGCGGGCGTCTGCGATTCCATCGAGGAGATGCTGCTGGTGGCCCGGGAACTGCGGGTCCCTCTGCATATCAGCCACCTGAAAGCCATGGGCCGGGACAACTGGGGCAAAAAAATACCCCGGGCCCTGGAGCTGCTGCACCGGGCGAAGGAGGAGGGCCTGGACGTGGGCTGCGACGTGTACCCCTACACCGCCGGCTCCACCCAGCTGCTGCACATCCTGCCGCCGGAGTTTCTGGAGGGCGGCATGGACGCCGTTGTCCGCCGCCTGGCCGCCCCCCACGAACGCGAGACGCTGGCTCACCGTATTGAAGACGGCAGTGGGTTTGACGACATCGCCAAGCTGGCCGGCTGGGACGGAATCTTCCTCAGCAGTCTTCACTGCCCGGAGGATGCGCCGCTGCTGGGAAAAAGCATTGCCCAGGAGGCCGCCATGGAGCACAAATCCCCGCTGGACGCCTGCTGCGACCTGCTGATCCGCGAGCACTGCCAGGTGACTATGATCGACTTCATGGCCGCGGAGGAAGACATCGCCGCCATCCTCCGCAGTCCCCTCAGCTGCCTGATCTCTGACGCCACCTACCCCACCGAGGGGATGCCCCATCCACGGGTCTACGGCAGCTGTACCCGTCTGCTGCAGCACTTCGTCCGGGAACAGGGTGTGCTGACGCTGGAGCAGGGCGTTCACAAGCTGACCCAGGCCCCGGCACAGGCCCTTCGCCTTGCGGGTAAGGGCGTTATCGCCGTGGGTGCGGACGCGGACTTGTGTGTGTTCGACCCCGCCGCCCTCACCGAGCGCGGTACCTATCAGGACCCCTGCCAAACGGCCCTGGGTATGGACGCCGTGCTGGTGGCCGGCCGGCTGGCCGTGAAGAACGGAGAAATGACCGGCGTGAAGGCTGGGACCCTCATCCGCAAATAAAAAGATCTCCCCCGGTCGGGGGAGATCTTTTTATTTCTTTTCGCCGCCGGACACGTTGGCCACGAACACGCACACCAGAATGATGACTACGCCAAGAGCCTGCCACAGGCTGAAATCCTCCTTCAGGAAGAGCACGCCCGCCAGCACCGATACCACCGTGGTCACGTTGGAGAACAGGGAACTCTCTGAGACCGTCAGGTGACTGTTGGCGAAGTTCAGCAGTCCGTAGGCCACGCCGGAGGACAGTATGCCCAGATACAGCACCGCCAGCCAGAAGCTGCCGCTTTGCGCCGGCGCGGTGATCAGCTCGCTGCTTATCCCGCCGGCCTGTATCAGCGCCACCGGAATAAACACCGCCATGCCCACCACAAACATTACATAGGTCATCTCAAAGGGGGTGAAGCGCTTGGCGGCATCGTGGCTCAGCCCATAGTACACCGTGTCGCTGAGCATGGTCAGCAGCAGGAACAGCAGGCCCAGCGCCGAGATCATCACCGCCCCGCCCACGGAGATCAGCGCTACGCCGCCGATCGCGCCCAGGGCGCACAGCACCTGCCGCCGGGTGACGCGCTCATGCAGAACCAGCACGTCCAGCAGGATGCAGCACACCGGCACCGCCGCGATGATGGTCCCTGCCACAGCGGCGGAGGTGTACAGGATGCCGTAGTTTTCGAAGATAAAGTACGCCACCGGCTGCACGATGCCCAGCAGAAGCAGCTTTCCCACCGGCTTTCCCTTCAGAGAGAAGGCGAACAGCGGCTTTCCGCGTACCTTGCCCACCAGAGCGTTCAGCGCGATGACCAGCGACATGGCCGCCACCGCCACCGTGAACCGGAAGGCCAGCAGCACTGTGGGCGCCGCCGTGACCAGCGCCATTTTTGAGAACATAAAGCTCATGCCGAAGATGGTGGCCGCGGTCAGCGCCGCCAGCAGCGACAGAATATGCAGTTTTTTCTGGTCCATAGGCAATACCTCTTTCTCTTTAACGCCGGTATCATACCATACGCCGCATGAAATAGCAAGGAAAAGCGATCACCTCCCGCGCTGCGTCCGGAGCAAAAAGGGCGCCGCCCGAAGGGGGCGGCGTCCTTTCACCGGCACGTTGGGAGGGCGCGCCGGCATTCACCAATTTGAAGGGGAATAGGGAGAAAAATTAAGGATAGAAAACAAGGGGTGTTGGGTTACTTGTCCGTTGCCTTGGACACGATACCCGTAACCACCAGGACCGCCACCAGGCTGGCCAGAATGAGGTTCAGTACCATGCTCAGCGCCTCCTTTCGTTTGGGCTTCTTAACGTATCTTTAGCATAGCACAGGACAAGCAATTTGTAAAACGCATGATTATCATCAAAACCATGAAAAATACTTTGCAGCACATGGCGAGATATGCTATACTGGACCTGAAGGAGGTGTCCCCATGTCCGTCACCAAATACCAGATATACCTCAAGACTGTGGAGATGGGCAGCTTTACCGCCGCCGCCCGCGCCCTGAATTTCACCCAGTCCGGCGTCAGCCACGCCATCGGCTCGCTGGAGGAGGAGCTGGGCGTTACGCTGCTGGTCCGCAGCCACGGCGGTGTCACCCCCACGGCGGATGGCCGCGCCCTGGCACCATATTTTCAGGAGATGTGCGCCCTGTCCCACCGTCTGGAGCAGCACGCCGAGGACCTGCGGGGACTGGATACCGGCCTTATCCGCGTGGCAACCTTCACCAGTGTATCGGAAAAGTGGCTGCCAGGTATGCTCAAGACATTTCAGGAAAAGTACCCCCGCATCGAGTTCGAGCTCCTGCCCTCCAACTTCAACAACGAGATCTCCGACTGGGTCCTCCACGGTCAGGCGGACTGCGGCTTTATCTCCCTGCCCACCCCGGCGGAGAAGTATCTGGATTACTGGCTGCTCCAGCGGGACCAGTGGAAGGTCATCCTGCCCTGCGACCACCCGCTGGCGGGCCGCCAGCCTTTCCCGCCGGAGGCCCTGGAGCAGTATCCTCTTATCCTGCTGGATGAGGGCGACGACTATGAGATCCAGGCCATTTTCGATCACTACAAGGTCCGGCCCCGGATCCAATACACCGTCCAGCAGGACCAGACCATTCTGGCCATGGTCTCCGGCGGCCTGGGCATCAGCGTCATGGAGGAGCTGATGCTCTACAAGTGCGCCTATCCGCTGGCTGCCAGCACCCTGCCTAGGGTGTTCCACCGGGACATCGGCATCTGTGTCAAGGACAAGAACGCCCTCTCCCACTCCACGCAGGCGTTCATCGACCACACCCGCCATTGGGTGCTGCAAAACTTTCCCGAGGGCTGGAACGCCCCCAAGCCCCATGAGCGATAAACGAAAAAGCGAAACCAAACGCTGTTCTCCGCCGTCAGTATTGGCAGAGAGCGGCGTTTCGCTGTCCGCCGGAGGACGCTTCCGTCCTTCCGGAAACGGTAAAGTGCGCGGGGTCCTGCCCCGCGCCCGAAAGGAGTGTTTACATCATGAAAAAGACATTTGCATTGCTGCTGGCGCTGGTCATGGCGCTGTCTCTGATGGCCTGCGGCCAGAAGGAGGATAACATCGGCGGCGAGACGAAGGACGACCAGACGCAGACCGACGGTCAGACCGTTGACCTGCGGGCGGCGTACGAGGCCGGTATCAAGCAGGTGCAGGAGGAGCTGGGCGACAACGCGCCTGTGCTGCTGGAGGAGACGGCTGTGGAGATCCTGAACAGCTACTACCCCGGTCTTGAGAACGCCAAGCTGAAGCAGTCCGTGTTCTTCATCTCGCCCACCGCCACCTCCTGCGAGGTGTCCATGGTGGAGGCGGAGAGCGCCGCCGACGCCGAGATCGTCCGCCAGAGCTTCCAGGCTCGCGTGGACGCCATGGCCAACGACACCACCTATCCCGAGGAGGCCGGTATGTGGAAGAACAACGCCACCGTTACCGTCAACGGCAACTATGTGGTGCTGGAGGTGCTGCCCGACGGCTGCACCGTGCCCGACGCATTTCTGGCAAAATTCTGATTTCCTATGGCGTTTCCCCTTTCTGTGTGCTATGATGGTCTGACCGATACACACAGAAAGGAGAGTGCCCGATGGAGGACGCTCAGATCATAGATCATTTTTTCCGCCGCGACCCGGAGGCTCTCCGCGCCGCGCAGGAGAAATATGAAAAGCGCTGCCTTGCCGCCGCCCGGCATATCCTGCCGGACGACCGCGACGCGGAGGAGTGCGTCAGTGACGTGTGGCTCCGTCTGTGGAACGCTATTCCGCCGGAGCGCCCCCGTTCGCTGGCGGCGTACATTACCACCGTCACCCGCCGCCTGGCCCTGGACAAGTGCGACTATAACCGCGCCGCCCAGCGCCGCAGCGACCTGACTGTGGCCTTCGAGGAGCTGGAGGGCTGCCTGCCCGCCGAGGACGGCGCAGTCCGCGCCCTGGAGCAGCAGGAGTTCCGCCGGGTGCTCAACGGCTTCCTGCGTAAGCTGACCCGGCAGAGCCGGACGTATTTCATCCGCCGTTACTGGTATGGCGAGAGCATCCGCGAGATCGCCGACAGCTGCGGCGCGGGCGAGGAGAAGGTCAAATCCTCCCTCTTCCGCACCCGTCAGCGTCTGCGTACCGTGCTGGAAAAGGAGGGGATGCTGTGAACGACAACAGAATGAAGCGCTGGATGGACGCCATCGACGACGATCTGCTGGAGGAGGCCCAGCGTCCCCTGCCCCGCGGCGGCGCGGCGCGCCGTTGGGGTGCGCTGGCCGCGTGCTTCTGCGCCGCGGCCTTGGCCCTGGCCCTGTGGCAGCCCTGGTCCGCCGGTATCGGTGACAATACCGCCGGCGCGGACGCCGACTTCGGCGCCATGGACAAGAGCTTTTCCGTTTCCATGCCGCCTGTGTCGGATGCCGAGCTGCTCTCCGCCTCTCTGGCCCTGCCGGAGGGCGCGTCTCTGACCTCTGACTACCGGTGGCGTCAGGACGGCGAGGGCGCCGTCACCGGCGTGTCCTGTACCGTGCTGCTGGACGGCTATGACTACGACTACGGCGCGGCATATGCCAGCCAGCCCCTGCCTGCCCCGGACGGTACCCTCCCGACAGACACCTATCAGGTGAACGGCCTGACGCTGCTGGTCTACGATGACGGCGCCGTGGGCTGGTACGACACGTTCGCCGGTATCCAGTGGTACTGTGTCGCCTGGGATGGCGGAGAGCCGCTGGTCACCGCCTTTACCCTGATGGACGCCCAGTATTACACCGTTCCCACCGCCCCGGAAGGCGCGGACGTGCTGGGCTATGACCTCTTTGACCTGAACGGTGAGACCGTCACCGAAGTCTCCTTTACCCTGAACAGCGTTACCTGGCACTACCGCATGGCCCCCACTTTGGACGTCTCGGAAACAATACCGGACATCTCCGCCTTCACCGGCGGCAGCCTGACGGCGGAGGGCAGGCTCCGCTGGTGCCCCACCGTCCTTCGCTGGGACGCGGGCGGCGCCGGCTGCATCATCTGGCGTGACCTCGCTCCCGGCTTGGCGTACAGCCTGACGGCCGACACCGGCGCGTCGGAGGATGCGCTCTCCGATATGGCCGCCCTGGTGTTCAAGCCCGCCCAGGAGGAGTCATAAAGCGAAGCAAAAAAGGAAGCACCCCGCGGGGTGCTTCCTTTTTTGCTCAGAATTCCGGTGCGTCCGGCGTCTTGCGGTACAGCAAGGGTTTACCATCAGCGTCCACCAGCAGCGTCAGCCCGCCGGAATTGCCCACGGCGTGGTAGAGATACTGCACACCGGTTTGGGTATCCACCAGTACTTCGCTGCTGCTGATAAAGCCGCTGTCCTCCATGACCTTGATAAAGCGCTGCTCTTTCTTTGCCATAGCTTTACTCCGCGGCGGGCGCGTCGTTCTCCACCAGCATTTTGGCGCTGGCGGCCAGACCGGCCAGCCCCTGGATCTCGCTGGGGATAATGAGCTTCGTGGCCTTGCCGTCCGCCACCTTCTCCAGCGCCTCCAGTGCCTTCAGCTTGATGACCTGGTCGTTGGGGGCGTTCTCGTTCAGCATCCGCATGGAGTCGGCCATGGCCTGCTGCACCTTCAGGATGGACTCCGCCTCGGCCTCGGCGGCCATGATCTTGGCCTGCTTGGCGGCGTCGGCCCGCAGCAGGGTGGACTGCTTCTCGCCCTCGGCGATCAGCACCTTGCTGGCCTTTTCACCCTCGGCCTGCAGGATGGATTCCCGGCGTTCGCGCTCGGCCTTCATCTGCTTCTCCATGGCGTTCTGGATCTCCCGGGGCGGCAGGATGTTCTTCAGCTCCACGCGGTTGACCTTGATGCCCCAGGGGTCGGTGGCCTCGTCCAGAATGGAGCGCATCTTGGCGTTGATGACATCGCGGCTGGTCAGGGACTGATCCAGCTCCATCTCGCCGATGATGTTACGCAGGGTAGTGGCGGTCAGGTTCTCGATGGCGCTCATGGGGTACTCCACGCCGTAGGTATACAGCTTGGGGTCGGTGATCTGGAAGTAGATCACGGTGTCGATCTGCATGGTAACGTTATCCTTGGTGATGACAGGCTGGGGATCGAAGTCCGCCACCTGCTCCTTCAGGCTGATCTTCTTCACCACACGCTCGATAAAGGGCCACTTCCAGTGGAGGCCGTTGCCCCACACCGCGCTGAAGGAGCCCAGACGCTCCACCACAAATGCCTTGGACTGCTGTACCACATGGATGCTGCTGACCACCAGGATCAGGATCAGGACCACCAGTACGCCGATCGCAATATAGCCTCCCATTTTCTTTTCCTCCTTGTTTTTCTTAAAATAATGTACAGTTTTCCGGTTGCTTACACGTTATGCGGGACGTCCACATAGAGCTTGACGCCCTCGAGACGGATGACCGTCACCAGCGTCTCCGGGGCGATGACCGCGCCGGACTGGCTGCGGGCCGTCCAGGTCTTGCCGTCGATATACACCTCGCCGGAGGGGATGGTGTTGTCGATGGTCTCGGTGACGCGGGCCGTGCCGCCCAGGACACGGTCGGCGTTGGTGGCCACCTCGCCCTTTTTGCTGAGCTTCTTCACCAGGGGCCGTGTGGCGATGAGCGCCGCGATGGACACGATGAAGAACAGCACCACCTGCAGCCAGATGGCGGCACCCAGCACTGCGGCGATGAGGCCCGCCGCGCTGCCGATGACGAACCAGATGGACACCAGGCCCACCGTGGCCGCCTCCGCCACGCCGAAGATGACGATGGCGGCGATCCAGATAATCGTTGACATATCTCCGCTTCCTCCTTTCAGGCACGCGCCGATCAGCAGCGCCAGCAGCGCTACGCCGAACAGGATGCCCATGCCGATCCATTTACTTTTGGGGGACAGGTTGGTAACGAAAGAATCCAGTGAGGTGAGCAGGCTGTCCTTCGGCGGCTGGGGCGTCTCATGGGACGGTTGGGGCCGGCCGCTTTCCGGAACGGGATTCTCTTCGGCGAACATGTCGCCGATAGACACGCCGTAGCGGTTGCAGATATAGAGGATCTTATCCACCTCTGGGTAGCTGCGGCCGGATTCCCACCGGCTGACCGCCTGGCGGGACACCTGCAGCGCCTCGGCGAATTGCTCCTGGGTCAGTCCGTTATTCCGCCGCACCTCCTGCAGCCGATCACCAAAGGACATTGTCTCCCTCCTCCGTTTCTTTCTGGGGATATGGTACCACATTACATGAAAATGTCTATCAACTTCAGGTTGCGTTTGCGTTTTTGCCGGATCTTTTCGCGCAACCTGAAGTTTACATGGCCTGTAAGGCCCCGATTTCCGGGTATTTTTTATTATACACGATAGGCCGGGATTCTTCCACTGTTATTTTTTTGCCGTTTGCCTTGCGCTTTGGGAAAGATTTCGGTATACTGTATATTTATATCTGACATTTTTCGAGGTAGCGCGATGTATACATATGTGATCCCCTGTCTGCTGGGGCTGGAAAAACTGGTAAGCGATGAGTGCAAGCGTCTGGGCCTGCAGGATGTGAAGGCGGAGAACGGCCGCGTTCTGTGCCGGGGCACACTGGAGGACTGCGCAAGGCTGAACATCAACCTGCGCTGCGGCGCGCGGGTGATGCTGGTGCTGGCGGACTTCCCGGCCCGCAGCTTCGAGGAGCTGTTTCAGGGCACCCGCGCCGTGGCGTGGGAGGACTATCTGCCCCGTGACGCGGCCTTCCCGGTAAAGGGGTACTCTATCTCCTCCCAGCTCCACGCCGTGCCCGCCTGCCAGAGCATCATCAAGAAGGCCATGGTGGAGCGGATGAAGGCCGCGTACCATCTGGAGCAGTTTCCGGAGACCGGCACCAAGTATCAGGTACGCTTCGCCATCTTCAAGGATCAGGTGCTGCTGACGCTGGACACCAGCGGCGAGGGCCTGTTCAAGCGGGGTTACCGTGCCGTGGGCGTGGAGGCGCCCCTGCGGGAGACGCTGGCGGCGGCGCTGGTGCAGCTCTCCCGCTATCGGGGACGGGATCCCTTCTGCGACCCCTTCTGCGGCAGCGGCACCATCCCCATCGAGGCGGCGCTGATTGCCCGGAACCGGGCGCCGGGCCTGAACCGGGCCTTCGACGCGGAGCAGTGGGGCTTTGTGCCCGGCGACAGCTGGCAGCGGGCCAAGGACGAGGCGCGGGACAAGGAATTCCACGGCAGCTACGACATCTGGGGCGGCGATGTGGATCCCCAGGCGGTGGCCATCGCCCGCAGCAACGCCCACAAGGCCGGTGTGGCGGAGGATATCCGGTTCGAGGTGGCCGACATGCGCACCTTCCACCGGGACAGCCAGTACGGCCAGTTGGTGACCAACCCGCCCTACGGCCAGCGGCTGATGGAGAAGCAGGAGGCGGAGGAGCTGTACCGAGAATTCGGCAAGGTATGGCGGAAGCTCCCCGAGGGCTGGCGCACGCTGGTGCTCAGCAGCCACACGGAGTTCGAGCGCACCTTCGGCCAGCAGGCCGCCAAGAAGCGGAAGCTGTACAACGGCATGATCAAGTGTGATGTGTTTATGTATGGCAATAAGGTGTAACTGGCTGGCATGAAATCTGGCGATTTCGTATTGTCCACATTACCTGCGTATCGGTAGGCTTTTGTAGGGCGGGATGACCACATCCCGCCGTCCGGTATCTCGCAGAATTATCTGCGGCGGGGTGTGGTCACCCCGCCCTACGACAAATCACCGGTGGCTTTTGTGGGCATTGGCCCCTACGGCAGCATAATAACCGCCGCAGCAAAATTAAAGGTTTGTTCATCCTATTTTCCACGGTACTGATACAATAGAGAAAAATACTCTTCGGAGGGGATATTACTGTGAAACACGTTTTTATCATCAATCCCAACGCCGGTAAGTACGACAGCCGGCAGCGGATCTACGACATGGCGGACGCCCTGCGGGAGAAGCACGGACTGGATGTGCAGTGTATCCTCACCAAGAAGCAGGGCCACGCCACCGAGCTGGCCCGCAGGCTGTGCGACAGCGGCGAGGAACTGCGGTTCTACGCCTGCGGCGGCGACGGCACCGTCAACGAGGTGGCCAACGGCGTCATCGGCTACGACAACGCCGCCATGACCGTCATTCCCGTGGGCACCGGCAACGACTTCCTGAAGAACTTCGGCGGCGCGGCGCCCCTGTTTGCCGACGCGGAGAACCTGTGGGACGGCCCCCAGTTCCCCATGGACGCCATCGACGTCAACGGGCGCATCGCCCTGACCATCGCCTGCTCCGGCATTGACGCCCGTGTGGCCGCCGACGTACATAAATACAGTGAAAGCCCCCTGCTGGACGGCAAGACCAGCTACATCGCCTCCCTGGCGGTGAACTTCCTCTTCAAGGGCATCGCCTCCCACTGGACGGTGACGCTGGATGACGAGGTGATCGAGGATGATTTCTCCCTGGTGGCGGTGTGCAACGGCCGGTACTACGGCGGCGGCTTCATGCCGGTGGCCGAGGCCCGGATGGACGACGGCGTACTGAACACGCTGGTGGTGAAGAAGGTCAGCCGTGTGACCTTTGCCAGATTTGTGGGGCCGTACTCCAAGGGCGGGTACAGTAAATTCCCGGAATATGCCCATTGCTCCACGCCCCAGGTGATCCGGATCCACTCGGAGAAGCCGGACATCGTCACCTGTCTGGACGGCGAGTGCATGACCAACAGCGACGTGACCATCCGCATGAGCGAGAAGAAGCTGAACTTCTTCGGCCCGGAAGGGTGCTCCTGCAACGCCACGGCGAAGTGACTGGCGAAAAGTCCTGCGGTTTCGCATTTTTGTAGGGGCCGGCGTCCTCGACGGCCCGCACAACGCACGACAGCATTTGGAAAAGACGGCGGGGCGTCGAGGACGCCGCCCCCTACGCATTCCCGTGCGGGGTACTTCTCCGTTTGTGAATTTTTTGTGATTTTTGCATTTTCCCCTTGAAATTCAGGAAAAGTGTGGTATGATAATCAGCGTTAGCACTCAGAGAGTTCGAGTGCTAACGCTGAACTTGTATTCATAATGAATAAAAATATATAAGGAGGCAACCAACTATGAAGCTGACACCGCTTGCTGATCGTGTGGTGCTGAAGATGACTGAGGCCGAGGAGACCACCAAGGGCGGCATTATCCTGACCGGCACCGCCAAGGAGAAGCCCTCTGTGGCAGAAGTGATCGCCGTGGGCCCCGGCGGTACTGTGGACGGCAAGACCGTTACCATGACCGTGAAGCCCGGCGACAAGGTCATTACCGACAAATACGCCGGCACCAAGGTGCTGCTGGATGAGGTGGAGTACATCATCGTCAAGCAGGGCGACATCCTGGCTATCGTGGAGTAATTCTTACAAGGGGGATGAAATCCCCCTTGTATATCCCCCTCACCAGTCTGCGGACTGGTGAACGCCGCCTAGGGCGGCTGGGTCAAAGTATTTTTGTGACGCGCATGTCGTCACAAAAATGATTCAAATTTGGCCCGATACTATCTCACAAATTGGAGGCAAGTCATATGTCTAAGATCATTAAGCGCGGCGACGAAGCCCGCAAGGCACTGGAAGCCGGCGTCAATCAGCTGGCCGATACCGTAAAGGTCACCCTGGGCCCCAAAGGCCGCAACGTGGTGCTGGATAAGAAGTTCGGCACGCCCCTGATCACCAACGATGGCGTGACCATCGCCAAGGAGATCCAGCTGGACGATCCCTTTGAGAACATGGGCGCGCAGTTGGTGCGCGAGGTTTCCACCAAGACCAACGACGTGGCCGGTGACGGTACCACCACCGCTACCCTGCTGGCCCAGGCCATGATCCGCGAGGGTCTGAAGAATCTGGCCGCCGGCGCCAACCCCGTTGTCATGAAGAAGGGCATGGCCAAGGCCGTGGACGCCGCTGTGGCCGCCATCAAGTCCCAGAGCCAGAAGGTCAACGGCACCGACGATATCGCCCGTGTGGGCGCTGTCTCCTCCGGTGACGAGAACATCGGCAAGCTGATCGCCGAGGCCATGGAGAAGGTCTCCGCCGACGGCGTTATCACCATCGAGGAATCCAAGACCGCCGAGACCTACAGCGAGGTCGTCGAGGGCATGATGTTCGACCGCGGCTACATCACCCCCTACATGGTCACCGATACCGAGAAGATGGAAGCCATCGTGGACGATCCCTATATCCTGATCACCGATAAGAAGATCTCCGTCATCTCCGACATCCTGCCCCTGCTGGAGCAGATGCTGCAGAGCGGCAAGAAGCTGTTCATCATCGCCGAGGACGTGGAGGGCGAGGCCCTGTCCACCCTGCTGGTGAACCGCCTGAAGGGCGTGCTGAACGTGGTGTGCGTCAAGGCACCCGGCTTCGGCGATCGCCGCAAGGAGATGCTGCAGGATATCGCCATCCTGACCGGCGGCCAGGTCATCAGCGAGGAGCTGGGCCTAACCCTGAAGGATGCCACCGTTGATATGCTGGGCCGTGCCCGTCAGATCAAGGTCACCAAGGAAAACACCATCATCGTGGACGGCATGGGCGACCAGCAGGCCATCAAGGACCGTGTGTCCCAGATCCGCGCCCAGATCGGCGTCACCTCCAGCGAGTACGACAAGGAGAAGCTGCAGGAGCGTCTGGCCAAGCTGGCCGGCGGCGTTGCGGTGATTCAGGTCGGCGCGGCCACCGAAATCGAAATGAAGGAGCGCAAGATGCGCATTGAGGATGCGCTCTCCGCGACCCGTGCCGCCGTTGAGGAAGGCATTGTTCCGGGCGGCGGAACCGCGCTGCTGAGCGTGCTGCCGGAGGTTCAGGCGCTGCTGCCGAAGTTCAGCGGCGACGCGAAGACCGGCGTGCAGATCGTCCTGCGCGCGCTGGAAGAGCCGGTTCGCCAGATCGCGGCCAATGCGGGCGTGGAAGGCTCCGTCATCGTCGAGAAGATCAAGCGCACCAAGAAGCCGGGCTACGGCTATGACGCGCTGAACGACAAGTACGTCGATATGGTTGAGGCCGGCATCATCGACCCGACCAAGGTGACCCGCAGCGCGCTGCAGAACGCGGCTTCCGTCGCGGCGACCGTGCTGACCACCGAGTCCCTCGTTGCGGATATTCCGGAGAAGAATCCGGCTCCCGCTGCGGCGGCTGACCCGAACATGGGCGGCATGTACTAAGCCAATTTAAACATAGGTTTTCAGGGGAATGTCCGAAAGGGCGTTCCCCTTTTTCGTGTCGTTTTCTTTATATAATCATGCAAAAAAGCCATCCCCCCCGCTATGGAAAGACAGCTTTTATGGATCTGCCGATTGGATTGGTATTTGAAATCATGCTTTTCGCAGTTCGCTTTATCGTAAGACGCTTGATTCCGTTTTAAGACTGCGATTTTCGCCAACTGATACCCACTTCACTCATTTTTGCTTACGGCTTACAGTTCCCGCAGGGCGTATATCCCTGACGAATCGCTTCCGCGCGGCTGGCGAACACGAT
>ERZ824575.1934-NODE-1934-length-17631-cov-2.911584_pt1 | contig 17631 bp, 10 predicted proteins | sample MGYA00519470_ERZ824575 | MGnify/ENA primary metagenome ERZ824575 (study PRJEB31778, sample SAMEA3449170) | human gut metagenome | biome: human gut; feature: human-associated habitat; material: faeces | place: United Kingdom | collected 2010/2012 ...
CGCGCTTGTAGTCGCAGGCGGCGCGGTCGGCGTTGATCCCGTCGCGGAACACCTCGGCCGTGAAGGCCCCCTCGCCGAGGAATCCCAGGTCGATCGTCAACTCGCGGGCCGACCAGTCGGTCATGCCGCCGACATACCATACGTCACCCTTGCGGCGTGCGATCGAGACGTACTCGCCGACACGTCCGTCCAGTCCGCGGGTCTCGTCCCACGTCGTCGGCACCGCGGCGATGAAGCGCGTGCACTCCTCCTCGCGCAGGTAGTTCGTCGGGGCGTCGCAGAGCATGTTGAACGGCGACTCGAAGATGACGTATTCGGCCAGCTGGCGGCAGCGCGTGCCCTGGCTCATGGCCTCGGAGTTCACCGGGCGGTAGTTGCCGCGCGTGGCGTTGCGCATGGCGCCCTGCGTGTAGTCCATCGGGCCTGCCAGCATGCGGATGTAGGGGATCGTGACGTCGTAGGTCACCTGGTCGATGTCGGTGCCGCTCCACTTCATCTGCTCGAGGCCGAAGACGCCCTCGAAGTTGAGCACGTTGGGATAGGTGCGCTGGAGACCCGTGGGTTTGTGGAATCCGTGCAGGTCGAGGAACAGGTGGTAGCGTGCGGCGGTCTCGGCCAGGCGGTATACGAAGTCGGAGATCTTTTGGTCGTCGCGGTCCATGAAGTCGGCCTTGAAGCCCTTGACGCCCATCTCGGAGAAGTGCTTGCAGACACGCTCCATGTCACGCTCCACGGCGTAGTAGCCGGCCCAGAGGACGATGCCCACGTTGCGTTCGCGGCCGTAGTCAACCAGCTCCTGGAGGTCGATCTCGGGGATCACCTGGAAGAGGTCGGCCTTCTTGTTCACGGCCCAGCCCTCGTCGAGGATCACGTACTCGATGCCGTTCTTGGAGGCGAAGTCGATGTAATACTTATAGGTGTCGTTGTTGATGCCGGCGCGGAAGTCCACACCGTAGATGTTCCAGTCGTTCCACCAGTCCCAGGCCACCTTGCCCGGACGGATCCACGAGGTGTCCTCGACGCGCGAGGGCGATGCCAGGCGGTAGACCATGTCGTTGTCGGCCAGCTCGATGTCGTTCCCGGCGATGACGAAGATGCGCCACGGGAAGGCGCGCGTACCCTGCGTGCGGGCTATGAAATCCTCACGCTCGGTAACCATCAGCTGCAGTTCGTTGTGTCCTCCCTGCACCTCCTTGGAGGGGTAGGGGGCGAAGTTGCCGCGCAGGGCCGTTCCGTGCGTGGGGTTGTAGAGGTACATGCCGGGGTACTGCTCGAGGTCGGCCTCCGTGATGGCGATCTTCGCGCATCCGGCGTCGACGAGCAGCGGCACGAAGGCCAGGTGGTTGTCGGCGACCTCGGAGAGCGGCTGTACGGTATAGGTATTCTCGAAGCTGTTGAAGTAGTAGCGCTCGAGGCCTCCCTCCTTGATGCGGGCCTTTACGTAGGGCACCCACGCCTTGAAGTCCTCCGGGAAGCGGATGTCTACGAGCTCGTCGGCCACGACGAGTTCGCCGTCCATGTCGGTGACGAAGCGGTAGGCCACGCCGTCGTCATAGGCGCGGAAGCGGAGCTGGTAGTCGCCCTTGAAGGAGAGGGTCAGTTCGTTGTAGCGGTCTTCGATCGTCGTGCGTTTGTAGAACGGGGCATCGATCGTCTCGTCGTGGCTTTTCACCGCGGCTTTCCGTACGACGGGCTTCGTGCCCAGCGTGCGGCCGTCGGCGAGTTCGAGCGCCAGGTACGAGGGGGCGATCAGCTGTTTGCCGTCGAGCAGCACGCTGTAGGAGACGGCCTCCTTGCCGGCATCCACCTGCACGGCGATTTTCCCGTCGGGGGATTTCACTTCATAGCTTTTTGCCGCGGCGATTCCGGCACCGGCGCAGCAGAGGCAGAGGGTTAGAATGAGTTTTTTCATGGGTTGGATTTTGGTTTCGCACGAAAGTACGAAAAAACCGCCAAAGAGCGAAGCCCAAACCGCAGAAGGATGTTTTTTTCCTATATTTGTTTCGCCGATCCGGACCCTTCGGGGCGCTTTTCCCGGGCCGGAGCCACCGCCATGACGAAACCCAAGGATATCTTCACCTTCCGCGACGCCGAGAAACAGACAGGCCCCGTGGCCTTCTCGACGATGCTCAAGCCCGCCGGTTCGGCGTGCAACCTCGACTGCCACTACTGCTACTACCTCGACAAGGCCGTGCAGTACGGAGGGCGCCAGGCGGTGATGAGTGACGAGTTGCTGGAGAGCTACGTGCGGCAGTATATCGAAGCCAACGACGTCCCGACGGTGACCTTCTGCTGGCATGGCGGGGAACCCCTGCTGCTGGGTCTCGGGTTTTACCGGAAAGCCATGGCCCTCCAGAAAAAGTATGCCGACGGCAAGCGTATCGAGAATACACTCCAGACCAACGGTACGCTGGTCGACGGGGAGTGGTGCGACCTCTTTGCGGAGAACAACTTTCTGGTGGGCATCTCGCTCGACGGCCCGCAGGACATCCACGACGCCTTCCGGGTGACCAAGGGCGGGCAGCCGACCTTCGAACGTGTGATGCGTACGATCGGGATGTTCCGCGAACGCGGCGTGGAGTACAACACGCTGAGCGTCGTGAATCGGCTGTGCGAGGGGCGTGGCGCGGAGATCTACCGTTTTTTCCGCGACACGGTGCGGAGCCGCTACATGCAGTTCCTTCCGGCCGTGGAGCATGTGGTCGATGTCGAGGGTTTCCACCGTCCGCTGATCGTCGCCCCGGAGCACGAGGGGGCGCGGTTGGCCGAATGGTCGGTTACGGCCGGGGGCTACGGGCAGTTCCTGTGCGACATCTTCGACGAATGGGTCGTGAGCGACGTGGGGCAGGTCTTCGTGCAGATGTTCGATGCTTCGCTCTCCCAGTGGTGCGGGGTTCAGCCGGGCGTCTGCTCGATGGGTGAGACATGCGGAGACGCCCTGGTCGTCGAGCACAACGGCGATGTCTATTCGTGTGACCACTTCGTCTATCCCGAATACAAGTTGGGAAATATCCGCGAGACCCCTTTGGTGGAAATCTATCGTTCGAAGAAGCGCCGCGACTTCGGCCTGGCGAAGCGCAATGCCCTGCCGGCCGAGTGCCTGCGCTGTCGTTACTACTTCGCCTGCCGGGGCGAGTGCCCGAAGCACCGCTTCGAGACCGGATCGGACGGCTGCCGCAAAAATACTCTTTGCGAAGGCCTGTACCACTATTTCCGCCACGTGGAACCCTATATGGAGTACATGCGCGAGATGCTCTCGAAGGAGCAGTCGCCGGCATGGGTCATCCCATTCGCGCGCAAGCGCATGGGTCTGATGTAGCGGCTGCGACGGCGTATCGGAGCACGGCGTGTACTTTCGCCCTCCCCTCCGGATTGCCGGTCAGAAGCCGATGAGCCGCACCTGCTTTTCGAATTCGTTGCGCGCCCCGAGCGCCGAGTTGCGCAACCTGGTGCGGTAGGTGTAGACGGTCGTCGAAGCGCAGTTGAGGAAGCTGGCGATATGTCCGCTGTCGGTAATTCCGAGCCGCATGACGGCCAGGATCCGCAGTTCGGTGGGCAGCGTCTTGTCGGCACGTACGGGGAAACGGGCCGACTCTTCGAGCAGGGCGTTGACCTGCTCGATGAAATCGGGGAAGATGCCGAGGAACGTCTCGTCGAAAATCCGGTAGAAGTCCCGGTAGTCGCGGTCGACATCCGACGGCGACCGCAACTTGCGCATCAGGGCCTCGGGCCCCTCTTTTTTTGCCGTTTTCCGCAATTCGTCCCGATATTGATCGACCCGGCCGATGTACTGTGTGGCCAGGTGCATGTAGCGGAACACGTAGTTGTCCTTGATCCTGTTGGCGTCGCGCAGGCTGTCGTTCAGCTGGCGGATCTGCTCGTTCCACTCGTTGAGCTGCCTGTTGGTCTGCTGCAGCTTCCGGTGCTGCTGCAGGGTATACATGAACAACAGCAGGATGATGGCGCACAGTGCCATGAAGATGTATATCATGACGGTCAGGATGCGGCTGCGAGAGTTGATGCTGTAGACGACGGCATGGTTGATGATCATCTCGGCCTGGCTGGAATGGAGGATGCGGGTGTTGTAGTTGCACTCCAGCATGTCGGACATCGTGCACTGGATATAACGCGCCGCGCGCTCCATATCCTTCTCCTCGAACATCAGCAGCGCCAGGTTGTACAGCGAGAGGTACTCGCGGACCGGGGTTTGGAGGTCCGAAATCGCCGTCGTGGCGAGCCATAACTTGTTCTGCTCCCGATCGCCGAGCGCCTCATAGGCGTTGGCGATGTTGTAGGCGATGCGGGCGAGCGTGCGGTTGTTGTACTTTTCGGGGTCGTAGAGCGGCAGCAGAATCTCCAGCGCCTCGTCATAGCGGTGCATGTCCATGAGTTCGAGGGCCCGGAGTCGTTGGCGGGTGACGTACGAGTGCCCGTCGAAGCCGATGCGCGTGTGGCGCAGTCGGACGAGAGAATCGGCATATTTTGCCTGCTGCTCTTCGGGGCCTTCCGAGGCGGCGAGCCGTCCGAAAATCGCCATCTGCTGTGTATAGTAATTCGCCCGCATGCGTTTGTTGATGCCGACCGTGTCGAGCGAGAGGATCAGTTTGTAGGCTCTTCCGACATTGTTGCGGGCGATCTGCACCCCGGCATCGCAGGTTGTCGAGAGGAACTGCATCTCCCGGTCGCCGGTTGCGGCGGCATAACGGTACATCAGTTCGGAGTAACGGGCGGCGGAGTCGATGTCGTAGGTGATGTAGGCGTTGAACAGGTGGTGGGCCATTTGCCATCTTGACGTGTCGTCGGGTGCAGCGCCGAGTCTCCGGCGCAGCGAATCGGCCTGTCGGTTGAAACGCTCTGCGTAGCAGGATTTCTGACTGATGACCCGATCCAGTTCGTTGAATACCTGTTCGTTGCCGTCTTTGCGGCAGGCACAGAAGAGAACGAGACAGGTCGCGACACCGAGGATGGCGGAAAGGGACGGTTTTCTCATCGGCAGCGGTCGTTTGAGGACAAATTTATAAAAAAAAGCGAATCCCGCATCATTTCCATGGCGCGGGATTCACTTTTCGTGCGGGTCGTTTCCGGAAAGGTTATCCGAAGATCTCTATCCTTATTTCCTTGCGGATGTCCGTTGCCGGGACTTCTACGGTCGGGCACTCCAATTGCGTATCGTACGAAATCCTTGCGGCGCGGCCGTTGACCTTGACGCGGCGGATTTCTCCCATGGCGGGGAGCTGGAGTCTGTAGGCCCGTTGGGGGACCTGCCCTTCGTAGCTGCCCGACGCGGGGCGGATGGTGATGGTCGTCACCTCTCCCTGGCGACGGTAGTTGAGTTCCGTGGTGGCGTACAGGCCGCGTTCGTAATCGCGGGTCAATCCGTCGTCCTCGTAGAGCGTATAGGTGTTGTCGGCATCGCCCGATGCGGGATAGACGCGCATGACGAGCGTGGTGAGCGGTGTCGATGCGGGACGGGGCGTGTAGGGTTGCATGGGCAGCACCCAGCCGCCGCGGACGTAGAGCGGGAATTCGTAGAGCGGTTTGGCGATGCGGCGCACCTGGCCTCCGTCGACACGTTCGTGGGTGAAGAAGTCGTACCATACGTCCCCTGCGGGAAACCACACCTGTTGTGAGGCGATTCTCTCTTCGCCCTCTCCCGGCGAGGTGATCGGCGCGGCGAGCAGGTTGTCCCCGAAGAGGAACTCCTGGGGATTTTCGTAGGCGGGTTTCTCATGCCCGTAGTCGATATACATCGGGCGGTTGAGGGGCACCATCGTCGAGTGGGTCTGCCAGACGCTGCTGTAGATGTAGGGCATCAACTCCGAACGCATGTGGTACATGCGGCGCATGGCGACGGTTTCGCGTTCTCCGCTGAGCCACGGGCGGCGGTCGAGGCGCGCATCCTTCGTGGAATGGACCCGCAGGGCGGCTGAAAGCGCTCCGAATTGTGTCCACCGTACCGTCAGTTCGGGATTCGGGTCACCGCGGAATCCGCCGATGTCGTGCGCCCAGTAATAGCAGCCCGCGTTGCCGCTGGCGGCGGTGAGCTTCACCTCGAAGGCGAGCAGCTCCCAGTTGGCCTGGGCGTCGCCCGAAAACTGGATCGGGTGGCGATGGTCGCCCCAGCCGGCCCAGCGGCTGTATCCGGCGCCGCGCAGCCCTTTCCGCTCGGTTTCGCGGTAGTAGAGCTCGTTGATCCATTGCAGTGTCGTGGAGCGGTAACCGCGCACCTCGGGATAGAGGTAGTTCTGTTGCCAGTCAAGCCACCAGAAGTCGATTCCCAGATCTTCGGTCGAATGGTGGGCATGTTTGAAAAAGGTCTCCATGTATTTTCGGTCCCCAACGTCGAAGAGCAGCGGTTTGGAGGGGTCGGCGCCCATGTCGGCCATAAAGTCTGCGTACATCTCCTCGTGGGGACGGATTCCGTCGTGCGGATGGTCGTTGAGCGATACGGTGACGCCGCGGCGGTGCACCTCGGCGATCAGTGCTCCGGGGTCGGGGATACGCGTGCGGTCCCACGTGAAGCCCGTCCAGCTGCGGCAGCCGGCGTGACCGGTCCCGATTTGTGCGTCGTAGGTGTGCCACCCCATGTCGAAGACGAGGTTGTCGAGCGGGAAGTCGTTCTCTTCGTATCCGTCGATGATCGAGAGGAACTCTTCGGAGGTATAGTCCCAGTAGCGGCAGTACCAGACGCCGTGGATGTATTTGCGGGTCATGGGCACGTGCCCGCTGATGGCCCCCAGGTCGGCGAGGGCGGCCCGGTAGTCGTTGCCGTAGACGAAGCAGTACTGGTCCTGTACGTGGCTTTTCGTGTCGCGCGGGGCGAGCCATCCGTCGATCAGCAGGTCGGAACGTTCGTCGTCGATCACGTACCAGCCGTCGCGGCTCAGCAGCCCGTCGTGCATGGGAATCTCCCCGGTGACGCGGTCGAGGGTCTCGATCGGGCCTCCGAGGTTATTGCGGAAGATGCAGCGGTTGGTGAATTTCTTCTCTTTGCCGTTGAGGGTATAGTAGGCTGCGAAGTTGTGGAGCCCGAAAGGAAATCCGTCGTGTTCGTAGACGATGCGCAGGGCCGAGGTCGTGATCTCGTAGCGGTTGTCGCCCAACGCGCGGACCTTGAACTCGGTGGCGGGTAGCAGGTTGCTTCTGTCGTAGGCGAAGTAGGTCGGGGCGTCGATGAATTTCCCGTCATGGGCGAACTCCAGCCGGAACAGGGTCGGGGTGATGAGCGTCAGGCGGTTCTCACCGAAGACAAGGGGGTTTTCGAAGTCCTGCGCCCGGGCGGAGAGCCCGCAGCACATGGCGATCAGGAGTGCGAGAATCGTTTTTTTCATGGGCAGGGACATGGTTGAGACCCTCCGTGCCTCCCGCAGGAGGGCACGGAGGGTTGTTGAGACCGTGGACTATTCGTTCTGGATGCTTTCGGTGTATACGTTCCCATAGGGGTCGGTAGCCTTCACCGTGACCTTCTCCCAGGAGTCTGAAACGGGCTTGTAGTAGAACATGTGGTCGTTCTTATCCTCGGGTTCGGCCGTCGGACGGTGTTCGGGGACGGTTTCGCCGAACATGAAGTCGTATGCACGGCGGTCCATTTCGTACTTGAGGTTCGAGTCCGAGGGGAGCGTCACCCAGTCGGAATTGTCCTCCTGCACCTCGACCGTCCAGGTGGTGTGCCAGTTGAAGATGTTGAAGATCAGTCCGTCGCGGTACTGCTCCGAGACGGCCTCACCCGGGCCGTAGAGGTACATCTGGTATTCGCGCGGATAGGCCGTACCCTTGTAGTACCAGTTCTTGATCCGGTTCCCTTCGATTTCGTAGACCGCATAACCGCGGGGACTGCCGTCGTTGCACAGCTCTTTCCCGTTCCAGTAGGCCCCCATGACGGACCCGAGCGTGTTCTCCTCGATCGATTCGGAGATGGTGGTCGTGTAGTTGTTGTGCGAGTGTCCCGAGAGGATGCGCACCTGGTAGCCGTCGAGCAGAGCGTAGAGTTCCTCGCAGTTCTCGACTTGGGTCGAGGGACGGTTGCGGCGCGACGTCGGGATGTGCACGCCCAGGATGATGAGCTTGTCTTTGGGAACGTATTGCAGGTCCTGCTCCAGCCAGGCCATCTGCTCGTCGGTGATGTCGGCCGTATAGGAGGACGAGCCCGCGTAGAGGACATCGTCGAGGACGATGAAGTGGCAATCCCCAATGTTGTAGGAGTAATACGTGGGGCCGAATGCCGACTCGAAGCTGGCGTCGGCCTCCGTATCGTCGGAGACAGCCTTGTCGTGGTCGTGGTTTCCGATGGCCTGGAATACGGGGACGCCGATCTTTTGGATTCGCTCCTTGTAGATCGTGTGGTAGGGCATGTTGTCCCATACCAGGTCGCCCAGCGAGATGCCGTAGACGGGAGCCGGCAGCTCCTCCTGTACGTAGGGGATCAGGAACGGAAGCACCTCTTCGTCGAGCATCGTCACCTCGTCTTCGCGGCCGATCTGCACGTCGGCCAGTGCCAGAAGGGTGAAACGCTCCTTTTTGGCGGCCCGTTCGAGCTTGAAGCTGCGCTGCACGACGTCGTTGTCGCCCAAAGCGATCTTCTTGTATATCTTCGGATGCCCGTTTTCCATCGGGATCTCATACTCCGCGGGCACGGAGACAAAGACGAACGGAGTCGTCCGTTTGACGCGCATCTGGTAAATGCCCCGGGCATCGGTGGTGGTCACCGTGAAGCCGTCGCTGACAACGACACCTTCGATCGGATTCTTGCCGTCGGTAACGCGCCCTACGAGGTTCATGCCGGGTTCGGGCTCGATGTCCACCTTTTCGTGAAGTGCTCCGAGAATCTGGGCGCCTTCGTCCTCGCTGCAGGCGACCGAACCGGTGACCAGCAGAAAGGCCAACAGATAATATTTGATGTATTTGATCATTTTTTCGGTTTTTAATGTTCAACACTCTTGAATCCGGTGCCCGCGGGCGCTATTGCGGGTTATAGCCCGTATACCCGGGATTCTGTTTGATCAGGTTGTTGGCCGAGATGGCCGAGTTGGGAATCGGGAACAGGTTCAGATTCCTGGCCTGTTCTTCGTCGCCGAGCGGCGTGTGGTCCCACCATGCGTCGGTCGTGAACTTGTTCCAGCGGATCAGGTCGGTACGGCGGCGCCCCTCGCCCAGGAACTCGATCATCCATTCGTCGAGCATGCGGTATTCATCGAGGTTGTCGGCCGTCACGGGGTCGGGGTCCTCCCTGTTCTCGAAGTTGCGCGCACGTACCTGGTTGATCAGCGCGGCGGCCGTTCCCTTCTGCCCTGCCCGCATCTCGCATTCGGCCAGCATGTAGTAGATCTCCGTCAGCCGGATGACCGGGCAATCGGGATTCCATCGCAACTGGATGTCGTCAAGGTCGGGTTGCGGGGACTTTACCAGGCGGACGCCTGAGTTCTCCTCGCCGTCGGCCATCGTCGAGGTCAGCTCGGCGACCGAATTGTACTTGCTGCCGACCTCCGAGAAACGGGCGACCTGGTCGACCAGGTTGATCACCTTGCCGCTGTACTCCTTCTGCCCGAGGCACTGTTTCGACGGGTCGTTGGGGTTGGTCTGCTCACCGATGAGGAACATACCCTCGTACTACCCATTCGTTTCCCGAGAGGAGAAAATGGGTGTAAATATTAAATATTCAGCGATTTAATCTTTGCACAGGGTTTCTTCTTCGAGGGATTCCAAGCATAATAAGGTAATTCCAGACGAGGTTACGGTTTCCAGATCGTTACCTCGTCTGTTTTGCTGTATTTTGCATAAAATATTCGTTTGCAATTTCTTGCATCGCGCTTCATCTTGACAGACAACTCTGAGGAAATTAGTTTTAACCCCCAAATTTCATCGGAGTATGCGCAGTACATTCAAGGTTCTGTTCTACCTCAAAAAGGACAAACACAAAGTTCAGCCGGTTGTTCCCGTCATGGGCCGTATTACCGTCAACGGTACGATCGCCCAGTTCAGCGCCAAACTTAGCGTTCCTCCCCATCTGTGGGAGGTGAAGGGCGGTCGCGCCAAAGGCAAAAGCCTCGAAGCCGACCGTATCAACCGCTATCTGGATAATATTCGTATCCAGATCGGAAAGCATTACCAGTCTATCTGCGACCGTGACGGATATGTTTCCGCCGATAAGGTGAAGAACGCCTATCTGGGTTTCAGTAAAAGGTATAAACTGTTACTGGAGTTATGCGATGAATTCTGCAAAGAGTACAAGAACCGTATAGATGTGGACCGTACTATCCATTCCTTATTCCGTTATCAAACGCTACGACGCGATTTGAGTCTTTTCATCTGTCAGGACTATAAAGTCAAGGATATACCCCTTGTGGAACTGGATCAGTCTTTTGCGGAGAAGTTTGCCGCCTATCTGAAACATGTCAGGGGCCTTGCCGACACGACTATCAGCGTTGAGATCAAATCACTGAAGCATATCGTCAAGAAAGCGTTTAACGACGGGCAAATGGAGAAGAATCCGTTTGCCTATTACTACTACTTTGCCGACCAGCCGGAAATTGAATATCTCACCGAAGAAGAAATCAATAAACTAATTATCGGCAAAGTCAAGCAGCAGCGTCAGGATCGGACACGGGATATGTTTCTGTTCTGCTGTTTTACGGGCCTGTCCTATGCCGATCTGGCGAAACTGAGTTATGATGAGTTGACACAGACTCCGGACGGAGCATGGTGGATTAGCAGTATCCGTCAGAAGACGAAAGTACCGTTTACGGTAAAACTACTTCCGGTTGCGAAAGCTATTCTTGAAAAGTACCGAATAGAGGAGAATAGGTATAATCCGCTGTTTCCCGAGAATCCGGGAAAGGTCTTTCCGGTAGCTTCATTGAAATCCTCGGATGCCTGCCTGAAACATATCGCCAGACAATGCGGAATTACCAAGAATCTGAAATTCCACATGGCGAGACATACCTTTGCAACGACGGTCTCCTTGATGAACGGCATTCCGCTGGAAACAGTGTCAAAAATGTTGGGACACAAATATACGACCACGACTCAGATTTATGCCAAGGTGACAAACCAAATGATAGATAATGCGATAAGCCGAATAGAGGACCAAATTGGCGAACGGTTCCAATGTCCAACTCTGAAAGAAGAGAGCGACGGCTAATCCGAAAGACATCGGCGATTACAAGTTTCCCGCCGATAGTCAATTAAACGCCGGAGATGGAAATACGCAAGGCCATTGCGAATCGCCCGAGGGCGAGTCTTGCGTATTTCCATCCCCGGCGTTTTGCTGGTCGCTACCGTCGGAAAAGGCGACATTCTGCGGTTCGGATGCCAGTCGCTTCGCTACGTCCATATCAGAAACCCAAAGTAATCGCTTATCGCATTGTCTGTTTAAAATAGTCGTCTGTTGTTCTTCTTCTCGTGGAGATAATTCAACTCGTCGCTGTAAATTCCGATTACAAAGCGCTGCATATTGTCGACCAAAGCTGTAAGCCTTGTATTCTCATTCCCAATAAGTGGAGGATTGCCGATACTTTGTACTTGGTTGCCGCACTGATATAGATCGCCGAACGGTTACGGCAGTCCGCCGGGGCAAAGAACGTGCGTTCGAAATCCGGCAGCGGAATCTTTTTGCGACGGAATCCGGCCAGCTCCTTTACGTCACTCGTTTGGGTATTGGCGTCTGTCCTTTCAGCAGTCGGAGCCGATGCTCCGGATACCGTTTCCGATGTCTTTCCCTCGGGAGCGTCCGTATTTTCCGCTTCCGGTTCGGGAATCCGGCGGATGACTTTCGAATCCAAAGGGGCCTGTCCGGCGATCATCTGACGCATCAATTCTTCGTCGACTTCGATACGGGGACGTTTCGATGGTTTTGTTGCGAGGTTGTCGGTTTCTTTTAATGAATCCATGGTACAATGTTTTTAAGATTGAACGTTCGCTTTATGCTTGTAAAGCGTGTGTGTCTGGTTTTATGGTTTAAACCATTCAAAATACCATTTTCTGCTTCACGCAGTTTATATCGGAATAATGAACGGAACAAGAAAACCTACCTTTCATGATGCAGGATACCACCGACTGAAATACCTGTCCGGCCACGACCGCTCCAGTCCGCACCTAGAGCTTGTTTTGGCGCCCGGACGGTTGTAATATTGCAACCGGGAAAGACCCGTCCTCGAAAGCCGTAGCGGAGGTTTTTCAAAGTTTTCACAAAAAATTTCCGCCGCGGATTTTTGTTATCGCCAGATAACAGCCAGATAACAGCGAGCTGTACCTTTGTATGCCGAAAAACTTTTCGGCATACGAAAGGTGCTCGCTCTGCGAGGCCGGGATCGCTCCCGAGTCGAACGCCTTTTTAACCGATGTCATGAATACCGACCGAAAACTGACAAACGGGATTATTTTATCTGCTGAACTGAATCAGAGATTGACTGCTTGAATATTCCGATTAATGCATGTCTTCCAAAAAATCCAATATTTCCCGGCGAATCTGCCGGAATCTGGACACTGACGTGTCGTACCGGTCGAAATCGAATATGATCGCATTGACGAAAGCCTGTGCACGGATCGAATCCCGGGCCTCAACCATTTTCAGCAGGTCGTAGTCACGGATGCCGTCACGCATGGCTGCCAGCCGAATCGACGGGTAGAGCTTACGGTAACCGGGGTAGACGATATGCGAGTCGCCGCCGGGCCAGTCATTGGCGGGGGCGGAAACGTCTCCGAAAGGATCGCCGTTCGCTCCCCATGCGTTGAAGCCCCAGTGAAGGTATCCCGGAGAGTCGTATTTGTAGTTTATCCAATGCAGCAGGCGTGTCTTGATGAGCGGCAGTGTTACGTAACGGTTTGCGAAATTCCCCCGGGGATACATGCAGGTGTAGAACCAGCAACTATGTCCGGCTGGCATTGTTCGATAGATTTCCCATACGAATTCGTCGAGTTGTGGCACGAGGATGTCGATCAGCGCCGGGTCGTAGGACGAAGAACGGTAAGCTTCGATGATTCGGATGTCGGGGGCAGCCTGTTTTACCTGGCGGGCCAATCCTTCCCAGGAGGTCTTATTTTCGTTGAGCGGTTCGTCGGCAATGTGTTGTGTGTAGATGTCGAGCCAACTGCGGCCGCTTCCGTCATCGATCATTCTGGAACGCAAATGCTCCTGCAGAGCCGGAAAATACGCTGCGATGTATCGTTGCACGCGCGGGTCGTCATGGGGCAGACGTTGATAAACATAGGAGCCCTTGCCGTCGGGGACCGGTACGTTGGCCCAGAAAGGATCGGTCCACCCGTTGCGGGACCGCTTGGCGAAATGGTTGGCCTCGATCAGCCGTACGTCGGCGTGTCGGAGCAGGAATTCGATCGTTTTGTCCATCCGTGAGAAATCGAACGTCAGCCCTTTGCCGTCGGCTGTCGGAACCGGCGTTCCCGTTTCGTAGAGCAACCAGACGTTCTGACCATAGGCCGAGGCGGTTTCGACGAGCCGCCGCATACATTCCCAATAGGCCGGTGAATCGTCCTCCACGGATTCGTTGTCGTTCATGAAAGAGAATTTATCGGGGAAATACCAGTTGGTAACCAATAACGACTGTTCGGGAAGCGTGACCGGATAAACTTGTATGGTGAATTGTCGGTCGGCAACGATCCGCTTTCCGTTCTTTAGCCCGGAAATGCGTACCGATCCTTCGTAAAGCCCCGCTTCGGCATCGGCCGGAATCGGAATGTCCAACCAGAGCAAAGCTGTCCCGCCTGCGGCGATAGATACGGTGGTGTCGGTCAGAATGGGATCGGGATATTCTCCGGACGGTGATTGCAGGGCATCGGGGGCCGCCGGCACGTAGGCGTGGGAAGCCTGTACGTTCCGGACCCAGCCCAGAACGGCTTTGTCGAGCGAAGTTCCCTGCTCTGTTTTAAGACTCCGAAGGACAGGAGTTATTGCCGCTACGGAGTCGTCAGCGGAGATAACGAATTGCAGAACGGCGTTCTCGCCGCGGGCCACGCGAACGGTATCGTCCCCGGCAGGAGGGTAAACGATTCCGGGAAGAACATTGGTCAAAGGATCGATGACGCGGATCGTGAGTCCGCTTTCACTACAGGCTACCGGTAGCATCAGGAGTGCAGGGCAAAGAGTCCGGATCGTTCGGTTGACGAGAAGTCGGAGCGGGGAAATGTTCATTTCGGGTTCGGTTTGAATTCTTAATTGCATTGCGGGAAAACAGTAAGCCGGAGTTCCGTGCATCCGTAGGGAATCAGTTCGAGATATTCGATACGGTCGGATACGGCGCGGGCTATCCCTTCGGCCGGAAGGCGCGGCGTGTAGCGTCCTTTTTCCAATTCCCAGTCGATCGGTTTGACGGGAACCGAGATTTTCACGGGCGTATGTTCCGGATCGAACGGATAGCTTCCTGCGGCTGCGGGTTTTGTCCGAATGACCTTCAGGGGTATGACCGGATCGGAGCAAAGGGCATAGTTCCAGGGTCCGGCAGGCTCGATGCTCCAGCATTCGAATTCGGGGTTGCCGGGAACTTTGCCGTTCATATTCGCATAGACCGTCCGGTCGGCTGTTTTCCGCTGGGGAACAGGATAGGAGAAGAGCAGAGGTCCGCGCTGCACGTAGATTCCCTGTCCGGGAACGGTGTTCATGACGGGTTGCATGCCGAGACACAACCGAATCCGGTCGCCGTTCTTGAATTTGCGCCGGAGAGTCACGAACGTGCCGGCGGGACATGCGTCTCGCCATAGTTTGCCGTTGACATATATTTTGGCATCCCTGCACCATGCGGGAATGCGTAGCAGAAACGGGATATCCGTCCTCTCTTTCAGACCGAAGGAGAACTCGATCTCCCCGTCGAACGGATAGGAGGTCCGCTGTGCGATGTGGCACTGTCGGCCGTTCGGCAGGTCGAACGTTGCAGCCGAAGGGCCGTAGAGCGCGGCGGCAATAGAGCCGTCTTTCCCGCGTAGCCACATATGTGCGACGTAATTGGGCATGAAACGGTGAACGTTTCCGGCGCAGCACTCCGTTTCATGCGTCGGCCGGAAAGCCATCCAGGTCGAACCGTGGAAGAATTCGTTGTGATTTGAACGCCCCGTTGCGATTACCTGATTGACGGACGAGAAATACTGCAACGATCGGAAATCCTTGGTAACGGCTCCCGGTCCGGCATTGAAGACCGCTTTTTCTATTTTGTCAGCCCACCGGACTTCGCCCGAGGTCAGGAGAAATTGCTCCAGTGTCCAGGTGTAGTCGGAAATGTCGCAGGTTTCGTGACTGTTGATGACGTCCCCGTTTCCGACGAGCGCTTCCGCACTGGCAGGAACGCCGTCGGGGAGCATGTGGTCGCGGGTGAGCTTGCGTTCGGCGTTGAGTGCAAGGTCCAGGTAATATCGTTTGCCCGTATAGGCATAGAGCAGCATCGGGAGTTTCAGTTCTTCCATGCAGGTGACGCCATGCATGACGAACCGTTCGTCGCCGGCCGCGACTGCGGGCGTCAGGTCCCCGAATTTTCCGCCATTGTAGGCTCTCTCGCAAATATCCAGCAACTTCGCATTGCCGGTTTTGCCGTAAGTCCACAACATTCCCTCGATGCTGACGATGTTGCGCCATTTCTCGACCTGCTCCTGCGTAAAGTTCATGTAGTGCCTTTCCAAGGCTGCGGGGATCGCCGGATCGCCCGTGCGCTCGTAATAGGCTTGCAGCACCCGGAAGTAGACACACATGGGCCACATCGACTCAATCGCTTTGTTGCCCAAAACACCTGTGGACGATGCGTTGGCCAGCGTGTAGCGAATCCCCTCCTCGGCTTTGGCGATCATCTCCCGATCACCGAGCAGGTAACCCAGGCGGAGCAGACCGTCGGTGTAATAGGCTGTCTGCTCGTAGCGCCACCAGTCGCTTCCGTAGGTTTCGGTGTTACGTCCGATCTCACCCGCCCAAAGGCAGGAGTCGTACGGATAGGACATCGCCTCGGGATGTCCCGTAAGTCCCGTTTGTTGGCGGTGGAGGAATTCCTCGATCCAGCCCTGCGGCTCTATGCAGCCGATCATGCCGCCCTGAAACTGGGCATAAGGGGCCTGGGCGTTCGTCGCGGTACCGACGAGGCAAAGTGCAATAATTGAAAACAGCTTCTTCATGCGATTTCTTGACTATTTGTATTTTTCGACTCTTGCATCCCGGATGACACCTTTCCAGTCGAGCCCGAAAGCGAAATCATATGTATTTCCTTCCGAGTCCGTATAACAAACCATATCTCTCGGAACGTCTTCATGCTGCTGTTCCACGGTTTTCATGTCTGCGGGCAATTGCATCGGCAGAAGTGCCGACGGTTCCCGCCGGCCGGAGATAATATCCAGCACGGCCTGACGCTGTACCCCGAAAGCAAGCAGTATGGCATCGGCCGAAGGTTCGAATTCGGCCGGAACGAACGGTCTGGTCGTGGAAACGACAGCCACGACGGGCTTGTCTCCCATCTGCCGTTTCGTTCCGAGTACCCGTTTCAACTCTTCCCGGTTGGAACTCCGGACGGTTTTCCCGCGGTAACTCCGGTCGATGGACGGTTCTTTCGGGTCCCCGCCGGCAATACTCTCGGGGCGTGCGTGGCGGGCCGTGTAGTCGCCGTATTGCAGGCTGATCGGGACATAACCGTTGCCGCCCTTTTCCCGATCGGCCGCATCGTATCCGCAGCCTCCGTCGGGTTCGTCGATAAAAACGATCGCGAAGTCGGCATTTTCGGGGCTTTCTGCCAATTCGTAATATTGTTTGACCAAAGAGGTGTCTACAGGTAGGCGGGATTGTCCGCATTCGGGCAGATATACGCTCCGGCGGGTCGATGCGGGCAGGGTTCCCGCCCGGTTTTTCAGCAGGACGACCGACCGGAGCTGCGCTTCGTAACCGGCTTGCATAAATTCCGGATTCCCGACCGTCGCTTCCGTCCGGTCCGGGTCTACATAGGGATTTTCGAACAGACCGGTCCGAAAAATATTGAGCAGCAACCTTATGGCGGAACGTTCGAACCGCTCCCGGGCAGATTTTTCGCCGAATTCGGCGGTCCACATTCGGTAGGCTTCCAGCACGGGACCTTTGTCGTTGTTGCCGCCGAACTGGTCTACGCCGTTCATGATGGCGACGAAACAGCGCTCGCCCTCGGTCATGTTTTCCATATTAAAGCAGCGGCTTGCAAACGTATCCATAATGGGCGCGGGATCCTGCGTGATGCCCCAGTCTGTGCAAACGACACCCTTAAAGCCGTATTTTTCGCGCAGGAGATCTTTGATGAGATACTCGCTGTACGAGTTGCCGACGTTTTTGCCGTTTTTGGTGTCGAGGCCCCAAGAAACCGTGTAGTACGGCATGACGGCAGAGGCGCTTTCGGTGGGACCGTCTAATTTAAACGCCGCTTCCGTAAACGGTTTCCTGTGTTCTTCGGAATTATTGCCCGGGTAAACCGCGTATTTGCCGTAGGCATAGTGTGCATCGCGGCCAGCCTCACCCGTGCCGCCACCCGGCCAGTGCTTGACCATGGTGTTTACGCTGTCATATCCCCAGCCGTTTTCGGAATTCTTGGTGGTCTGCATACCGTCGCAGTACGCCTTGACCATTTTCTTTGTCATTTCAAGATTTTCACCGAGCGTATCGACAAAGCGCATCCAGCGCGGCTCGGTGCA
>ERZ824575.1944-NODE-1944-length-17577-cov-4.954571_pt1 | contig 17577 bp, 11 predicted proteins | sample MGYA00519470_ERZ824575 | MGnify/ENA primary metagenome ERZ824575 (study PRJEB31778, sample SAMEA3449170) | human gut metagenome | biome: human gut; feature: human-associated habitat; material: faeces | place: United Kingdom | collected 2010/2012 ...
CGTACTGCACCATCTGCTCGGTCGAACCCGTCTCGAAATCCATGTCCGTCTGGATATACCCCGTGATCTCGTAAGTCCGGGGGTTGACGATATAGATGCGCGGATCCCAGATCTGGGTGACATAGGCCTTTTCGTCGCTCAGGAAGTGGATGTAGCGCGGCGAAGTGAAGCCCTCGATACGCCCCACCTCCTTGAAGGTGTCGATGTCGATCGCGTAGATCACGCCCGAATTATTGACCACGATCCAGCCGATGCCGTCGCGGATGACCATCGACTGCGCCACATCGCCCAGTTTGAAGCCGTTGGCACGGAAGAAGATCTCGTTCTCGACCTGTTTCTTCTCCGGATCGTAGTAGGAGAGCGACGCGTTGCCGTACATGAAGTTGCCCTCGTTGGTGATGAACAACCCCGATCCGGTAATCCCGAAATCCTCTACTTCGTAAGGCCCGTAATCCATACATGCGCCGCCGAACGCAGCACATGCGAGGATTGCGAACCATCGCTTGAACTTCATAAAACTCATATCCCTATCGGTTGATCCACTCCTCCGTGAAGCGGTAGGCGAAATCGACGCCCGCCGGACTCGCCTTTTTCTGATAATAGCTGCCGTACTCCACCGCATCGCTGCGCGAAACGTCGTAGAGGTGGATCCGGCTGTTCGTATAGGAGGATTTCCCCACCCACAGATGCTCGGTCGTGGGGTGCACGCCCATGTAGCCGTAGATGAGCGAACCGCCCTCGTGGCTGCCGTCGATGTCGGCCGTGATGTAGTCCCAGTCGACCTGCCCCGTTTCGTAATTGTAACGCATCGCCTCGGTCGCACTGAAATCGCTCTTGCCGACGAAGTAGAGCCACGGCTGCCGGAAGCTGGCGCAGAGCTGGACGTTCGGCGAAGCCGTGCCGGTGCGCAGCTTCACCGTCTCGGGCAGCGTCTGCTCCGAGACGACCTCTCCTTCGGCGTCGAACGCCACGATCATCGCGGGCGATTTCCAGACGACGTTGCCGTAGTAGCCCAAGTCGCCGTCGATCTCGAACTCGCCGGTGAAGACGGCGTAGATCTTCCCGTCGGCTCCCTTGGCCAGGTCCTTGACCTGCCGGTCGGGATAGGTGTGCTCCCTGACGACCCGATCGGTCGCAGAGTCGATGACGATCACCGAATTGCCGCGTCCGGCGAAGACCTTCCCGCGCGAAACGATCATGCGCGCCTTCGTGGCGCCGGTCTTGGTGAAGACACCGTAGGTATCCGGAATATCGGTCGTGGCGATCACGCCCGAAACCAGGTTGACGGTACGGATGCCCGAATGCGACTCCATGTCCGACGTCGAATACTGGATATACCCCTTTTCGGGACTTACCGCAACGATGTGCTGCGGCCAACAGAGCGTCGGTTTGACACCCGACGATGAAGCGACCTGCGCATAGAACGGCATGTCGCGCGCAAGGATCCGCTTCATCGTGTGCGCGTCGCAGATCACGAAGCGGCCGTCGCCGTTTAAGGTCGTTCCCGTGCTGCTCGTCCGGCCGTTCTGCGTGATGAAATAGATGCGTCCGCCGATCATGTACATGTCCTGCAACACGTTGCCGATCTCGTTGTCGTTGACCTCCTCGTAGACCCGTTCGTGGCAGCGCATGTGCTGGTCGAAATAGACGATCGAACCGTTTTCGGTCGTCATGTTGCCCTCCATGAGCACGAACGTCCCTTCGGGATGGGTGAAATCGAGCACGTAATAGTCCTGCGAGAAGAGCGGTTCGCCGTCCGATTCGATGCGCAGCGTGTTCTCCAAGTCCTGCCCTTCGAGATACTCCGCGGGCGGTGCGACACGCAGCGTGCGGCGGGCGATATCCAGATCGGCCGTCCACCGTGCCGGAGCGGTCGTCCGCACCTGCGGAATCCACCCTTCGGCCGTCAGGGAGCGTACCTCCGACCCGCCGTATTTCAGACACACGGGCTCGTCGTCCGCCTCTCCCGCCTCGATCTCCAATGCGCCGGCGGCACGTTTCGTGATCTCGGTGGTCAGGCGGTAGGTCGCGCCTGCCTCCAACTTCCGGCCGGGGCGGGTTTCGGTGTAGACGCTGCCGTCCGCGAACGTATAGGTCACATGCACCTCCGTCGCGCTGCAATCCACCGGATAGACCACCGCCGCGGCGAACACCCGCGTATCGCCGCCGGACGCAGGCAGCGCGACGCCCTCCGCGCCGAACGACAGCGTAACGGCATACTCCCCGCCGGTCGCGGCACCGAATCCGCCGCCGTCGAACGTGCGCGTGCCGCAGAGCGCGATCGTCCGGTCGGCGGTCGCCAGCGAGACCGAAACCAGCCGCGCGTCCACCTCCTGCGACCACGGATCGAACCAGATGTAGGAGGTAGCGTGCGACAGCGTGAAATGTCCGCCCGCATCGGTAGTCGCATAACCGAAATCGCCGTTGGCGCCCAGCTGCAATTCACCGGCCGCCGCCTGATTCTGGCGGGAAGGGACGACGGCCCGTGCCCCCTCGCCCGTCATATTGTAGTAGACTTCGTAGGGGGCTTCGCCCGTCAGTTCGGAAAATCCGAAGCTCGCCGCAGCGCCTGCGGTTCCCGCTTCGGCGCTCTGCAAGCCGTTGACCCATATCCGGTCGTCGGCGCTCCACAGAAACGGAATCGCCGCGCCGTCGACGGCGCCCGCCGACGTTCGTGTGGAAGAACCGGACACACCGGTCAATTCGACAGCGCGGCCGCCCCGAACCGCCCCTGCTTCCTCTTCGAACTCCGAGGAACAGGCCGCCAGCAGCAATCCGCACAAAAAGGGTAAATAACGTTTCATATCGTATGCGTTTGAAATACGGGGAAACGCCGGAGCCCGATTTCCGGCTCCGACGTCTCTCCCGCAGAGAGTTGACTTCCGCCGGATCTATTTCCACGTGCCGGTCGGTTCCACGTCGTAGACGAACGTAAAGTTGTAGGGAGCCATGGTCAGCTGCACCCAGCCCGAATTCACATAGCCGCCGCCCGTACTCAGCGACGGGTCGTCGCTCTCGGGCAGATGGATGACGCGGGTCTCCGCCTTGCTGCCGGCGATGATCTCGTACGATCCGCCGAACGGTCCGGAACCGTAAGACTCCTCCAGCGTCGGCGGAGTGGCCGCACGGCAGATGATCTCGCCCAGCAGCGGGCAACCGCCCTGACCCGTTCCCGTCCAGTCGTATCCGGTAAAACTGTAAGTTCCGATCTCCTTCATGCCGCGGCCGAACGAAACGCTCCGCAGATTGTAACAATCGGCAAAGGCATTCTGTCCGATGGACTCCGTCGCATCGGGGAAGATCAGCGCCGTCAGCGCCGAACACCCACTGAACGCTGCGGAACCGATCGTTTTCAGTTTGGTGCCGAAGGTGACCTTCGCCAGCGACTTGCAACCGTTGAAGGCGTTCGAGCCGATCGTCGTGACCTCAGCGGGCAGCACGACCTGCGTCAGCGGACAGCCCTGGAACATCGCGTCAGCGATCTTCGGCACATATTCGTCGAATGTGACGCTCGCGAGCGAAGCGCACGACGCATAGGTATTGACGTCGTAGGTGACAGCCGCCGAAACGTGCGCCCTGATCAGACCCGATCCGCTGAAAACATGCTTCGCCACGGCGGTAATATTCTTCGGCAGCACGATGTCCGACAGATTTTTGTTATCCCTGAATACGGCGGGAAAAGTCGCGCTCTCGTAGACGGCTTCGCTCAGATCGACGGTCGCCGCGGCAGACAGTCCCTTGACGGCGGCGGCCACCGCACTCAGCTGCGATGCGCTCATCGCCGTATTGTCCCCTGCCGTCTTGACGAAGAGCGTCGAGAAGGATGCCGGAAGTTCCGCAGACCACTTGTCGCCGGCCGAAACACGGTAGTAGACGCCTTCGCTCAGGTAGTCGTCGCCCAATGCGGCGAACGTATAACCGCTGCACGCCGCAGTCCACGCCGAATAGGCGTCGACCGACGGGACGTGGACGGTCCTGGCGCCCTGAACCGAAGCGCCCGCCCCCGCGAAACTGTCGGCCGCGACCGTCGGAGCCGTCGTCGGCTCGCAGTAGATGTCGGCCAAAAGCACGGCATTCTCGAAAGCCTTACTGCCGATCGAAGCGAGCGCGTCGCCCGAAACGGTCAGCGTGTTGAGCTTCGACCAACCGGCGAACGCACCGGCGCCGATCGCCTCGACCGTCTTGGGAATCGTCAGCCGTTCGATGACGTCGTTCCCTGCGAATGCTCCGTCGCTGACGGCCGTAATGCCGGCTCCGAACTTGACGGACGCGAGGGTCGGATTACCCGCAAAGACCTCGCTGCCGAGCGACGTCACATTGTCGGGCAGCACCAGCGCCGTCAGGCCGCAGTCGGCGAACGCCCTGTCGCCTACGGTCGTCACGCCGCTGCCCAGCGAAAGGTCGGCGAGCTTCGAACAACCCTCGAACGCACCCGCATCGACGGCGGTCACCGAAGCGGGAACCGTCAGCGACGTCAGCGACGTGCACCCCTTGAAGCTCTCGGCGGGAACGGTGCCGATCGAACCGAGTTCGACCGCAGCCAGCGCCGGACAGTCGCGGAACGCCTTCGCACCGAGCGTCGCACCTCCGAGCGACACCTCGGTCAATCCGCTGGCGGCGAAAGCTTCGTCGCCGATGCTCTTCACATTGCCCAGCGCGATCTCCGACAGCGCCGCACAACCGCTGAACGCCTTGTCGGCGATCGATGCGACGGACGAAGGCAGCGTGACCTCCGCCAGAGCGGAACACCCTTCGAACGTACTCGGCCCGACTGCGGCGACGCCCGACGGAACGACCGCCCTGGTCAGCGCCGTACACCCTTTGAAAGCCCCGTCGGCGATCGACGTCGTATTTTCGAAGAGACGGATTCCGCCCAGCTTCTCATTACCGGCCAGCAAGGCAGGGAATTCGGCGGAAACATAGTCGGCCGTGCTGAAATCGAGCGTCGCGGGCGCCGACTGCGCCGCGAGTCTGGCGACGACGGACTGCAACGCCTCGGCCGAAATCGTCTGCTCGCCCACGGTGCGGACATAGAGCGCCGAGAAGGTGTCGGGCATCGTCGTCGTCCACTTCTCCTCGCGCGAAACGCGGTACCAGACACCGTCGGTCAGCTCCTGATCGCTGATGTCTTCGAGCGTGTATCCCTGACCGATCACGGACGCCCACTCTTTCTCATAAGCCTCGTAGGAGGCCGCCGGAACATAGAGGTATTTCTTTCCCTCGACATTTTTGCCGATGCCGTCGAACGGCGTCTGCCCCAGCTCCGGCGGCGTCTGCGCACGGCAGGTGATGCTCTTCACGTTTCCGCTCTCATCGGAATAGCCGTAAAAAGCATTCCGTCCGACTTCGGTCACCTTCTCGCCCAGAACGATCGTCGTACAGCCGCAATCCCGGAACGAATAATCGGTAACGACCGGAATATCGATCGTCACATCGGCCAGCGAATGACATTCATCGAACGAGTTGGTGCCGATCGTCTCCAACGTCTCCGGAAAGGAGATGCTCCGCAATGCGTTGTTTTTGTAGAATCCCATATTGCCGATCGTCTTCAAGGCCGAGGGAAGTTCGACCGTTTCGAGTACGCTGCAATAGGCGAACGTCTCATTGGGGATAGCGGTCACTCCATCGGGAATACGGACGGATTTGAGCGCCGAGCAATTCATGAAAGCCTGCGAACCGAGCGTGGTCAGCCCTTCGGGCAGTTCGATACTCTCCAATGCCGAACATTTGTTGAAAGCCCCCGAATCGATCGTCTTCACTCCGGCGGGAATCGTCACGCTCTTCAAACCCGTACATCCGGCGAAGAGGCTGCGCGAAAGCGTCGTGATCTTTTCGGGCACGACGACGTCGGCCAGCGCCTTGCAGTCATAGAACGCATACTCGCCGATCGAAGTCAGCGTGGAAGGCAACCGGACGGACACAAGTTTCGAGCAGCCCGAGAACGCCCGCGCCGCGATCTCGGTCAACCCGTCGGGCAATGCGACCGTCTCCAATCCCGTACAACCGTAGAACGCTGTCGCATAGGTGCCCGTCGAGGGCATCGTCAGGATATTGCAGGGCAGCGAAATCTCCCGCAGCGTCGTCTTGCGCGAGAAGACCGTCGGGAACTCCGCGGCTTCATAGGTCGCCTCGGCGAAATCGAGCACCGCGCCCGCCTTCAACCGCGAAGCGATCGCCGAGAGGTCGGCGGCGGCGAGTTTCCCTTCGCCCAGCGTCACCGCTTTGAGATAGGTGACCGATTCGGGAATCTCCTCCGCAACACCGTTTTCGGTCAGGTAGAAGACGCCGTCGCGCTTGCAGTCGGCGGCAGCGATCGTAGCCGATATGCGCAGCGTACCGCCCGGCGCGAGTCGCCGGCCGGCACGGCTCTGCATGTAGACCGAACCGTCGGCGAAAGTGTAGACGACCGAGACTGTCGCCTCCGACAGATCGGCCGGATAGAGCACCATGGCGGCGAATACCTCGGTGTCGCTGTGCTGCGTCGGCAGTGCGACGCCTTCCTCGCCGAAATTCAGCGTGACGGACGACGAACCCTCGCACGCACCGAGCGCACCCTCCGCGAAGACCGCCTCGCCGGCGATGGCATGGCCGCCCGACACGCTCAGCGAAATCGATTCGAGCCTGGCCGTCACGTCGGCCGAACTTACGTCGAACCAGACGTAGGAGGTCGCGTGGTTCAGCACGAACGTACGGTTGGCATCGGCCGTCGCATAGCCGAAATCGCCGTTGCGCCCCAGATCGGGACGACCGGCCTCCGTCTGTGTCTGTTCGGCGGGGATCGACGCCGTGCGGGCGGCGGAACCCGTCATATTGTAGATCACGTCGTAGGAATCGGCTTCGGCGACGGATTCGAAAACGAAGGCGCCCTTTTCGCCGGAGGATTCGAGCGGCTCGCTCTTGACGTCGCCGACCCAGATGCAGTCGCCGGCGCTCCACCGGAACGGCACGACTCCCTCGGATGCCTCGCCGAATCCGGTACGGGTAACCTCTCCCGAAAGACCGGTCAAAACGACTTTTCCGCTCTCGACGGGACGGGCGGGTTCGACATCGGCATCCCGCGTACATCCCGCGAGGGCCAGCATCGAACCGCAGGCAAGATATAAGTACTTTTTCATCGGATTTCTCATTTATCGGTTAGTTCCACTCCTCCCAGTCGCTCGAACCGGCGTTGTTGTCGTCGAACACCGGAAGATTGACTTCGACCGCAGCGACGGTCGTCGCCGTAGCGCCCACGGCGACGACCGTCACCTTGCCGCTCTTTTCGGCATAGATATTCCCTTCGACGGGAGCCGTGATCGACAGCACGTCGCCGTCGAGCGAAGCGCGCCACCCGTCGGGCTTCGAAATCGAATAGCTCTCGACGCCCTTCTGCGTGACGGCCAGTTTTTCGGTCTGTCCGTATTTGAGCGTCAGTGTCGTGCGCTCGATGACGAAGTTCACCTCTCTGGCTTTGGGCAGCCGGATCGTCTCGCCTCCCGCAAGGATGAAAATCACCTCGTCGTCGGTCTGCCGTACATCCTCGAAGAACGAATCGCCGTCTTCGCCGACCGCCTTGACCGGTTGGCCGTCGGCACCTTTGACCGGCTCGCCGTCGATCGTCCAATAGCCCTCCTCGTCGACCGAAGGGGTTTTGCCGTCCTGCCCCGCCACCGGAATCTTGCTGCCGGCATCGTCCAGCAGCCATTCGTCGGCACCGCCCAGCGTCCAGTAGTAGACACCCTCGAACCTGGCGATACCCAGCACAGGAGCATCGGCGCCTTTCTCGCCGTCGCGGATCGTGATGGTCTTGCCGTCGTTGAACGTAATCGACCAACCGTCGTCCGACTCCGTATAATTCGTAATGAACTTGTTGCCGTTCAGGGCGTCGACGAGCGTCTTCAACGAATTCACCTGCTCCTTCATCGAGGCGATCTCCTGTCTGATGTCCGCGATCTCCTGACGGAGTCCGGAGTCGTCGTACTCGTCCGAACAGCTCCATGCTGCCGCTGCACAACATGCCGCGAACGCCAATAGCGTAAAGATTTTCTTCATAATACAAGATTTATTTGGTTTGGAATTTCGATGCGCCGAAAAACGGCCGCGTCGGACAGGAGCGATCCGCAGACACACGATGCAGGGAGCGACGGCCATGCCGCGCTCCTCGCACTCCCGATTACCGATCCGTATGACATAACTACGCCGTTTGATTCCGTTTGCGGACTTACACGACGCAAGGGGAAGGGTGAAGAAATCGACAGAAAAATAGCACGCAGAAAACTATCTCGTGTGATTCCGACCCGAAACCCGCGGGTGTAAATCGTTCATCGAGGCAGGTCTTCTGACTTATCCCGTCGACCGCGCCTTCCCGGTATTTCACCAGTGGCAAAGAATGCGATAGACTTCGCTCCCGAAAGGGAGGGGACTTACAGCAGCAGGTACTGTCGCGGATTCTCACCGCGTTCCCTATTAATTCCGACAGGAGAGGACTCCCGTTGCGGAAACCTTGACGCGGCAAAGGTATGAAAAAACGATCGGAATTCGCAAATTCCGTTTCACTTTTATTTCATTTCCGCCGTTTTCATGCGGATTCGTCACCGCCGGGCCGGCGAACGCCGCTGCGACGGCCGGCCCATGCCCGCCCCGCATGCGCAGCGGCTTCATTTTCCGGCAAAATAGTTGTATCTTTGTCGTAAATGCTCCCCGAATTCCTGACATACCTCGAAGCCGAACGCCGTTACTCCCCGCTCACTATCCGCAACTACCGCCGCGACATCGAACGGTTTCTGGCGTGGCTGGGAGTCGACGAGGCGTCGTTCGACCCTTCGCAGCTGCGCACCGAGGACATTCGTGAATGGATTCTCTACCGCACCGAAAAATCGCACATCGGCCCGGCGTCGATGAACCGCGAGGTGTCGTCGCTTCGGGCATTGTGGCATTACCTGCGCCGGCAGGGAATCGTCACGCAGGATATCTTCCGGAGCGTCCGTTCGCTGCGTACGCCGCGCCGTCTGCCCGTCTTCGTCCCCGAAAGCCGCATGGCCTACGTGATCGCCGACATCAACGGACGCGCCGGCAGCGAAGATTTCGTCACCGTGCGCGACGCGCTGACCGTGGCCATGTTCTACGGCTGCGGAATCCGCCTCGCGGAACTGATCGCCCTCAACCGCAACGACTTCTCGGACGACTACCGGCAGGTGCGCATCCGCGGCAAGGGAGACAAGGAGCGCATCGTCCCGCTGGTCGATCCTCTGCGGCGCATTCTGGTCCATTACCTCCAACTGATCGAGCGGCAAAACATTTGCAATTCTCAGGAAAAAGCACTAATTTTAACACTGAAAGGAGCGCGCATTTCGCGGAGCGTCGTGCGGCGCATCGTGGAACAGGCGTTGAACAAGGAGGGCGTACAGGGAAAAAAGAGCCCCCACGTACTGCGGCACACCTTTGCGACGCATCTGCTGAACCACGGCGCGGACATGCGCGAAATACAGGAGCTGTTGGGACACTCCTCGTTGCAGGCCACGCAGGTCTACACCCACAACAGCATCACCCGTTTGCAGGAGATCTACGTCAAGGCGCACCCCCGCGAGCGGAGAAAGGAAGAGATTGAAACCCCGTGCGACGCTGCCACAGAGGACACGCAAGCACGGTAACCGATTGTCAAACTATAAAGGACAAGGCTATGAACGTACAGATTCAGTCAGTGAAATTCGACGCAGACAAGAAGTTGATCGAATTCGTGGAGAACAAGATGTCGAAGTTGGAACGTTTCGCCGACCGCGCCACGGGCGCCGAGGTGATTCTCAAACTGGATAAGGATTTCGAAAAAGGAAACAAGGTAGCGACCATCACGCTGCACATGCCCGGCGAGGATATGGTGGCCGAACACCGCGCCCGCGCCTTCGAGGAGGCGATCGACGAGGCGATCGACGCACTGAAACGCCAGATCGAGAAATTCAAGGAGAAGGTGAAATAGCCGCACGGCGGCACGCTTGCGACGGGAGGAATCTTCGACGAGGATTCCTCCCGTTCGCATTTCCCGAATCCGCACCGGCGGCTTCCGCAGCGACACCTTTATTATATGAAGTTCCTGCCGCCCGCGAAAAGACCGATACCATGCCGGTCGGAGGGGGGGGGTGCAATCCGCCCGCAACTTTTTTCCGGCAAAACGTACAACCTGCCGATTTTTTATTTATATTTGCCTCGAAGACATTTTTGAAGAGAAGCATGTTCAGCAACCGCACGGCTCAGAATTGGTGGTGGCGCTCATTGGTTTTAAGTAAACAATGACGCTGGCACTGCCGTGGATGGAACATACCGATCGCAAGAGTTAGGAATCCGTTGTTTACTTGACAAGTAACGACGGATTTCTTTTTTTGCCCCGCGCCGACCGCAAACCCGTAAAAACAATCAAATACCTTATCAGTCATGAAAACGAAAAAAATCCTGCTGCCCGATCAAATGATCCCCGCCCAATGGTACAACATCGTGGCCGACATGCCGCAAAAACCGCTGCCGCCGCTCGATCCCCGCACCCGCCGTCCCGTGACGGCCGAACAGATGAACTGCATCTTCGCCGAAGAACTCGTACGGCAGGAGTTCTCGACCGAACGCTTCATCGACATCCCCGACGAGGTGCGCGACCTCTACCGCATCTGGCGCTGTACGCCGCTCGTGCGGGCCTATGCGCTGGAACGGGCGCTCGACACGCCGGCGAAGATCTATTTCAAGAACGAAAGCGTCTCGCCCGCCGGCTCGCACAAGCCCAACACGGCCCTGCCGCAGGCCTACTACAACGCCAAACAGGGCATCAAGCACCTGACGACCGAAACGGGCGGCGGACAATGGGGTTCGGCCATCGCGCTGGCCAGCCAGTACTTCGGCCTCGACCTGAAAGTCTTCATGGTCAAGGTCAGCTACGAACAGAAACCTTACCGCAAGCTGCTGATGAACACGTGGGGAGCCGAGGTGATCCCCTCGCCCAGCACGCTGACCGACGCGGGACGCCGCGCTCTGGCCGACGATCCCGACTGCTCGGGCAACCTCGGGCTAGCGATCTCCGAGGCGGTCGAGACAGCCGTACAGCACCCCGACGACACGCGCTACTGCCTGGGCAGCGTACTGAACCACGTGCTGCTGCACCAGACCGTCATCGGCGAGGAGGCGCTCGTGCAGATGGAGATGGCGGGCGACGAACCCGACGTAGTGATCGGCTGCTTCGGCGGCGGTTCGAACTTCGCAGGCATCGGCTTCCCGTTCCTGCGCCGCAACCTCCGCGAAGGAGCTCGCACGCGCATCGTGGCCGTCGAACCCGCCTCGTGCCCCAAACTCACGCGCGGCACGTTCCAGTACGACTTCGGCGACGTGGCGGGCATGACTCCCATGCTGCCCATGTATACGCTGGGACACAACTTCCAGCCGGCAGATATCCACGCCGGAGGATTGCGCTACCACGGTGCCGGCAGCATCGTAAGCCAACTGCTCCGCGACGGGCTGATCGAGGCGCAGGCCGTTCCGCAGCTCGAAACCTTCCGTGCGGGGCTGCTCTTCGCCCGCACCGAGGGTATCGTACCGGCTCCCGAATCGACCCACGCCATCGCCGCCGCCGTCCGCGAAGCACTGCGCGCCAAGGAGGAGGGAGCGTCGAAGACGATTCTCTTCAACCTGTCGGGCCACGGCATGATCGATCTCTACGCCTACGAACAGTACTTCGCGGACAAGTTACAGGACTACACCGTCACCGACGCCGAACTGCGACGCACGATCGACCAGCTCGACCGGATCATCAAATAACGCCCTGCGCCTCCTTCTCTCCGATTTCCGCCGGCCGACCGGCCGGTTCGAGTTCCCTCCGGCGGAGGGAACTCTTTTTTCGCCGGGACACCGTCAGGAAGGGCCGCAGGGATTTTCGCCGCCTTCGTAAAAAAACTCCGAAAAAATTTGCATCTTCCGGACTTTTTCGTACTTTTGTTCCATACAGAAGATTGAAGACATGCAGTCATTCGGTTTTGCATACAACTTTTTCAGCTTTTTCTATTTTAGCAGATAGAGAACGGGGTTGTATGGTCTGAATCGATTACGAAATGAATAACGTATGAATCCCGTTCCGCCGCGAACGGGATTTTTTATTGACATTACGGATGAAACAGGTTACCATTCAGGGCGAGCCGGGGTGTTTCCACGAAGAGGCCGCACGGCGCTATTTCGGCGACGAGCCGATCGAGATCGTCCCCTGCCGGACGTTCGAGGCGCAGTTCGAACGGATGCGGCACGAAGGATCGCTGCTGGGCATCGTCGCCATCGAAAATACCATCGCCGGCAGTCTGTTGCAGAATCACGAATTGTTGCGCCGCAGCGAATCGCAGATCATCGGCGAATGCAAACTGCGCATCTCGCACGTGCTGGCGGCCCTTCCCGGCCAACGGCTCGACGAGCTGAGCGAAGTCAACTCCCACCCGATCGCCCTGATGCAGTGCGGCGAATTCCTCAAAGCCCACCCGCAGCTCAAAGCCGTCGAGCGGGACGACACGGCGGGCAGCGCCGCCGAGATCGCCGAACGCCGTCTCACGGGACACGCCGCCATCTGCGGCCGGCTGGCGGCCGAACGCTACGGATTGGAGATTCTCGAAGAGGGTATCGAGACCAACAAACGCAACTTCACGCGCTTCCTGCTGCTGGCCGACCGCTACCACGCCGACCGCCACACGGGTTCCGCCCGCGCCGACAAGGCGTCGCTCGTATTCAGCCTGCCGCATACCCAGGGAAGCCTCTCCAAAGTACTGACCATCCTTTCGTTCTACGACATCAACCTCACCAAAATCCAGTCGATGCCCATTATCGGCTGCGAATGGGAGTACCGCTTCTACGTGGACGTATCCTTCGCGGACTACACCCGTTACCGGCAGTCGATCGACGCGATTACCCCTTTGACCAAAGATTTCAAAATTCTGGGCGAATACGCCGCATTCAACGAATAAATACCCCGATAAGATTATGGAAATGAACGATCTGCAACCCATCATACTTCCCGGCATCCCGGCCAGGCGGCCGCTCGTAATCGCCGGCCCGTGCAGTGCCGAAACCGAAGAGCAGGTGCTCGCGGCCGCCCGCGCGCTCGCCGCGCAGGAGGTGAAGATCTTCCGCGCCGGCATCTGGAAACCCCGCACCAAGCCCGGCGGATTCGAGGGCGTGGGGGTCGAAGGACTGCGCTGGCTGCAACGTGTCAAGGCCGAAACCGGCATGTACGTCTCGACCGAAGTGGCCACCGAGCGCCACGTCTTCGAAGCGCTCAAAGCGGGGGTCGACCTGCTGTGGATCGGCGCCCGCACCTCGGCCAACCCTTTCGCCATGCAAGAACTGGCAGGAGCGCTGCGCGGCGTGGACATTCCGGTGCTGGTCAAGAATCCGGTCAATCCCGATCTCGAACTCTGGATCGGCGCCATCGAACGTCTCTACAACGCCGGCCTACGGCGGCTGGGAGCCATCCACCGCGGATTCAGCAGCTACGACCGCACGATCTACCGCAACCAGCCCCAGTGGCACATCCCGATCGAACTGCGCCGCCGGCTGCCGCAACTGCCGCTGCTGTGCGATCCGAGCCACATCGGCGGTAAACGCGAACTGATAGCGCCGCTTTCGCAGGAAGCCATGGACCTGGGCTTCGACGGGCTGATCGTCGAATCGCACTGCACCCCCGACGAGGCGTGGAGCGACAAACAACAGCAGGTGACCCCCGACGTGCTCTGCTTCATGCTGCATACGCTCGTCGTGCGCGAAACGACCCAGACCACCGAACCGCTGGCCGAACTGCGGCAGCAGATCGACCGGCTCGACGACGAACTGCTGGCACTCATGGCCAAGCGCATGCGCATCTCGCGCGAGATCGGGCAGTACAAGAAAGAGCACAGTATGCCGATCCTGCAAGCCAAGCGTTACGACGAAATCCTCAACAAACGCGGCGCGCAGGCCGTCGAGCTGGGTATCAACCCCGAATTCGTCAAAACCCTGCTGCAAGCCATCCACGAAGAGTCCGTCCACGAACAGGTCAAGGTCATCAACGGCTGACCTGCTCCCCGACCGGCGGAAACCCCTCCGCAGCAGAGGATGTTCCCACGCAAAAACAGCCGGTCGGCAAACGGGGCGGAGCCGGATTCGTTCGGACTATGCCGAGGCGAGAAAACGCAGAATGAAACTCAACCTTATAACCCTAACTTTATGAATGAACCCAAACTCTCCCAACGCCTGCTGTCGCTCGACGCCCTGAGAGGCTTCGACATGCTCTTCATCATGGGCTTCGCAACGCTCGTCGTCAACGTCTGCCATCTCTTTCCGGGCGACGTATCGGCAGCCGTCGCCGAATCGATGAGCCATCCCGCATGGCACGGCTTCTCGCATCACGACACCATCTTCCCGCTCTTCCTCTTCATCGCGGGCATCTCCTATCCCTTTTCGCTCGCGAAGCAGCGATCGCTGGGGGCGACGCAGGGCGACCTCTACCGCAAGATTCTGAAACGGGGCGCACTGCTCATCCTCTTCGGACTGATCTACAACGGTCTCTTCCGGTTGGACTGGCCGATGCGCACGGCCAGCGTACTGGGCCGTATCGGCCTGGCGTGGGCACTCGCCGCGATGCTGTTCCTCAACTTCCGCACCCGCACCCGCATCGGAATCGTCGGCGCGATCCTCGTCGGCTACTGGGCGCTGCTGGCCTTAGTCCCCGCTCCTGACGCTCCGGCGGGCGCCGACGTCTATTCGATGGAGGGAACGATCGTGGGCTACATCGACCGGCTGCTGCTGCCGGGCAAGCTCCACAACAAGATCTTCGATCCCGAGGGGCTGCTCTCCACGGTGCCGGCCGTCGCCACGGCGATGCTCGGAATGCTCACCGGAGAGTTCGTCCGCCTGTCCGAACAACGCCTCTCCGGCAACCGCAAGGCACTCTACATGGCGCTGGCCGCTGTCGCCTTCACGCTCGTCGGCATATTGTGGGATCTCAGCTTCCCGATCAACAAGAAGCTGTGGACCAGTTCGTTCGTCTGCGTCGTCGCGGGATACTCGCTCGGCATGTTCGCCCTCTTCTACTGGACCATCGACGTGAAAGGGTACAAGGGCTGGGTGCTGCCGTTCCAGGTGATCGGGCTCAACTCGATTACGATCTACATGGCGCAGCGCATCGTCGACTTCAAGGGGATCTCCGCTTTCTTTTTCGGCGGTCTGGCCGCGAAGATGCCGGAGGCGCTAGCACCGGTCGTCGCCAGCACGGGCTATCTGCTCGTCAGCTGGCTCTTCCTCTATTTCCTCTATAAAAAGCGGATTTTCCTGAAAGTCTGACCGCTGCCGTGCACAGCGAAAAAAGAGAGCTTGCGGCACTTCGTCGCAGGTTCTCTTTTCGTTTCGAAATGATCCCTCCGGAACGCAAAAACATCGGCCGGACTGAATCAGCCCGGCCGATGCCCCCTTACATAATTATCAACCTATATGCAAACTTGCCGAAGAAAGATTTCGGTTTTTCAACCCAAAACTTTCATGACGAAACAAATATAGAAACTAAAATTCAGATTACAAAATTTTCCACCGTATATTTACAAATAAAAGATTATTTTATCCGATTTCGAGACGAATTACCTTTCGAAACCGCAAATCCGCGCCCTCCGAGCCGAAAAATCGCTGCCGGATTCGGTAACCGGAACGAAATCGTTAACTTTGAACCGCGGCAGCGCCCGACAACGGAACAGGCCGCATACTCCCGATCCGGCCCTAATCGGAACGCTCCGCACCGCTTGTGCGGAGCGCGCTCTTCGCGATGCCGGAGAGGCCGAAAAACATACATGCAGAATCAGATACCATGCTCGACAAATCGCTCCCTTACAAAAGCATCATCATGCGCATGGAAGCCGCCGTCGCCGAACGGCTCGCTCCGCCCGCTCCTGCTGCGGGCTATCGCATCCGCCCCTTCGTGCCGGGCGACGAACGCCACTGGGCTCGCATCGAAACCTCGGTCGGAGAGTTCTCCGAGGAAGCGGCGGCGCGCGCCTATTTCGAGCGCGTCTACCTGCCCGAAGCCGCCTTGCGGTGCCTCTTCGTCGTCACGGAACGGGACGAACCCGTCGCAACGGCGACGACATGGACGGAAGAGGAGGCATCGCTGCGTCAGCTACAACTCCAATGGGTGGCCGTCGAACCCGCCCACCAGGGACGGGGTCTGGGACGTGCGATCGCCACGGCGGCGGTGCGACGGGCCGTACGACTCGCCCCCGGCGAAGCGATCCTGCTGCATACGCAGACATGGAGCCACCGGGCGCTGCGGCTCTACCGCAGCCTCGGATTCCGCTTCTGCCGCACGCAGACGATCGTCATGCGGAGCAAGGAGGGGACGGGCATGAAGCGTTACCCCAACGAATTCGAAGAGGCGATGGAGGTATTGCGCCGCACGGTCGCCCCCGCCGAGATCGACGAATGGCGCCGCACGGCGTTCCGGTGATCGGAAGGATCGGCTACTCTTCGGGCGTTTCGATGTAGCTGCTCAGGAAGCGCAGCCCCCCGTGTCCCGGCAACAGCGCGACCTGCCGCGTCGAGGCGGGGATCAGCACGGTCTCGCCCTGCCGCACCGCCACACGGTTCCCTTCGGAATCGACCAACTCGCCCGCACCTGCGACGAAGATCAGCACCACGAACGAATCGAGCGCCGAATAGTCGCACAGCACGCTGAACGTGGCGTCGCAGAGGTGCGTGGTGAAATAGGGGCAGGCGACCAGCTCCGTGTCCTTGTTGCGGATCCGCTCGTAGTGCGTGCGGTAGTCGTCCGGCACGGTGTAGTCGATCGCCTCCTTGGCCAGCTCGGTATGGAGTTCGCGCGGCTTGCCGTCGGGCCCCGGCCGGTCGTAGTCGTAGATGCGGTAGGTCAGGTCCGACGTCTGCTGGATCTCAGCGATGAAAGCGCCGGCGCCGATGCTGTGGACACGCCCCGCCGGCAGGAAAAAGACGTCGCCCGCAGCGATGGGATGGTCGCGCAGCAGGTCGCAGATCGTATGGTCGGCTACCGCCGCGGCATAGGTTTCGGCATCCACGCGGCGGTCGAAACCGATACGCAGACTGGCGCCGCCCGTCTCCGAAACGACGTACCACATCTCGGTCTTGCCGTGCATCCGGTGACGCTCCCACGCCAGACGGTCGTCGGGGTGTACCTGAATCGACAGATCCTCGCGGGCGTCGATGAATTTGACCAGCAGCGGAAATTCGTTGCCGAAACGTTCGTAATTGCTCTTTCCCACCAGTTCGGCGCCGTAGCGGTCGATCAGCTCCGGCAGGGAAACACCCTTGCAGGGCCCCTCGGCGACGATCGATTCGTGTCCGGCGACGCCCGACAGCTCCCAGCTCTCGCCGATCGACCGCACGGAGGTCTCGACACCCTTGTAGGCGGCGATCTTCTCGCCGCCCCAGATCATGGGACGCAGGAAAGGTTCGAATTTCAAAGGATACATGATATCTATCGATTTTGTAAGATTCTTTTTTTACCGGAACTCCCGAGCACTCAGTCGAAACGGCTCCTGTACCTGTTGGGAGTGCAACCGACCACGTTCTTGAAGAGTCTGGTAAAGTGCG
>ERZ824575.1946-NODE-1946-length-17574-cov-2.996803_pt1 | contig 17574 bp, 7 predicted proteins | sample MGYA00519470_ERZ824575 | MGnify/ENA primary metagenome ERZ824575 (study PRJEB31778, sample SAMEA3449170) | human gut metagenome | biome: human gut; feature: human-associated habitat; material: faeces | place: United Kingdom | collected 2010/2012 ...
TGTACAATTTGAAAAGGATAGTCAGGTAGCCAAAACGGACTTTGATAATATTATAAAGGAATTCAAACGGATTAACGAAGCATTACTCGGAAAATGGCAAGGTGCTGGTGCTAATCAATATCGAAAAGAGGTTGAACACATTCTTGAAAAAATCGGAAGTGTTGGAGAAGTTCTCGATGCGATAAATGAAGGGGCTGTAAAAAGTGCAAGAGATGCATATTTGCAGCTTGATGCCGATTTAGCTGCGTTCAATGAAAATCCAACTTCTGAGGAAGGTGGAAATTAATGAACAAAACGGTTAATAGTTCAGACGATCTCGGAAATATTGAACTTTTTGATGAAACCAACGATGACATTAAGACTGAGATCGTTCTTTTTGAATGCAACGATACCGAGGTAGATCAATCTATTTTTGGAATTTTAGCTTTACCAGAGAACTTGGATTAGAAAGAGATGTGATTCGGTGAGTACCCAGATAAAGGGCAGTAAATTCATTTATGAGATAGATGAAAAGGATTTCCCACATGGCTTTATTGCCCAGGGAACTGAAAGCTTTGTATTTAAAGGCAGAAAAATCTCTGTAAACGGTCAAGATGAAGAAGAGTTATCATTCTCTTGTGTTTTGAAGTTTAAGCCCTACTCTCGTTCTCGCTTTGAGCGATTTACGAATAATGAACTTAGAATATTTGAAGAACTTCAAGAGTGTCGTAGTGTGGCTCGGATATATGATGTTATAGAAGATCTTGGCGAAAGTTTTGATTTGAAAACGCCAGAAATATCAAAGCACATCCGAAGTAAAAGCATTGAATTAAATGGTGCAATGATACCTTGCTTCTGTGTTGTTGAAGAATATATCGACGGTTGGTCTTTGGAACAATACTGTATCAGGCAGTTTTGGGGACTTGAGAAGTTTAAAGATAATCGTTGGATTAAATACCATGAGTTTAAGGACTTTGAAAAGGAAGAAGTTCTAAAAAAATACAAAGATGAAAAAACTTTTTTCAGATATCAAGATAAAATGTTGCATTATATGCTGAGTCTGTGTGGTATATTACAATTTATAAGCATGACATCCAAAAAGAAAGTGCTGCATCTTGATATAAAACCCGAAAACATCATGGTCACAAGCCAAAGCGAAGAATTAGTTTTAATTGATTTTGGACGATCAGAATTTTTAGATGAGCGTGATCGATATATATATCATAAGCTCGCACCATTTAAGTACATAAATGATAATGGTGTCAGAGTCAAAGAAGACATCAACCATCCATTTTGTCATGGAACGATTGGTTATGCAGCCCCGGAAGCTTTTAGGGCTGCAATAGATGACAGTTTCCCATTAACTCTACTCAATGATAAAAGTGAAGACAAAACAAATGGCTTTGAAATTGGAAGAATGTCAATTGAAAGCGATATTTTTTCATTTGGGGCAACCTTCTGGGAATGCCTAAATATTGTTGAATTAGTAACTAACAGCGAAGAATTCTCAACTTTAAACCGTAAATCACGCTTTTATGAATCGCATTTGCTGAATCACGATTCTTATTATGAGCGAGATTTATCTCTTGAATGTACTGGACCATTAGGTGGAAGATATAATCTTGCCTTACAGAATATTATAAAGAAATGCACTCGCAAACGCTTAGATGGGTATATGAATGATCCAGCATTCTATCATGGATATGACGAGATAATTCGTGATTTGGAAGATGCAAGAGACTCTATTCCAACTGTTAAAAAGGGGGAAAACAAACAAGTAAAAAATTCCTCTATAACATTTGGAATTTGCATTGGTTGTTTCCTTTCGTTGCTACTGATATCGGGTGTTTATCGAGCAATTGGTGCTCGAATCGCAAAAAGCAACTGGAATAACCTGGTCAGTGAGATAAATAATCACATAGAACAAGGAGATTCTGCATATCAAACCACAAAGCAGGGGGAGCTGTCTGAAATCGCACTTGAACGAATGGAATTGGCAACTGGAGCACAGGAACTTGAAGTTTGTGATGAAACGTTCGTGTTCTTATGTAATGATAATGTGATTAATTCCTCAGAGGCGACACTTATGATTACATTACTTAATCAGCTTGATGATAACAATGATAAGATCCAATATGCTGATAAGATTATTGAGCATGCTAATCCAGTTGAGTTGCCTTCAATTGCGGCGAGTGTCAATTCGCTAGGCCTTTCTACAGACGATATTGGTTACAAGCTGGCAATAGCTCTTTACTGCGTTGATCGAGAAAATGATTATGATTATGTAGATGCGTATGATTTGATTGTACAAAATGCTAACTTAAAAGAGTACCGTACCATTATCAAGATGCTAGCCGTTACCTTAAACAACAAAGGCGACTATGTCATAAATCAGATAGCTGAGAAAAAAAGCGTGAAACGTTCAGAGGTTATTGAAACGCTTAATAGTCTTGAAAAAATGTGAGGTGGCAAATGTGGAATTCATAAAACGAATCAAGATGACTTTTGACAGAAGATTCGAGAAAAAACCTGTTATAGGTAACATTGTTTACGGCATTTTCACCGGATTTGCTGCTTGCACTTGCATGCTGGGTGTTTTTATTATATTTGCAGTCATAACGGGCCTTCATAGCACGCTTGGAATTAACTACAAATCTTGGCACCTTTTCATGATGCTTTCGCTGTTCGTTGCATTGATCGCATTTGTTTTAGGAGCATTTGCGTACTTTCCTTATCGAAGGAAGGGAAACAGCTTGTTCAAAAAAGAATATATTAATGGAACTTCATATAAAGCTTTGCATAATCTATTAAAGCCAACGAAAAGCGATAACTCTCACGAAGAAAGCGATGATGATAAACATGAGTAAAAACAGATACTGCGGTATTTTGCTGTATAGTGTGATATCATTTCTCATATCGGCTTTATCATTTATTCTGATTCCTTTTTCTAATTTTGAAGGAACAAAACTGCAAAAAGCAATAGCATATATGGTCGGTTTCATATTCTGGATAGGACTAATTGTAGGTTTAATACTAACGCATTATCTAGGTAAGATCCGTCAGAAGCATAATTATAGAAAATACGTCCTTCCAGGAATCCTTTGTTTCTTTAAAAATAAGAAAAGCAAATATATCGATATTCTTATGATCATTTCGGCAATTGCTTTTATTATTGTAAAGACTTCGTTTTCTAGTGAGATATTGGTATTGAGCATAACGCTATCACTACTGGTATTCTCTGTTTATATTCATTCAGTCTTAAATGGAAATAATTACGCATTTGCAGTTAAGAAAGGAGTACATCAATGAAAAACGCAAGAAGAATGTTTGCTTTTATCTCAGCACTTGCACTTGCTTTCAGTTATAATGCCCCAAGTTTTGTGGCTATTGCTGAAGATACTGTAGATCTCAAAGATAGTGTTGAGCAGCAAATCGCGGATGTATCTGAGCCCACCACTGAAGAAAATGACTTGGAGTTAAATGTTGTCATTCCCAATAACTGGACAAATAATTTTGATGAGTGGACTGTAGATGTTAGTATGGATGCAACGTTATATTACAAGACAAGTGAAACTCCTCTTGCTAATCATATGTGGGGAACTTATTCTGATTCTGATGCCAAACTTTGGAATGATGGTACGACGTTTGAAGACGGCGAGGGATATATTAAGTTCTGGGCTGTTAGAAAACAAGATGATCAGGATGAAGTCGTTGATTGTCAGGCTTTACCTTATATGTATGATACAACAATCCCTGACGCTTTCAGTGTAGAAAAAATCAGAATCGATGACAAGAATTTTGATATAAAAAATTCATCCTCAATAAATGATAACCTGTCTTCTAATCTTGAAATATACTATGTACTTGATAACAGCGAGGTGACAGAAAAGTCCGAAATCGAAGCTGTAGGCAATAGAATTTCACTTAATGATAATAACGGCGAGTACGGATTCATTCTTCATGGCGAGTCATCAATGATAGATCACGAAGTGGTTTTTTATGTAATTGATGAGGCGGGCAATATTCAGCACACATCTATTGCTATAAAGGATACTTCTAAGCCGTATCTGAGTGTATCAGGAATTGATACGGATCAAAACAAGTGGAATAATAGTTTAAACTGGCTTGTAACATCAATTCCGACAGAGGATGTATCAATCTATTACAAAACATCAAGTACAGATGAGCATGACTGGGGTGCGTATGGATCAGCAAGTGTGTGGAATCCTGAATGGGACTCTGAGGCGTTAGCCGATGTTATTCCGGAAAATCATCATTATGTTCATTTTTGGGCTGCCTATGACAATGACACTGATCATGAAGTGGCAGAGGAGACTTTTCATTATAATTTCGATAAAACAAAACCTACAGAGTTCGCTGTCAATATGTCTGATCCGTTTTGGCCACAACCCGGAAATTTCTGGTGGTCGCAGCGTAGCTTTACGACTGATGCACCGTTTTATGAGAGCGGCTCTGGAATTGAATCGGTTACATATAATATTGGCGGAGAGGGAGAACAGTATGTAGAGTTCAATGAATCAAATGGTGGGTACGTATTTACTACTAACATAAATAATGATGACCGTCTAGCTAATAATACAATTACATTTATTGTTAGGGATAGAGCGAAAAACGAACAAACCTTTGTAATTAATGCCATCAAGAGTTCAAAGCCAGTTATAAAAAAAGCTTCTGTTGTCTATTATGATAAAACAGAAGATCTTGAAAAGGCAACAGCCAAACCTTCACTTATATTTGGAGATGAAAAATCAAAAACATATCCATACTCAAACGCAGTGTATGCAAATAATAACGACTATATCAAACTTGAAGTTGATGATGCATCACTTAATAGTATTATTGTTAATGTTAATGGAAAGCAACATAGCTTGAGCGTTAGAAACCAGCAAGATGCTGAAAGAAATGGAATAATCGTATACTCTGATAAGTCCAACTATAGATATAAAAACTGTTACATCCCAGTTAGCAAACTAAATGGCCTTAATAAGCAAGGAGTTAACACTATCAGCTTTTTGATAAAGAGCCACAATAATACGAAAAGTGAAGAGTCGTATCTTCTCGATTCGAAAAATAATCATTGTGATATATTCTACGATCCTAAAGACCATTATGATTCTACTGTGTCTTTCTCTGCCACACCACAATATGTTGATGAGAATGGTAAAAAATATTATGGTGGATCATCTTTTTCGGAAGAGATTGAAATTACCATAAAAGATGATAAAGGACTGAAGAATTATACTTGCACCGTAATCGGTCCTGACGGAAAGATAGTTGAGGCGTTCCCTCCTGATGATTTATCTTCTGGAGCTTTAACCACTGAAACGATTGAAGTTGATAGTGAGGAGATAGTTGATGGTGAGACTGTAATAACTACAAAGTCGGTAGATATTTCGTATAATGTTCCCGTAGATCGTAAGGAACATATTATTGAAATTAATAGTGACAAATATCAGGCAAATGGACGCTATACATTAAAAGTACAAGCAACAGATCTCGCTGGAAATATAACCGATGAAAACAACGGTACATATGAGTTTTACGTTGATACAGATGCACCTACAGTTATTGAAGATCGGTATACTTATACACCCTCTATTCTGAAGTACTTCACTTTCGGAATTTTTGGCAATAATTCCGTTAGCCTTTCTGTTAAAGTTGAAGATAACGAATCTGGGTGTGGCTTTTCTGATGAAACCGATGAAAAAGTTAAGCTTAAGTGGGGCGAAGAAGAGTATAAAGTGAGTTCATCTTCTCCTAATGGACAGACGAGAGAATTCGTGTTTGATAATCTCCCTATAAATGCTTCTGGTACTGCTTATTTTATAATTGAAGACGCACTCGGAAATAAATCCAATTATTATCTTACAATAATAGATGGTGTGGTTTCAACTAATGAATCTAGTTCGACATTGTTGCAGCTGGAAAATGTAAAGCCGAGAGCTGAAATCATACTACCAGAGAATAACCAGTACATTGTTAATGGCGAAATATGGTATCCTTCTGCGTTCAATTATGAAGTAGTTGCCTCCGACAAAGACTCAGGTTTGAATAATGTTTCCTTGAATGTGAGGGATTCCAATAATAATGCTGTTTATGATCAGTACTCACATTCTGAAAATGGAGTAGTTGTTGATGGTCAAACAATTAAGTTTGCTTCTCCTGACACCAAAACCAAATATACTGATGAAGCGCGATATAACTATAGCATAGACTCCGAGGGGCATTATCTCTTAATTGCCGATTCTCAAGATAACGCTGGTAATAGCGCTTCTGAAGATACTGAGTTATCCTTGAAAAACAAACGTGAAAAGATTGTTCATATCGATACTAAAGATCCGATGATAACTGAATTTCGATTCGAATCTAAAGGTGAAAACGGCAGCGATATTGAATATTCGACTTATGGCTACTTCTTTAAGGAAGATACAATTGTGCGTGTCTATGTAAAAGATGAGGATGTTTCGTCAGGCATAAATTATGTCACATTATATCGCCGTGAATCCGGTCAAGAAAACCCTATTTCAGCAACTGTATATGCTAGTGGTACAGAAAACTGGAATTCTCAGGAGGGATACGCCGAGTTTAAGATTGAGAAAGGCTTCAAGGGACAAATATGGGCGATTGTCGTTGATAATGTGGCTTCCTCTAATTACTCAAACGATAATTATAGACATACATCAGGATTGAAATATGCAAACGGCACTATAGTTGAGGATGCGGTACTTCACACGAATGTTTCGTCTATTAGAATTGAAGAATCAAGCACAGTATCTCCATCAAATGTGTACCAGGAAAATGACACGAATATTGTATTCTACAATAAAGATGTTCCGCTTATTATTACCGTTGAGGATTCTTTTTCAGGCATCTCTGAAATAGAATGGTCGATTGCAAATGATAACAAACAAGGCATTATAACGGTAAATGAGAACGGGGATATTCAAACCACAGGTGATGAGGCTATTATCATCAATGAATCTATAGTAAGGGACTCTAATCTTGTAACGAGTTTACAATTCATGGTGACTGTAACCAGTGATACAAATGACAATCTTGTTTCTGTTAATTTGACAGATAATGCAAATAACAAAGCCGAAGCTGCAACTACAAAGAGCTATAATGTAGATAAGACTGCTCCCGCTATTTCATCAGCTCTAACTTCAAATGCAGCTTATTACAACGGAGATCAAGTTGTTACGATTACTATAGATGAAAGAAATTTCAGATCCAAAGATGTACATTTTACGTTGAATGGTGATGAAGTTGAAGTTACATCGTGGGAGAATGATCAAAATAACGCCAATGTACATATAGGAAAATATACAATCTCGAAAGACGGAGTTTATAGCTATAATATTTCCTATATCGATATGGCTGGAAATCACAGTCAAAATGGTTCGACCACTTCCTTCGTTGTAGACCAGACACCTCCGGGTCTTAAGACTAATTTCAATGAGTTTAAAACATCAAATAAGGAGCACTATTTTGGTGTTAGTCAAATTGACAAAAACATTGTAATAACAATCACTGAACATAATTTTGATCCTTCACTGGCACACATTGAAATAAAGAGAAAAGATCCCGGAGAAGCACATGATGAGACCGGAATGGAAATTATTTCAAGAGGTGATTGGAGTACAGATGAGAAGGATAAAGATAAACACACATTTACCATACCGTTCTCAAACAAGAAAGAAAACGGTAAATATGATACATATGATGGTATTTATGTCGTAAGTGTTACTCCATTTGATATGGCATCCAATTCAGCTCCATCACAAGAATCTGTAATATTTGAGATTGACTTCACAAATCCAGTCATATCGCAGAGAAATGGAAATTCTGTAAGTAATGCTGATAAGTCCTATACAAATTTGGAAATTTTTACCGATAGCACTGGTATTGAAGAGGGGTTTATTCCTTCTGTAGCAATGAGTGATAAAAATCTTGAACGTATAGAATATGTACTAACTGTTTACACACCAGAATACACAAACGGAAAAGAAATCGGTACAATTACTCCTTCAATGTATGAGGATGACGCAATTAAGCAGATTGTTGAGGTAGGTAATGAGAACGCTAAGACAAAAGAAGCGATATTCACACTCCCTGAATTCAAGAAAGATGGTATTTATTCTTTTGATTTAACTGCTGTTGATAAAGCGGGAAATAAGAGTGTACTGTGTCGAAACACATCAGTCTTAATGATGAACTCCGACGTACTCGCTTATATCACAGAAAGCAAAAAAGCCGATAACATCAAGGATTCTACAGGTTGGTACTCGTTACAGAAAGACGAGAAAACACCGATAAGCAAACGTCCTGACGATTTTAAGGATTTAAAAATCACAGTGTTCGCTCCTACAGATTCCAAAACCAATATCGTATTACGAGACCAAAATGGCAAAACAGATGATACCGGTTTAACAGCAGATAACAGCGAAGATATGTATGCGGTAGGTGTTTATAATTACACATTACCAGGTCAGTTCTTCATAGATAATTATCCTGAAGGAACGAATAAGGACATATATTTAAGAGCTGAGAACACGTATAATGGAGAAACTTCAAACATATCTCTTGCATGGATAAGGATAGATGCACTTGCTCCATCATGTAAATTACCGAGTGATCTGAAAAAAGGAGCGGCATTTATCAAGAATTCTAAGACATATCAGTGAATCTCTTAATCCTGACGAGTGTAAAGTTTATGACAATGGAGTACTCATGACCGATTTCACTTATTCTGATGCGGATAAATCATTATCATACACATTAGATAAGGGAAGACATAATCTGAGTTTTGTTTTAGTTGATGAAGCGGGAAATCTTTATACAGTACAGGAAGTATCTTTCATTCAAGTAGGACTTCTCTATTGTCTGTGGTTTAGAATCCTATTGGGCTTCATTATCGCTGCACTCGTAGGAGTCAGCATATGGCTGTTCAAAAAGAAAAAATCACACACTTAATTGTCGAACACCCACGAAACACCAAAATCAAGCACCACACCCTCTTGTATTAAGCAAGAGGGTGTGAATATGAAATGGAGGAAATAAAATGTACACACCCAATCCTATAAACACAGATGATATCACACTCTCGGAGGACTTATTAGCTCTTACAGAGCAGATTGCAACAAATGTCCACGATGTGTGGGCGGCTGGACGTATTAAAGAGGGCTGGACTTATGGAGAGATTAAAAATACCGAAGAGAAAACCACGCCTTGCCTTGTACCGTATGATGAGCTACCAGAATCTGAAAAAGAGTACGATCGTAATACTGCGATAGAAACGCTCAAGCTGATTATCAAGTTGGGATATAAGATTACCCGAAAAGATATGGGTACTTAATTTCCTGGAGTATATGATAAAGAAAAGTCAACCGTAAATTAAATTTATGGTTGACTTTTAGGTTATTCAATTCCTTGCTTTTTGCTTCTGCCCTTAGCCTTGTCCTTCGGAGCTTTCGGCTTTTTTGCAAGTCTTGCGGCATCACGCTTCATCTTCGCTCGCTCAAAATAGCAAGTCTTTTCACGTTTCGGAGCATTCTTCTTTGCTTCGATAGCAACCTGATTCAGCTCATCGGTAAGGACTTTCAGCCTTTCCTCCTTGCTGTCAAGCTCATCCTGCTGAGGAAACGGCTCTGCTACGATCTTCTGAGCTTCTGCGTGGTCAAGCCGTAGCTTGGCAAGGTTCTCCTGAGTACGCTCGATTTTGCCGTCAATATTGTAGAGGGCAGCTTCAAGACGGTTCAGGTTGTGGGCAAAGCTCTCAATCAGCTTCGTGGTATGTGATGCGGCACCTTTCAGGCAAGCGGACATACCGCCGCCCATCATGTTGCTGTTTACCGTCACACTCAGGTCAAAGCCCTGGAATGAGCCGACTTTCACAGGTGTATCGGCATACTTGATAGCCAGTACCGCATCTTCCAAAGCCTTAGCCGCTTCTTTTCGGTCGGTGTACTCAGTCTCACCAATGATGATCTTGAATACGGGCAGTTTACGCTCAGGATCAATCGGGAGCTTGCGGAGTGCTTCACGGTCAGTATGTAGGTCATCGAGGATAGCAGTAAGTCTCTGTTCCAGTTCGGGGAACTTAGCGATTCTATCCTCCATTTCAAATACCGTGTTTCTATGCTCCGCAGCGAGTACCCTCAGCTCCTTCACATCGTTTTCAAGCATCAGCTTTTCCTTGATACGCTCATCGCCAGTACAGAGCGCCTTGATTTCCGAGTAAGTAAGTGCCTGCTGGTCCACATCTTCACACTTTCTTGCCGGAGTCTTGCTCGTCATGATCTGACTGATAAACCTCTGCTTGTTCTCCAAAGTCTGGTAGCTGTACGCATCGAACGTGCCTTTTGTGACATAGCGGAAGATCTGAACATTCTTGTTCTCATTGCCCTGACGGATAATTCTTCCGGCGCGCTGCTCAAGGTCAGCCGGTCTCCACGGAATATCGAGGTCATGGACGGCAATAAGCCTTTTCTGTACGTTAGTGCCTGTACCCATCTTGGCGGTTGAACCGAGCAGTACACTGATTTCTCCGCTGCGGACTTTATCAAAGAGGTCAGCCTTCTGCTGTTCGGTTTTCGCATCATGGATATATGCGATTTCCTCCGCAGTGATACCCTTAGCGATCAGCTTGTCACGAATATCGTCATATACACAGAAGTCGCATTCTTCTTCAAGCGACTCAACCTCAGCGATAGACTTCTTATCCTTAGCATCATCAGCATCTTCACCCTCGACCGCCGCTTCCTGAGCCTTATGCGGAACGCCCAAGTCACAGAAAATGATCTGCGTGAGCCTGTCCTCAGCCGTTTCAGCGTGGATACGGGCAACATTCTCAACACAGCGGTTAAGTTTGGTATCGGGATTATCCTCAAAGGACGGATCAATCAGACGAGGATCAAGACCGAGCTTTCTTCCGTCGCTTGTGATCTTCAACATATTGTCAATCGACGGATCAACATTGCCGGCATTGATAGCATCGGCTCTGTCGGCAAGCTCCTGAACAAGCTCCTGCTGGAAAGGAGTAGCATCAACCTGAACCACCTGATAATCACAGTCAGGCACATCAAGTTTCAGCGTATCAGCGGTACGAATGTCAGCGACCTGTTTGAACATGGACATAAGCTCAGGCAAGCCGGTGTAGTTTGCAATGCGTGTGCGCTCTTTGAAACCGTTACCCGCTGGCTTTAACTCCCAATCTGTTTTCTGTTCACCGAACACCGCAACCCAGTTGTCGAAGTGCTGTAAGCCGTGATCGCTCAGGAAGTCATATTCAAGGTAACGCATCATGGTGTGCAGCTCGGTAATGGAATTGCTCAGAGGTGTGCCAGTTGCAAAGATAACGCCCTTGCCGCCTGTCTTTTCATCGAGGTATCTGCATTTGAGGAAAAGATCAAGTGCTTTCTGAGAAGCCGAGTTGGAAATTCCGGCTACATTCTGCAATTTTGTGGCGACAAAGAGGTTCTTGAACTCGTGGGCTTCATCGACGAACAGACGGTCGATACCGAGCTGTTCAAAGGTCAGAGTATCGTCCTGACTTGCTTTTTGTAGCTTGTCAAGCTGCTTTTGCAGGCTCTTACGAGTACGCTCCATAGCCTTAATCTGGAACTTAGAGCCTTCGCTCTTTTTAAGCTCCTCGATACCACGCAGAATATCGTCGATTTGGCTCTGAATGGTCGTTACCTGTCTCTCCTTAGAAACAGGAATTTTGCCGAGCTGAGAATGACCGATGATAACTGCATCATAGTTGCCAGTAGCGATTTTTGCAAAGAGCTGCTGGCGATTTTCCTTCTTGAAGTCCTTTTTGGTTGCAACAAGAATGTTAGCACCTGGGTAGAGCTTCTGAAAATCGTCACCGATCTGCTCTGTCAGGTGATTCGGCACAGCAAATAGGCTCTTGGTACAAAGACCTAACCGCTTGCTTTCCATTGCTGTTGCAATCATTTCATAGGTTTTGCCCGCGCCGACGCAGTGAGCGAATAATGTGTTACCGCCAAACATAGCGTGTGCGATAGCGTTTTTCTGATGATCGTGCAGGTGAATGTCCGCTGTCATCATCGGGAAAGAAAGTGCCGAACCGTCAAACTCACGGGGACGGATACTGTTGAACAGCTCATTGTAACGCTCCACAATAGCTTCACGGCGGACGGGATCTTTGAAGATCCACTCCTTGAAAGCCTTGCGAATATCGTCAGCTTTACGCTGTACCACACGGGTAGCATCAATATCTACCACACGCTTTTCCTTTGTATCGCCCAATCCGTCCGGAACCTCAATAGTCTTGTAGACCTTCGGCTCTTGCAGATTCAGCAAATGCTCAAAAATATCGTAGGCGTTCATCTTATGAGAGCCGTACTTCTGAGTCGCAAGCACCGACCTGTCGGAAGATTTGTTGCTTACATGGAAAGAGTTAGCGTGGACGGAGTATTCTACCCCTACGATAGCAGACTTGTTCCACCTTGCAGACGGACTGTCACTCCGCTGATACGCCGGAGTCTGCAACAGCTCATACATGAACTGCTCGTAATACTTCGGATCAAGCCAAGCGGCACCGAGCTTAATGTCAATATCTCCGGCTTTCAGCGGTTCAGGCATAGCCTGTTTCAACGCAGACACGTTTATATTGAAATCGGGATCGTACTCAGCGATCTCCTCAGCTTCACGGAGCTTTTTGCGAATATCGCCTGACAAGTATTCACTTGCAGTCTGATACTCGTTCTCCGTATGGGGAATCTTGAAAATCTCGCCCGTAAGGTCGTGCTTCAGCTCGTCCTCGGTCATACCCGTGAGCTTTCCCATGTACTCAAAGTCCACTCTTGCTTTCTCCGCAATTGAAAGCGTGAGAGCTTCAAGTGCGGTATCAACGTGTTCCACAGCCTTCGGCGGTACGATAGTCCGCTTTGTGAAAATATCGGACTTTTCAAGGAGCTTAGTCTTATCATAGCTCTTTTCCAGTCCTGCCACAAGGTTATACGAAACATCTTCCGCAAAGTAACGCTTGTTGGTCTGCGAGTGGATAAGCCCGAACTTCTTGTAAAAATCGTCATAAGCTGTATTCAGCTTTGCCTGCAAATCCTTGATAACGCTGTCAGGCTTGTCAAGCTCCATCGCTTCAATAAGCTCTCTCGTCAGATCACGCAATTCAATAAAAGCAGTAAAACGCTTGTGCTGTGCAGTACCCTTATCGAAACGGAACTCACAGGCAGCGTTATTCTTTTTGAAGAACACCTGATCGTCAGAAAGGAAAAAGCTGTAATTACGCAGTTTAGAGGGAATCTGCACCTGAACACCGTCGGCAGTCTTAGCGTAAACATCTCTGCCGCGCTCATGACTGATCTCCGCAGAGAGCTTGCCAACAGCTTCATGGAGTGCTGTTTTCAGGTCGAAGCCGTCCTCTGCGACAACCATAGTTCCGCTGCCGTAGAGCTTGTTGCCCTCGACCACCGTGCCAAGCACCATATCAGGGTGCTGTTCAAAGTATTTGTTGATCGGCAGTCCGTCTTCAGTCTGCCCGATATGTACCCAATCAGGAATATCGGACATTTCGGCAAGCGACTTGCCCTGATGCTTTTTCAGGAAGATAATATCCGTGGTGACTTCCGTGCCTGCATTGTCCTTGAAAGCTCCGTTCTTACCGCCCGGAAGTCTGATCGCGCCGATGAAGTCAGCCTTGTCAGCCAACATCTGGCGAGTGCTTTCATCACGCTTGTCAAGTGTGCCTGCCGAGGTCACGAATGCCATGATACCACCGTTTTTCAGCTTGTCGAGAGCTTCCGCAAAGAAGAAATCGTGCAGTTTCGTGGTATCGTGAACGGTATCACGGAAACCAAGCTCACCGAACGGCACATTGCCGACAGCCACATCAAAGCTGCCATTCTGAAAACGGTTCTGCTCAAAACCCTGAATTGCAATATCCGCATCAGGATAGAGAGCCTGAGCAATTCTGCCGGACAGCGAGTCGATCTCCACGCCGTAGAGCTGAGAGTGTGTCTGCATATCTTCGGGCATACGACCGAAAAAGTTTCCGATACCCATTGCAGGCTCTAAGACATTACCGCCGTCAAAGCCGAATTTACCAAGAGCTTCGTAGATTCCGTCAATAACGGTCGGGCTGGTATAAAACGCATCATTGACCGTTGAACGAGCCTGAGCGTACTCCTGCGGAGTAAGCAGCTCAGAAAGCTCCTTATATTCTGCGGCCCACTTCGGATCGTCCTTATCAAAAGCCTTAGCCAAAGCACCCCAGCCGACATATTTCGACAACATCTTCTGTTCCTCTCTGGTAGCAAGTCTTCCTTCCTGCTCAATCTGTTTCAGGGTCTTGATTGCATCAACATTCCATCCAAATCTTGTCTTGGCTCCGCCTTTCGGAACTTCCACAAGATTATAATGGAAATTGATTTTCTTCTCTTCCTTACTTTCGTCTGCCACTTCCCAGCCATTCGCAAGTGCCCTTTGTCTGGTTTCCTCCCGGTTCTTACGAATCTCCTCCTGCTTATCAAGAAACAGCTGGTAAATCGGTTTCCTGCCTGCTGCCTCTCCCTGCATCATCCTGTCATACTGTGCCCTGTGGTCTGCACCACAGTAATATGGAGTCTTTACCATATAGGTAAGCACCTCATACAGTTCCCGGTAACTACAGGTTTCCTTTACACGTTCTCCGTTTCTGTTCTTGTAGCTGACTTCAAACTCATAAGGCTTTAAGACATAAGCAATCAGTCCATACTGGTTATTGGCATAGGCATCCTTTTGTTGTGCACCGTTTAACACCACATCCGATAAGAAATCAAGACGGTTAGGCATGAACAGATACTCGCTCGCAACAATATCCTGAAGAAAAGGCTTAAACGGAGTATAGCAGCTGCATTCTGACACCAGAATTTCGAGTGCAGTCCGCAAATCCTCATCCATCTCTTCAATCCGTTTTGCATAATCAATCGGTTCAATATACTGAAGCTCACTGGCATCCTTTTTGGTGGCTTCTTCCACTGGTGCCTCTTCCGGTTCTTCGTAATACTCCTCTTCCATCTGCATTTCAGGACCATACTCCGCCATGGTTGCAAGACGGTCCTCAATGGCTGCTTCTTCCTCCGTAAGCGGTCTGCCCTCGTTATAGGCACGGTTTAGCTTTTCAATGTCACTTAAGGAACTGTTGTAACTTTCCGGTTCATCCGGAATGGCAAAATCATCAATCCCGTCTGCATCACTGACTGCATCCAGTTCTCTGTATTCAGCATCAATAACCTCATCATCTTCCCGGATACCCTCCATGTCGATATCCTCAAATCTAGGTGTTTCCGGCTGATACTCTCCCGTCATAATCAAAACACCGATTTCCTTTTCGATGTTTTTCCACGAAACATATCCTTCCTTCTCACCTTCCTCATCACGCCACTGAAACCGAATACCCTGCCCATGGAAAGTGTCATATCCGTGAAGCCCATAACCCTCAAGAGGCCAGCCTGCTCCACCCTGACCATATTCCTGTTTAATCCGCTTGGCTCTTGTGCCTGCGTCTACCTCCGTATGGAATATCTCACATACCCTTGACCTGCCACCGGCAAAGCCTGTACCTCTTAATACCACCTGCTTAATATACTCATGTGGTACATCCGGCTCTTTCTTCGGAGCAAGATAAGTGTACTTTTCTCCCCGGTACTCATAGGTAAGCGCTCCCTTTTTCTCCACAGGAAGAGGCTTATCTGTATTTGATAAACCATATTCAGGGTCAAAAAAAGAAGCCTGATGATATTCACCGGCTTCTGTCTTTCCAAATGAGTCAAGCTCATTTAACTCTCTATTCAGTTCTTCATCTTCTAATGAAACTTCAGATGCGTTTTCTAATGGAAACGCATTACGATCTGACTTAAGACTACTTCCTCCGCCTGCTCTCTCAGTTTCCACATTTCCATCGTTGAGGACGGATTCTGTGGTTTGTGCTTCGCTAAGTACTGCTCCATCAGCATCTCTAACAGGCTGTTCGCTTCCTCTTCCACTTCCTGCATCTTCTCTGCCAGCTTCCCGAAACGGAATAACGTTTTGTACCTCTGAGGTTCCATCTCCTCCAAGTACTTCATCGCCATCCTTCCGTACTTGCCCAGCTTCTGTAATTCCACTGACTGCTCCCTCGGCATCTGAATGTTCGGATAAAGTAGTCCGTCCACTTCCGTGTACGATAACGTCATTTCTGCCATATGCAATTCTCCCTTCCGCAGATAATCTTTTCTGCTGTTCCATGGTCTTTAAGTTACTGTTAATTCCTCTAAGAACACTACAGGAGACATCGCATACCAGAGAACCGAGACGGTAAACCATTTCTTCATCGGAAACCTTTACGACCTGACTGAAATCCTGTTCTTCTTCAGATAAGTCAAATCCGCATCTCGTACCCACCGTATATAAAACACTCTGCATAACAAACTGCTCCATATCCGGTAAGCCCTGACGTTTTGGTTGCCCAGAACTCTCATTCTGAACATATTCAGTAATCCTACTACCTGATAGTTGTATTAACTCGGACATTCGTTCCTCGAAATCCTCTTTCATTATGACTCCGATTTCCTTCTTTGTAAAGTCCTTCATTACTGAAAACAGTGTCTCTCTGTCCGTAGCCTCGGTTGGTTCGACAAACTTCTGTGAAGCAAGATAATCCACATATTCCTTTAAGGTATCACCCGTCAAGTCCCATGTCAGCTTCACATTTCTTCCGCCGGTATCCTTAATGTCAAATACATGTCTAAGGTGTGTGTTTAATGCCCTTGAAGGAAATATGGCAATGCCCTTACTTCCCCTCATAACATATCTGTCCACCTTCTTCCATGTATCATAGTCGGCTACCAAGGTTGCATGAGGTCTTTGTGCATAGATAAGCAGGATGTTATCAAACTCATAACGGTAAAGATTTCCCGCAAGCTTTAAGATACTCTTCCACTTTTCCGGCGAAGTCGTAACATCCTTTATCTGCATATCATAAATCTGTCTTGCCTGATAATCCACGCCCATATCTTTTCCTCCTTATGCTGTATTACACTCGCAAATTGCTTCGCGAATATCTTTTCCATCAATCTCATTTCCAAGGCTATCCCACCCCTCTGCCCTGCTTCTGGCGAATAATTCAATCCTTGGCAGGTCTCCGCAAAGCTCAACGATTCTGTCTCTGATTTCTTCCGGTTTCCTGCTGTGTTCCATAATCCTTGCATCGCAAATCTGTGAAACGGATTTGGAAATCCTTTTTGGATGTCCTTTTGTTCCAATTAGGCAAAGCTCAGAATTGGAACGGGTCCAGTAACCAAGTCCCATAAACCAGCTGTCTGCCTTTTTATTCCGCTTCACCCAATTGAATCCACAAGTCTTATAAGTAAATCCCCATCTTCTCATGGTTTCCAGTCCTTCCCTAAGAAGTGGAAAAGTAACCCACAAAAACAGTACACAGTCCTCTGCTGCCAATGTTTCCACCGGAAGTGCCATAATATCTTCCATGCTCATACAAGAATAATGGCAGTCCGCTGATTTTTGCAGGCTGCCTTTTGATTAGTATTTTAGTGGGTGGCTTTTCTGTGA
>ERZ824575.1959-NODE-1959-length-17461-cov-5.801448_pt1 | contig 17461 bp, 15 predicted proteins | sample MGYA00519470_ERZ824575 | MGnify/ENA primary metagenome ERZ824575 (study PRJEB31778, sample SAMEA3449170) | human gut metagenome | biome: human gut; feature: human-associated habitat; material: faeces | place: United Kingdom | collected 2010/2012 ...
GATGCTCCTTTGGCACCAGCGCCTCCAAATCTACGATGATTGGCTCATGCCGTGCGTCTTTTCTCCAGCCTTCCATGTAAACACCCCCGTTTCTTCTATAATAGCAGAAGCAGGGGCGTTTGCATAGTTTTTTGCCTGTTTTGGGGCGTAAATGCGCGCTGGATTTCATTTTCCCGCTCCCGGTAAGGCGGTTTGGTAGTTTTGCACAGAAATCATTTCCTCCTTTTGGCGTTGCCGGCAGCAGATGAGTATTGACATTTTTCTCCAAAAACAGTATTATCAAATACAGGATAATACAAGATAACACAGGATATGAGAAGTTGCGCGGAGAGAAGCTATGAGATGGATCGCAGGGATAGATGGCGGCGGCAGTAAGACGGCAGTTCTGCTGCGCACTGTGGATGGAAAAGAGACGCGAACGTGCCGCGTGGGCAGCATCGATCCCGCGGAGTACGGCGTAGAGGGCTATGCCGCCGGTCTGCTGGCCGCGTTGACACAGCTGGGTGTGACGGCGGAGCGCGTGGCCGCCGTATGCATCGGCATTCCCTGCTTCGGCGAGTATCCGGAGCTGGACGCCACCGTATCGGCGCGGACGCGGCAGCTGTTTCCCAATGGCGCGGTGCGGTGTGAGAACGACTGCTATGTGGGCTTTGCCGGTGCGTTTGGACTGAAGGCCGGTATCAATGTGGTAGCCGGAACCGGAGCCATCGCCTATGGAGAAGACGAGGAAGGGCATGCCGCCCGCAGCGGCGGATGGCACCATGATTTTTCGGATGAGGGCTCCGGCGTATGGCTGGGGCGTGAGTCGTTTGCGCTGTTTGCCCGGCAGATGGACGGCCGCGCACCCCGCACGGCGTTTTATGAGATCTTTCGGGAAGGACTGGGACTGCGGCGGGATACGGATGTGATCGACTATTATGCGCGGCGCTGCGCGGGAAACCGGGCGGAGCTGGCAAAAACGCAGGAGCTGCTGCTGGCGGCCGCTCAGGCCGGAGACAACAGCGCCGCCGCGCTGTACCGAAAGGCGGCCGGCCACTTGTGTGAGACGGCAGCGGCGGTGTACCGGAAGCTGTGCTTTCAGGAGCCGGTACACATCTCCTATTCCGGCGGCGTATTTCAGGTCAGGGACTTTTTACTGCAGCCCTTCCTTCGGCAGGTGCGGCAGGCGATCCCCGGCTGCGTGGCGAACTCTCCGCTGTATACGCCGGAGGAGGGTGCGGCGCTGGCCGCGGCCCGGCTGCTGGAAAAGGAGGCGTGAGCGGGGATGGGCTTATACTATCAGGCGTTTACCGGCGGCGCGGCAGGGCGTGGCGTTGCCGCGGAGGATATTCTTCGCAGACTGCGGAACGTACCGGTACAGGCTGTGATCGTGGGATGGTCGGAGGATCCGGCGCTGTACCGGGAGCTGGGGGAAGCGCTGCACCGCCGCGGCGCAGAGCTGTGGCTGTGGTTTCCCGTGTTCTCCGAGCATACGCTGCGGGAGGGCCTGCGCCGCCAGACCGGTCTGTTGACCGGCGCGCCTTTGGGCGCGCGGGTATTTGACGGAGACGAGACATTTGATTTCTGCTGCCCCTCGCAGGCGGGGCTGGCGCAGCGCCTGCTGGAGAAATACGACCGTGATTTTGCGGGATGTGCCTTTGACGGCATGTTTTTGGACCGCATCCGGTACCCCTCTCTGACCGTGGGCGCGGAGGCGCTGTTTGGCTGCGTCTGCGGGGAGTGCCGCGATTGGCTGGCGGAAAACGGGCTGCCGCGTCAGGTGCAGGATGACCTTGCGCAGCGGATCGCGGCGCGTATGTCGGATGAGGATTGTATAGACCCGCTGGGACTGCTCCAATACTGCGCGGGACAATACATCTTTGCGGATCCGGCGCTGGAGACGCTGCTGCGGCTGAAGTGCCAGCGGATCGAAAGCGTGGTGCGTGTGCTGTGCGGCGGTTTTCGGAGCCGGGGTATGAAAGTGGCGATGGATCTGTTCGCGCCGTTTCTGGCACCGCTGGTGGGGCAGGATTACAGGCGGCTCGGGGCGATGGCCGATTTTATCAAGCCGATGCTGTACCGGCATACCTACACACCGGCAGGGCTGTCCTTTGAGCTGGACGCCATGGCGCGAGCCGTCAGCGAAGCTGCGCCGGCGGCCTATGCGGCGCGGCGGGCATATTTGAGACAGGTGACCGGCATGGACGGTGATACCGGCGGCTTCTTTGAACGGGAGCTGGCGGCGATCCCGCCGGTGGGGCGCGTCGTGCCGGGGATCGAATTGCATACGGCGGAAGGGCTGCCTCCGGTGCGGCGGACAGATATTGCGGACAGCGTACACCGGGTAGAGCAGGCGGGCTATTTCGACCGCGTGGCCTGCTGGGACATTCTCAGCGCGGATCAGAAAGCCATAGAGACGTTTGCCGGTATTGCGGGGAGGGATCAGGATTGAGCGGTTGGCTGGAATTTGAAGATATTTGCAAAAACTTCCACGGCGTAGCGGCACTGAAGCATATCAGCTTCAAGGCGTACAGCGGACAGGTTTTGTCGCTGGTAGGCGAAAACGGCGCAGGGAAATCCACGCTGCTGAAGATACTGGGCGGAGATTACCAGCCCTCCTCCGGAACCTACCGCATCAACGGGGAGGAGAAGCACTTTGCTTCCCCCTACGAGGCGATCCGCGCAGGCGTGGGGCTGATCTATCAGGAACGGCAGATGGCGCCGGAGCTGACGGTGGCGGAAAACATTTTTATGGGTGCGCTGCCGAAGAAGGGGCCGTTTGTGGATTTCAAGACGCTGTATGCCAGGGCCAAGGCGCTGCTGGAGGAGTTTGGACTGGACATTGCACCGACGGAGAAGCTGAAAAACCTCTCTGCCGCGATGCAGCAGATGGTGGAGATCATCAAGGTCTATTCCCGCCGTCCGAAGCTGATCGCCTTTGACGAACCCACCACGGCGCTGACGGAGGCGGAAGCGGAAAAGCTGTTTTACATCATTGAGGAAAAGCTGAAGAAGCAGGACATCATCATTCTGTATGTATCCCACCGGATGAACGAGGTCTTCCGTCTTTCGGACCGTATCGTGGTGTTTAAGGACGGCGAACTGGTACACACCGCCGTCACGGCGGAGACTGACGAGGAGGCCATCGTGCAGCGCATGGTGGGCCGCCCGTTGGAAAAGGTGTTTGGCGAGCTGAAGCGGAACGCTCCGGCGGAGGACTGCATCCTGCGGGTAACAGGCTACTCCGGCAGGGGCTTTCAGGACGCCTCCTTTACCCTGCGCCGGGGCGAGGTCATCGGTTTTTACGGATTGGTGGGCGCGGGACGGACGGAGCTGATGCGCGGCATTTTCGGCGCAGATGAGATCAGCGGCGGACAGCTGGAGCTGAACGGTGAGTGCCTGCGTTTCACCTCGCCGGGACAGGTGGTGAAAAAGGGCGTTGCCTTTTTGACCGAGGATCGGAAGGATCAGGGAATATTTTCCCAGCAGGGCGTGCGGGAAAATATCAGCGTCGTCAGTCTGAAGAAATTGAAAAACCTGTGGTTTCTAAGCAGCCGGAAGGAAAATCAGTTTGCCCGGGAGCAATGTGAGAAGCTGACGGTGAAAACCAGCTCCATTCACAAGAAGATCGCGGAGCTCAGCGGCGGCAATCAGCAGAAGGCACTGCTGGCACGCTGGCTTGCGATGGATCCGGAGATCCTGATCCTGGACGAGCCTACGAAGGGCATCGACGTAGGTGCCAAGGCGGAGATCTACCGCATCATCCGGGACATTGCGGCGCAGGGGATCTCGGTGATCGTCGTGTCGTCGGAGCTGCCGGAGATCATCGGACTCAGTGACAGGATATATGTGATGAAGAGCGGGCGTATCGTCAAGGAGCTGCCGGCCGCGGAGGCTACCGAGGAGACGGTTATCGCGTGGGCCATGATGACAAATAACGCCGGAGGGACGCAACAATGAAAGACAAATCCTTGAAGGAGATCGCAAAAAAAGTAGTGGATTCCAACTACTTCGTGCTGATAGCGGTGTGGATCATCATGTGCATCGTATTCACAAAGCTGCAGAGCAACTTTTTTTCCTATCGCAATATGCTGAATATCCTGACCTCCGGATCGCTGGTGGGTCTGCTGTGTATCGGCGAGGCCTATCTGATTATTGCCGGCATGATCGAGCTGTCGGCAGGAGCGGTGGCGGCGTTCTCCGGCGTACTGGCGGCGATTCTGGCGCGGGACGGTCTGCCCTTGGGGGCGATCCTGCCCATCACCATCGCCGGAGGCCTGCTGTTTGGCCTGCTGAACGGACTTCTGGTGACAAAGATCAAGCTGCAGCCATTTATCACCACGCTGGCGACCATGTCCATCGCCCGGGGGCTTGCCTACATCATCTGTCAGGTTAAGCCGGTGCGCATCGCCAACGAGTCTCTCAATGCCGTGGGCTCCCTTCAGGTGCTGACGGTTCCGCTGCCGGTGCTGATCCTGGTGGTGCTGATCGCGGTCTTCGGCATTCTGCTGGCCAAAACGGAGTTTGGCCGCAATGTGTATCTGGTGGGCGGAAACCCGGAGGCAGCCCGTCTGGCCGGTATCAACGTCAATAAGATCAAGGTGCAGCTGTTTATGATCTCCGGCGCCATTGCCGCGCTGGGCGGAGTGATCCTTGCGGCGCGCATGAATTCCGGCCAACCGGGCGCGGCGGCCAATGTGGACACGGATGCCATTACGGCAGTGGTGCTGGGCGGCATCGCCATGACCGGAGGTACCGGCACCATGTTCGGCACCTTCCTGGGATTGCTGGTGCTGCTGACGCTGAACAACGGCCTGCTGGTGCTGGGCGTGACGACCTATTGGCAGAATGTGGCCAAGGGCGTGGTGCTGGTCTTTGCGCTGGCGCTGGACTTCTACCGGACGAAGCGCCGCAACAAAGTAAAGGAAACACCGCACAATTAAAGTTGCGGCGCGTTGCGGAGATGTTGTGTCCTGACTTTGCTGCGAAACCGCGTCCCGTCAGTACGCAAAATTTGCGCGCAAATCGCGCTTGTTCCATGATGCGGTGCTGCCTGAAATCTGTATGATCATGCGAAAGCATGGCAAATAAAAAAAGGAGAACGTACACATGAAAAAAATGATAGCCCTGCTGCTGGCGCTGGTAATGGCGTTTGCGCTCGTTGCCTGCGGCGGCCAAGAGAACAACCAGACATCCGGCAACGAAGAAGGTTCGGACAAGATCCTGATCGGCGCCATCTACCGCGACCTGACCCAGACCTGGTTTGAAAAGGAATCCACTGCCGCCAAGGCCACCGCGGATGAACTGGGTATCGACATCCTGATCGGTGACGGTCAGGAGGATCCCGCTGTGCTCATCGACGTGCTGGACAGCTTCATTACGCAGGGGATTCAGGGACTGGTCATCAACACCTGCGATCAGGGCCTGAGCCAGACCATTCTGGATAAGTGCGCGGCCGCCGGTATCCCCGTGTGCGCCGTGGACGTCCCCCTGATCGACGACAACGGTACGCACATTGCCCCCGCCGTGATCCTGGACTCCTATCTGTGCGGCCAGCAAACGGTGGAATGGCTGCTGAACTATGTGGAAGAAAACGGCGGTATGAAGGATCCCGCCACCACCGGATTCCTGATCCTGGCCATGGAGACTGCCACCAGCTGCATTCCCCGCGCCGACGGCCAGTATGATTATTTCACCGAGAAATGCCCCGACTTCCCCGCAGCCAACATCTTCCGCGTTGACTACGGCGCAGGCTCCACGGAGACCGGCTATGACGCCGCTGCCGCCACCATCACCGCCCATCCCGATATCAAGACATGGTATGTTGTCGCCGCCAACGACGAGGGCGTTGTAGGCGCGGCTCGCTTCCTGGAGGAGACCGGCATGGATCAGGACGCCGTGTGCGTAGGTATTGACGGCTATCTGGCCTCCGACGAGTTCAAGAAGGAGTCCTCCCCCGTGAAGGCGTCCGCCTATCTGGATTCCGGCACGGTGGCCAAGGTCTCTGTTACCGCGGTGTATGAGAATATCGTCAACGGCACCGAGATCTTCGGCGAGCATAAGAAGGACGGCGAGCAGTTCGGCACCTATCCGTTCGGCTCTGTCATCGTGACCAAGGACAATTATACCGAGATCATGGGCGACGCTGCCAACTGAGAACCACAGACCGCGGCGGGCGACCCACAGCGGCCGCCCGCCGTTTCCCCTTTAAGATTGGGAGGATACATGAATGTATAATACTGAAAAAGAGATCCGTGATGAGCTGAACAGCATAAGCAAGTGCCTGCAATTGGTCTGCGGGAAGGAGGACGAGATCCTGCGAACCTTTTCCGGCGCTAGGCGGATGTGGTTCATCGGCAGCGGCTCCAGCTTTTGCCTGGCCAAGTCCGCGGCGGCAATGTTCACCATACGGTGCGATATTCCCTCTCTGGCGGTGGCGGCAGGGGATCTGCTGCTGCATACCGAGCGGTATCTGAATGCCGTAAAGGGCAGCGTAGTGGTGTTTGTATCCCGCTCCGGCATGACCAGCGAGGTGCTGCGGGTCTATGATCTGGTGGCAAAGCTGGAGGGCGTATCCACCGTTTCGCTGTGTGCCAATGCGGCGTCCACCCTCAACGACGCCTGCGACCTGTCCCTGTGTGTGCCTTGGGCATTTGACGAGAGCGTGTGCCAGACCCGCACCATTGGCTCATTCTTTGCCGCGCTGGCGATGATCTGCGCACTGGTGTCCCGCGATACGCGGCTGCAGGAGCAGCTGAAGGCGGTCAGCCGTATGGGCGGTGCGCTGGACGAGCGGGTATTGCCACTGGCGCGGCAGCTGGCCGAGAAGGACTGGGATCATGTGGTGGTGCTGGCGGATGCGGAGGCCGCCGGGGTGATGGAGGAAGGCGCGCTGGCCTTCAAGGAGATCTGCTGTCTCAACTCCAATTTCTACAACCTGCTGGACGTGCGCCACGGGCCGGTGGTCATGATCGACGAGCGTACCTTCGTCTTTGCCTTTCTGGAATCCGCGGGTCAGACAGAGCAGGCGCTGTTGGAAGATCTGCGGAAAAGAACCGGCTATGTGGTCAGTTTGGGACCCTTTGCGGCGGCAGAGGGGGAGGATACGCATTTCGACACCGGAGAGATCACCGATCCTGTGGCGGCGGCTATCCCGGCGCTGTACCTGCTGCAAAATGTGGCGCTGTATAAGGCGCTGAAACGTGGCGTAGACCCAGACCGACCCAATGGGCTAAGCGCATGGATCCGCCTGTGAGAGCAATTATGGGAATGTTACAGAAGATCGCAATGGAGAATAAGACCGGCCGGCAGATCGGGGTGTTCTCCGTATGCACCTCCAATCAGCTGGTCATCCGCGCGGCGCTGCGGCATGCCGGAAAGCGGGGATACCCGCTGGTGCTGGAGGCGACATCCAATCAGTGCAATCAGTTTGGCGGCTATACCGGCCTGACGCCGAAGGACTATATGGACATGGTTCACCATTTGGTGGAGGAAGAGGGCTGCCCCGCTTCCCAGCTTATTCTGGGCGGGGATCATCTGGGACCGCTGGTCAGCTGCCATAAGCCGGAGCGGGAGGCCATGAAGGACGCGGCGGATATGATCCGTGCCTATGCGGCCGCCGGGTTCGGCAAAATACATATCGACACCAGTATGCGCCTTGGCGATGACGACCCGCGGCAGCCGCTGGCGCCGGAGGTCTGCGCCCGCCGCGCGGCGGAGCTGGCGCTTGTGGTGCGGGAGACCTGCCGCGCACTGCCTGATGCGGAACAGCCGGTGCTGGTGGTCGGCAGCGAGGTACCGATCCCCGGCGGCAGCTTGGTGCATGAGGACAGTGTGACCCCCACCTCTCCAGTGGAGATCGCCCGGCAGATCGCCGCGTTCCGGGAGGCATTTGCCCAAAAGGGACTGCCCTTCGGGCAGGTGATCGGCTTCGTGGCGCAGCCGGGCGTGGAGTTCGGCGACGACTTTGTCAATGCCTACGCCCCCCGGCGGGCCGCGGGACTGATGGCGCAGATGCGGGGCTGCCCCGATCTGGTGCTGGAGGGACATTCTACCGATTACCAGACGCGGGAGTCACTGAGCAGTCTGGTGCGGGACGGCGTGGCAATCCTGAAGGTGGGTCCCGCGCTGACCTTTGCCCTGCGTGAGGCGCTGATGCTGGCGCAGCAGGCGGCCGGCCGGATGGGCGTAAATGTGGATTTTACCGGAGCCCTGGAAAACGCCATGCTGGCGGACGACAGATACTGGAAGTCCTATTACAGCGGCACGGAGCGGGAGGTGGCCTATAAGCGCCTGTTCAGCTTCTCGGATCGCTGCCGTTACTATCTGCCGGACCCCGGCGTGGAGCAGGCGGTGCAGACGCTGCTGACGCAGTGCGGCAATCTGCCGCCGGCGCTGCTGAGCCTGTATTTTCCCCGGCAGTATACCAAATACCGGAACGGACAGCTGGGCAGCGATCTCCGCGCCGTCATCCTTGACCGTATCGGCGATGTGCTGGACGACTATGCCGCCGCCTGTTTTCCGGCGTTATATGAATAGCTATCTCTCTGCTCTTCTTTCGTAAGAAAGGCAAAAAGACCGCCACGTTTGTGGTGGTCTTTTTGCCGGATATGGTCAACGAACGGAGAGTTCCACAGAATAGACGAACATGTCGCCCCGGACATAGCTGATGTTTTTTTCGATCACAACATTGTTGTGATAGGTGATGCGGGTCAGATAGATGGCGGCGTCGTTTTGCCGCTGATCCAGCATTCCCGCCGTTTCCTGATCCAGCAGGATTGCCTTCAGCTTTTCGTTGGCGCGGGTGGGGATGATATTGTACTTCTTTAAGGAGTTATACAGCCCCAAAGACTGCACCTGCTGGGCATGCAGCTCCGGACAGATGGCGCAGGGAATATAGGAAAACTCCCGTGCATAGGGCTGCTCACCGGCAAAGAAGATCCGCTCGATACAGAACACATTGTCGTCCTGCCGGATATTCAGATCCGCGGCCAGCTTGGCGTCGGCGGGAACGATGTCGAAGTGGCGCATGGTGCTGTATGTGCTGACGCCCCGGCTGCGAAGATCCTCCCGAAAGCTGTAAAAATGGGTCAGAGGCTGTTCGATATACTTTCCCTTGACATAGGTGCCTTTTCCCTTGATGGTGTAGACATAGCCCTCCTGCACCAGCAGATCAATGGCCTTCCGCACCGTCACGCGGCTGACGTTGTATGCTTCGCAAAGCTCGTTCTCGCTGCTCATGCGGCTCTGGGGCGGCCATTTGCCGTCCTGAATATTTTTGACAAGAATGTCCTTCAACTGGTAGTATTTTGTAACGGGAGACGTTGCATCTATCATATCACTGCTGCCTTTCTGAAAAGAGTGGGTCGCCGATATGGAAAAGCGCGAAGCGCGGTTAAATGATACATACAGTATAACACATAAAATACCGAAAATCCAGCATTTTCCACGGATTGTCGGCAAATATTGACAAGAATATTTGCGAGATATTCAAAAAAGCAGTGCAGATGCAAAAAGGGAAGCGCCCGGCGGGCGCTTCCCTTTTCAGCCTGTCAAAGAACGCCAGCTCTCGCATAACGAGAACTGGCGTTCTTTGACAGGCTGAAGAGCCAGAAACAGCTAAAAGCTGTTTCTGGCTCTTTTATGCAACGGGTTGCATATTCAGTTCCGTGAGAAATTTGTGGCCCCGGACATATTGACAACATTTTCGATTATGGTACTGTGGAATTAAGAGATGCGGATAATTATAAAATCCAACCCTTTTTAGGAGTATTCGATATTCTCAATAGCAAAAGCTGATCGGTTCGTAGGACCGTATGCCACCTTGACGGAGAGGAGAAAAAATTCTATGAAAAAACAAGAAATTGCCCGCGAAAACATTTTTCCTTCCGTTGGTCGGGTGACGGTGGTGGTGTATTTAAAAGTAGGCACTGAAAAACAAACATTATCGACTGTTCTGTTTTCCAATAAATCCAAATTTGTACCAGGTATTTCTGCCCAAATGACCTATCGTCCCGGCCGTGGCCGGACGCTGGAGGAATCCGTCAAAAACGTTATTGCCCGCACGGTTGCAAAGTATGAGACAGCCTGCCGTCCGCAGCGGAAGCATATAGACTATGCGCAAGCGTATGGTTACTTGCCGGGTGATGTGAAGCATCAGCTATGCCCTGCACAATGGCGCGCCGAAAACACACGCAGGGCAGCATTGACCTACTATGAACGCCGCAGTATCCCTATCCTCCAGAGGATATTGGATCGTATTGATGACCCTAGTACGTTGGAAGAAGCGCAGCAGGCATATTTGGCACTGGCTCGCAAGAACACAGATCGTGGTGAGGCAAATGCCCTCGCAACCGCAAACAAGCACATCACTGAAGCAAACCTGCTTTATGAAGCCTCTCGTTATGTGTTGGCGCAGTATGATCTGCCCCCATTGAAATTCCTCTGTTTAGGACAGAGGGCATCGTGCCTCCAGAGTAGGCCAAAGCACTCCCTCGTGACGATCTGGTGCGGCTGGCGGAATTGATCCGCTTGGATTTCACAGAAACGCCTTTGGCTGCCGGTGCCGCTCTGATGCTGTGCTGCCTGCTGCGTCCTGCGGAGGTTTGTCCAAGGTATGGCGAGATCATAGATTTCGGCAGCTTTGGCGTATACGCCGCGGTGCATAACGTTTCCAGCGGTAAACGTGTTTCTACCATGAAAACCCGCAACGCATACTGCCAGATAGTTCTGCCCAAGTATGTCATGGACATCGTTCGTAACAGCCGTGAGGCATTGCGCAGGCAGGGATACAGTGACGAGGACATCAAGGATGCCTATATCGTCCATCACCGTCAAGATATCCATCGTCCTGCTGACCCTCGGGATATCAGCAACTATGTTAAAAATAAGTTGGAGTTACTGGGCTACAACAGCGAATATTGGCTCGGTCTGGAGATGGTTGTGCAGGCAGAACCCGACATGGATGACCACGGCAACGCGCTGACCGATGTAACCGCTTACCTGCTGCGCCGCAGCGGTTGCACTTACTTGTGCAATTGTGCATCAGTTCCGCTGCCGGATGGGCGGAGCGTCATGCCACATGGCCTGGTAGACGCGCTAATGGGGCACCGTCTCCGCAATGAGGACGCATGGTGGGCAGATTGGATCAAACGTGAAGATAATTGGCCGGTCATTGCACAGGTGCTGGAAGGAATCATCCTTGATCCGGATCACAGTGCCCACCCTGCGTTCGCATCTGCTTTGCCCATCGTATCACCTCAGGTGTGTCACGTGACACAAAGCTATGTCGTGCCTCAAAGTGCTCTGCCGGGCAGTACTATCACCATAACTGTGCGGTGCCATGATTGTGATCGAGTAGATGTACGCCTGCCGAAGCACATCCAACTCGCCAGGGAAAACGGGAAATCCCGCACGACTCTATCACGGCAGCAGTCGTGTATACCGGACATTCAGGAGTTAGTTGCAAAAGAATACTATGACATGTTAAAGAAAGACGCCAAAAAAATCCACGGAAAGGTTAAGAATATGTATGAAAAGAAAAAACGACCCGTTCAGCGGAATCAAGATCACACCTCAATCAGGTAAGCAGTCGTTTGTGTTCGATTACCGTCCCAGTATCAAAATCCGATTTACGCTGAATCCGACAACCTCTGCGGGATACTTAGCCCGCGGCACTATTGGGCTGCTGGATCCGCAGACAGGTCATTTGCTGCAAACCCACACCAACAGTAAGGAACGCAGGTTTTCTGACGCTGCTACATTGGAATTGTATGTTCCCTATCCCCGCCCCGGAGAAACGCAGGAACAGATTATCCACCGCACCGTAATGAAGCGCACAGAGGATCTGCTCAAGAGGTATCGCCATGTGTTGAATACGAGTTTTCGTGAGGGAAAATCGTTGGACGAGATAAGTTTGAGCACCGCGGTAGAGTTATACGCAGCCGACTATGTAAATGACCAAAGCAGCAGTGCTGAGATTCGAAAGACGTATTACAACCAACTTCGGAAATTGGCTATTTTCTTTGAAAGCAAAAAACTGAAAGATCTTACATCAAAAGATTTCAAAGATTTTTGTGATGCACACCAGCGAAAAAACGGGCTGGAGTACATTAAAAGATTGTGTCACTTTTTAATGACCGTTTCCCAACGGGAAGGTGTTGAGTGCCCTGCCAAGAAGAAATTGGAGGAATATATTCGTCGGCAGGAACGCGATACTGACGCGACTAACCGCTGTCTACAGCGGGAAGCCGCCACCACGGATGTTTTACCTGCAGAATACGAAGCAGCATTGGATGACCGCTGCTGGCGGGAACTGGGACAGCCCATGGAAGCGCTGAGTGTCCTGCTAAAGGAGAGTGGTCTGTCAGCAAAGGAGGTATGCGCATTACAGTGGGGAGATTTATTATTGGATGATGCCGATCATGAGCGTGTTTTTGTGCGTTACCGCCGGGATGATCTGGCCAGCTACACCCATAACTATACGTTCCCACTTTCACCTTATGGCGCTTTATATGTTAACGCATGGCGAGCATATCTCGAAAAGAAGTGTCCTGCGGAGAGGCTTGCAGATAGCGCCTATATTGTATCGCAGGATGAATTGGGGCAGAAAGCATTTGCTTCAGGTGAACTGATTACCTACATTCGTACGACGGTCAGTGCCTACACCATCGGCTATGCAGGCCGCATCAAGCTGGAGGGGATGGCTTCTGCCCTGGGCGTACAGCTTTTTCGCAACACCCGAAGAAACCACCTTATCGAAGACTGCGGTCTGCGGGACGATCCCGGTGCGTTGGCGTTTCTCATGCATCAATCGATGACCGGTCAGGTGCAGTCCGACAGTTATCGTAGCTTCACCGACACAACCGGTCAGCAGTACCTCTACTCGAAGCTCTGCCGGGATCGTCACGGCTGCCCGGCACCCGAGAAGGAAAATACCCGCACATCTATTGTCCAGCTCCCCGATGGGCGGCAGGAGATTCGTATCCCGCCTGTCAGTGGCAGCAGCCGTCAAGGCGATGCGCTAATCACACTGGTTCTGACCAATGTGCAGCCCGGAGATGTCATCGAAGCCCATGCTCCGGGCGGATGCTTTTTGGATATTTCAAGCGAGTGATAATTTCAATAAATATCTAAGCATTAGACATTTATTATTGACATATAGATTTTTTTATTGGTATACTAATATCAGAAAACAAAATAACGGCAGCTTTGAGGAGGGCCAACTCCTCAAAGCCTGCGCAGGTGATAACGCACCTACACAGCGGTTCACTCCGCACCACCCGGGGGTACTATACCCAGTCGCCCCCTTTTATAATAGCATATGAACCCGTTTGATTTGTCATGATGTTTTTGACACCGTGTAGGATATTTATATCCTGCACGGTGTTTTGTTTTCCCATCAATTTGAATAGGAGGCAGCTCTTATGTCTGACCGACAAACATACGGTTTCTGTAACGCGCATACGATGGACTATTCTCAAACAGGAGGTCTGTTTATGCCAACCGTTCAGCAAGCACCCACTCCGGCGATCACCATCACTCGCAATTTCCTTGGTCAACAGACGGCAGAGGCGCTGGTGGTGGAATTGATCCGCGCCCACACACAGGCGGCTTAATGGCTGCGGGCAGTCTACGGAAAGGAGGGGACTTATGGAGAAGCGATTACTGCCTACTGCGCTGTACTGCCGCCTGTCCCGGGAGGACGGAGACCGGATGGAGAGTGATTCCATCGGCAACCAGCGGAAGCTGCTGGAGGCGTATATCGAAAATCATCCTGAGTTGGTAATGGCGGAATGCTATGCCGACGACGGCTATACCGGCACGAATTTCCAGCGCCCCGCCTTTCAACGGATGCTGCGGGACATGGGGAACGGGCGTATCCGCTGTGTGCTGGTAAAGGACCTGTCCCGTTTCGGCCGTGACTACATCGAAACAGGCCGCTATCTGGAGCGTTGGCTGCCGGAGCACGGTGTGCGGTTCATCGCTGTCACGGACAATATCGACAGCGACCGCGGCGCCTACGACATGATGATGCCGCTGAAGAATCTGTTTAACACCCAGTATGCACGCGATATCTCCCAAAAGGTCAAAAGCTCCCTCCGCGCCAAGCAGCAGCGGGGCGAGTTCATCGGGGCCTTCGCCAGCTACGGGTACTGTAAGGACCCGCAGAATCATAACCGTCTGGTCATCGACCCGCCTGCGGCGGAGGTGGTGCGGCGCATCTTTACCCTGTTCGAAAACGGAATGGGAAAGATTCGCATTGCCAAGCAGCTGAATGAAGAAGGCATTTCCTGCCCCAGTGAGTACAAACGGCTCACCGGCGAAAAATACCGCAACAACCACCGGCTGGAAACCACCACCTACTGGACATACGCTACCATCCACCGTATCCTGCAAAATGAGATGTACATCGGGAATATGGAGCAGGGACGGGACGACCGCCTTCAGATGCACGGGAAAGCCAAGCGGAAGGAGCGCTCCCGGTGGACGGTAGTATCCGGCACCCACCAGCCCATCATCGAAAAGGGCCAGTGGCAGCGGGTGCAGGCTCTGCTGAACGCTAACGCCCGTACGCCGGATTTTCAGCAGAATGTCAGCCCCTTTGCGGGTTTTCTCAAGTGTGGCGATTGTGGACGAGCCATGGTCAAGACCACCTGGGGTGGCAAAATCTTCTACACCTGCGGCTCGTATAAGCGCTACGGCGCATCCGTGTGCAGCAAGCACTATATCGCCCATGATGTGTTGACGAAGGTAATACTGGATGATCTGAACCAACTCATTGCCGGCGTGGAAAACCTCCGCCAGCTGGCACAGCAGGGCGCGGCAAAGCGTCCGCGCTCCGGCACCGATCAGCCGCAAAAGCTGGAAGCTGCATTGCAGCGCATTCAGCGCCGCCGCCAGAGCGCCTACGAGGACTATCAGGACGCGCTTATCTCCAAGGAGGACTTCCTCCGCTACCGCGCTGATTATGACGCACGGGAGCAGGCGCTGCAGGCCCAACTGGACAAGCTGCGCGACTCGGTACAGGATGAGCCGCTGTCCTTGCCCTGGGTAAAGGAATTGCTGGCGTCGGGGCAGCTGGCGGAGCTGGATCACCCCACAGTCGCCGCCGCCATCCGGGAAATTCGCGTCTACGAGGGGAACCGTATAGAGATCGACTATCTGCTCCCGGAGGGCTGCCGCGCTCTGCTGGAGGGGTGAGCGCATAGTGTTCCGTGTAGGGAAAAGCGAAAAAAGCAGGGAGCGTAGAAAGGTTTTTGCTTCACACCCTGAACATTATAGTGGTGGAAAGTTTCACAACTCCCCACCACTATTGTCCCATGTGTGTCCAGCCGCCCGCTGTTTTGACGCTTACGTTTTGTTGCAGATAGGACACATTTATGCTATCATAAAAGCACAACAAAAGAGTGCAGCAGTTCTCCATGAACTGCCGCACTTTTGCATCACCGTGGGGCAACGAGGACACCAAGACGCTTATCGACATTCTGGCGCGGTATGGTGTCAAGACCACCTTCTTTGTTGTGGGAGATTGGGCGGAGAAGTACCCGGAGTCCGTCAAAGCCCTGCACGACGCGGGCCACGAGGTGATGAGCCACTCCAATCACCACGACCATTACAACAGTCTGTCCACTCAGCAGATCATTGACGATGTTACCGCCAGCAACGAGCGGATCAGTGCTGTTACCGGCGTGACCCCCACGCTGATCCGTTGTCCCTACGGGGAGTATGACGACCACGTCATCGCCGCCATACGCTCCATGGGTATGGAACCTATCCAGTGGGATGTGGACTCCCTGGACTGGAAGGACTACGACGCGGATACGATATGCAGGCGCGTAACATCCAAGGTGCAGCCGGGGAGCATCGTGCTGTTCCACAACGCTGCGCTGCACACGCCGGAGGCCCTGCCTGCCATCCTCGACTGCCTGATCAACGACGGGTATACCGTTGTGCCCATCAGTCAGCTGATCCTCGATCCGCCCTACACCATCGACCACACCGGCCGGCAATTCCCGGCGGAAACAGTTTCCACTACATAAGCACGACATGGGGGCACCTAAACAGTGCCCCCATTGATCTTCGACCTGAAAGCCGCATCTGTTCGCACGCTGATCCATCTGTCAGAGACAGCAACTCCTCGGTAATGTCCATATTCTCAAAGCGAAGCGCGTCCGTATCCCTGTGGCCAAAGGTCAAAAAGTCCACATTACCGGTCGCTCCTTTCTTGATTTTTGGGGCAAACGAAAAGAGCAGCTGTTTTCTATGCGAAAATAGCTGCTCTTTTCTAATATTTATATACTTCAACTGTTATCTGTTCAAATTTCTCTCAATCCATCCGTGCATCTGTTTATCAATTTTGAAATAGGACATTGTGCCTCCGCCCTCAATCCAGTCATAGTTCGGATAGAAGGAGATAAAGAAGCGCAAGCCAGAGGCGGTTTCGATTCGGAGATTTCTTCGATCATCGGCAAAAGCAGTGTGCGCTTCCTGTTGATTTTCTTCGGGGATACCATCAAATACTTCCGTCTGGAAGTCATCGTTTCCATAACTCACAAGTGTAATCGTCATGTGATAGAACTCGGTGATTTCCTGCCGATTTGTTACCGGTGAGCCAACTTCTTGTTCGTTGTTCCACTTCATTTCTGTAATGGATGCAATATCGTCTGCGCTCTCAATGCCATACACGCGATAAAGCTCGGTGAACGAACAGTTTGTGTTGCTGTCAAACTGATAGAAGTTGCAGAACAGCGCGGCATACCATGTGTCGCCGTCTCGCAGAACATATACGCCATCACAAACAGCAGGTGCATACCGGTATAGCTCGATGTCAGTCTGGCTGACAGTGCTTTTATAGCCAATGCCTCCGTCAGATTTCAGGTAGGAAATGTGTTCGCCAGCCATATCGGCGGTGATTTCAGGCGGCAGACCATACTTCTCAAGCACCTCCGGAAGTTTGACAGCCTCGTAAAATTTGCCGTTGTACTCAAGTGCGGCAATGTTCTGCACGGGATCTTGGGTGTCAGGACCTCCCTTATGGTGAAGCACAGGAATGGCGATAGTCACCGCCAGACACAGGCAGGCTGCAACAACTCCCCATTTAACCCACTTGCGCTTCGGCTTCGCATTGGTGCGGACATTGTTGGTTTCCTCGATAATATCATCGTTCAGCATATTCAAAGCGTCACTGATGTGTTCTTTCTTCATAGCTCATAGCCCTCCTTTCCCAAGTATTCTTTCAAACCTTGCCTTGTTCGGTAGAGCATACTCTTGACCTTCGGTTCACTCATGCCGTAGTAGTCTGCGATTTCTCGGATAGGATCCGCAAAGTAGTATCTGCCGACAAAAGTGTTTCGTGCTTCTGCCGGGAGTGTGTAGAGATAGGTATTGATCGCTTCCGCAAGCAGTTTCAATTCTATGCTCTGCTCCGTGGTTTCGCTGCCGGAAATACAATCCTCCAGCTCGGAAAGAGAGACTGCATATT
>ERZ824575.1960-NODE-1960-length-17451-cov-3.062428_pt1 | contig 17451 bp, 9 predicted proteins | sample MGYA00519470_ERZ824575 | MGnify/ENA primary metagenome ERZ824575 (study PRJEB31778, sample SAMEA3449170) | human gut metagenome | biome: human gut; feature: human-associated habitat; material: faeces | place: United Kingdom | collected 2010/2012 ...
TAACGGCTCCGGATGTAGCATCAGTAACATTTCCACCTTCCCATGCCACATCAGGTGTACCGACAACAAGCCCCTCCTTCACATCCAATGTCCAATATTTTTGCTCTAAGATAGCCTCATTCTCTTTCAAGAAACGAACGATATCCAACGGATACATATAAGGATTACCCAACAGGAAGTGCTTGCCGTCACCATCAGCAATAACACGGACGGTTCCATTATCCGTATTCCACCAATCTTCCGTTCCATTCACATCTGTCAATACCACCTTGATCGACTTGTTATCTGCCAGTTTACCAGCATTGATCCGATTTGCTAAAGTCGGGGCTTTGGTCATGGCGGCTCTCAATGTAGCGCTTTTCGTATCCGGTTTCCACGGTTCATATTTGTAGGAGTCATCCGCTTTCGGCAGGCGTACCAATACTTTCTCACCTAAGCCGGTCGCATTCTTCTTTTCTACGCTGGCATAGAATCCCTTTCCTAAAGCGTAGGGCACATTCACATCGTTATATTCACGGCTCCAGTTGGATTGGACTACCTCGTAATGAGTTGTATCCAAACCATTCTCCGGAAAAGAAACTATTTGATCTGCTTCGCTCTTCGGCACGTACATCGTGATCGCCTTGTCCCAAGCTTTCTGGTAGAAGGCTGGGGCTTGGCGGTCGTTGTCAGCCGTGCTGTAGGTGATATCGGCGAAAGCATAGGTGTTCTGACGGCCCGTGTTCTTCACGGTGTACATATCGCCGGCGAATACGCTTTGCAGGGGCGATGCCATCCAATATTTCGCATCAGGTGTCATCTCGAATTCCACATGGGCAGTGTCGTACGTCAGGAATTGCTGACGGCGTAACTGCGCCTCGGGTTTGAAATAGATAGCCTTTACCTTATTTATATAGTACGGGGTTACGATCGTATTATCTCCGTCTTTGTCTACCGCCATATCATATTGGATATACTCGGTAGCCTTTGATGAGTTCGCTTCGGGAATCTGTAACAAATGATCTTTCGTCTCCAAGCCTTCCAATTCCAGCATCTGCTTTTCCGGGATCGTGATACGGGTGAAATGAAGCGGGGCGAAGGCGGCGGTCAAGTCTGCATCATTGCCGTTGGCGTCTGTTTTATCTTCTCCGTTTGGATCTATGTACAATTCCCCTTTCGTAGACTGATGCCAGTTTGCGTCATTATACCATGCCTCAGCGTCCTCACCGGTGTTCGTACCCTTCCAAGTCAGATATTCCGGCACGATCTTGATAAGTAAGGTAGCGTATCCTTCGCAAGAGCCTTTTACGAAAGCTTCGTCCTTATATTCACCGAATGGGATATAGAGGGCATAAATCTGGCCTTCGTCAAAATTTGTATAAGCTTTATCGTCAAAAGTCATGGAGAATAATCCACCGCCATAGTCAGTTCCACCTGCCTCATTTTTACTTTTAGCTTTCGCAGACAACTTTGTCAAATTACCCACCTTTGTATAAGTAGCCCCTTGCCGCAAGAAGATATCCGTAGTATTGCTTTCGGGCAGACCTAATTGATTGGATTCTGTCATACCCATCTTTAGGCCATTGCTTTGGATAGGAATATTGGTTATGCTTTTCTCCATGATATTCGGCAAGCCAATACGCAGGGGAACATTGGGATAATGCTCCATTCCTTCCGGATACTTCACGTCCGGGAAACCAACAAGTAGTTTCGGGGCGGGAGCGGCTTTCAGTGATCGTTCTTGAGGTCTATCGCAGAAAAGCCAAAGTCTGTCCTTCTCGGGAATACTCTCCGGTAGATAAGGAATCGCTACCACTTTTTTTACCCAACGAAACTCCGCATATCCCAAATTCCCGCCAATCACCAATTTCGGCTCTGTATCTACATCACCTAAAAGCAATGTCTTCAATTTCGCAATAAGCCCAGGCTTATCTTTATATGCGTCTAATTTTTCATAATACTCAATCAAATTTTTCGCGGGGAAAGACGAAGCTTTCTCGCCATCGGGAAGGGTATTTCTATAAGACTTCAATATATCTTCTAAAGCGAATCCATATTCATCATAGAACGCAGCAAATTCCAGCGAGTCTCCCAAGAACCAGTCGAACGTATATGAATAACCCTCATATTTATCTACAAACTTATCTGTCTCTCCGGTCATCAAGTTGTTGTTCTCATCATATCTTTCAACCCACATGGTTGCCTCCTCAATCTGACTGATCCGTCCCTCGCAAGCGATCATGCCCTCCGGCAAATCTGTCTTGGTCTTTGCCACGATCGTGAAGGAAGGGAGTACGGTGAAAGGGGTAGTCAGCAAGCAAGGATCGTTGAAACTATCTCCCGCATGGGCATTCGGGAAATTCACGATTTCATCACTAGTAACTGTCGCAGCCGCACTAAAGATTACCACATCATACCTACCGGAGGCGGCATTCTCTTTACTTCCGAAATTTTGCTCCCCTTTATATTTCAACTCAGTCTTGTCCACATCAATGGCACTCAAATGGATGGTATTGCTATTTCCTTCATCCCACCAAGGCACACGAGGACGAGAAATACCCATTACCGAACAAACGGCCCGTATCAGTTCTTCGTACAGATTATTGTCATTCCCCTCCATTATTCTATCTATCTGGTTAGATAGGTCTTTCGGTTCCGGAATCTTATAGTCCCACTCTGAATCCGATTTGCCACAGAGTACACTCAAATTTTGTTTCAAGTACGCAATATACTCTTCTTCCGGGAATTTATCCCCATTTGTTTTTTGGGCATGATCTAGTATGTCTTTTTGCCAAATTTTATGCTCAGCGGCATCATATAAGAAATCATTGATCATACGCAGGTTTACGACAATTTGTCGTCGCATCGCAGTTTCATGATTTGTCAGATCCTCAAATCCTTGATGCTTCAACCCTTCTTTAGTCGGAACGATAATACGATACACCTTGCTTCGGTTGTTATAGCGCTCATTACTATAATCCTTCAAATCCGTATTTAATGTAATCCAATCTTCAGGCTTCTTTATATCCCCATTTTCCTTTTTATCGGTAGCTCCAATATAAACATTTCCGATCGTTTTATTAAGATTCTCATTTCTTTTCCTTGGATCTCCACCCATCAAACCATAGCGGTATTTCCATATATGCTTTGAATCTTCCGTTATGCTATTCCCCATATTCAGATCGGACAATACATCCGGATTAATGCTCCAACCCATATTCTTGAGCAGAAGTTCGTAATCCGTGGCAACGGTCAGGCTGGCAGAAGAACACACGTCTACTCGCTTTACGTCGATTTGCGGTATGGAGCGATAAATACGCAGACCATCGATGGCGTAGTCCGCACCATATGAATGAGCTGTATTGTTTTGTACCTCCAGATAATATCCTACATAATCATCAAGCGATTGTGACAAGGAAAATGAGTACATTAATTGCTGCCATTTACCAATATTGTTATTAGCCGGCCGCCCTTCCGAAGTCGAGGTATAATCAGTCAGTGCATCCCCTGAAGTAAAACGATGTAAAACAACTTCTGTACCATCTGCTTTTAATCCGATAAAATTCATGTTTACATTAGGAGGTAGAGGTTTTCCTTCGGCTTGAGTATCTTTCCATGTCGTCATATCATTCACCCAAAAGTTCACTAAAATACCCGTATGCGCACAGATATTACCATCCAACGGAATTTTCACCAAACGTCCCGGCAAATTGGCCGCATCCACATAAAAGAAATATCCCAATGATTTTTTCCCCGTATTGTAATAAGTCCGGTCATAGATTGCCACTTTGGGCTTACTTTGGGCACTTGCAAACCAAAAATAAGTCTTTCCCTCAACCTTTTCATTATTCGTTGATACTTTTTCCACATCCGCTGTTCGAAACAAACCATATTGGTTTTGTAAGGTCTGAATCCGATTATCCTTATTTGGTTGAATTTGATAATTAAATGGAGCATATCCCGTGATCTCCGGATCCAACCATTTACCTTTATCCTCTTTATTATCAGAAAAACCAATCTTTGCCATATTATTAACAGAGTTCAAATCGTCTACAGATATCGAATCATTCCGGTCAAAATTTATATATCCTATTCTTTCATAAAACTCCGGATAGTTATCCGGATTACGCCTTGGGTCAGAATCTTTTTCTTGCTTTTCCTGTAACATGAAACCATGATCACCAGGGATAAGATTATATCGCACCAACAGAGGACTCGCTTTCGTCTTATCTTTACCCACCGCCCGAATTTCTAATTTTACAGGTTGTGTTCCAACCGTTATCAAATTATTTATAATCTGTGTCCAGCGATTACCCAAATCTTTCCATTCGCCATTGTCTTTCTTATATTGATAAGTTTCTCCCTGTACTATTTGATCTCCGTCATACCACGCATAATTATTAGCGATCCTACCCAATTGTATATTAATCGTTCCATTATTTTGCGGGACATATATGGTTTCATCCATAAAAGGAGTGGTTTCATCCGCTTTAGAATCTTTTATGCGATTCGCAATTTCGCTTGCCGGACGAATCACAAATTTATAACGTATGGACAAAGTAGGTTCAGTGAATGTAGTCCCATCCACCTTATAATTGTTATTTAAACTCACATCACAAACAACAAGATCTTCTTTTACATTCACCGCTGAATATTCAACCGTAGAGGCTCCGAGAGGGACAGAGCTATTTATAGCAGTTGTACCTTCTATCTTATAAAAGTCTTTATAAAAAAATAAAGAAGTACCTGCGTCTCTCAACGAGCTTGGATAGAGATTTATAAGATCCTGTAAGGCACCACCCTGTACAAAAGAACCATCTAACTTAGGATTTATAGCCTTACCTTTTATATTTTCGCAACTTAAATTACCTTCATTAAGCTGATACCAACGTACATACCACCGATAGTTCGCATTATAAAAGCCATCATTATTCCTCAACTCAGGAATAAACAACTCCCTCTCTTCCCCATCTGCCACATACACCGTATCCACACGTTCGGTAATACCGGTTTGGGGTGAACCATTCTTATAATTGATCGTGTACGTCTGCCCCCACGCCGGCACAGCCACACCAGCGGAAAAAATTAACAAGCAAGTTAATAACAAGGATTTATATCGTAGGTTGATTGATGGTTTCATCCGTCAGGTCCTCCTTTTTTAGTTTATTGTTGTTATATTATGGTTGTTATTTGTAGTTTCTGATCTTGATGGTGTAGGGGATTTGCATCTCTTGCTTCTCCTGACCCACATAATAGTTTATAATGAGCGTGAGGATGACTGTAGCATCCACGTTTCCACCCAGTTCCCGAGTGCGGATCGTGAAGGAACCTTTCTTTCCTTCCTTGATCGAAGCCTCGGGAAGGTAGAAACGCTGTTTCTTGTCACAATCCTCTCCGTTTACGGCCGTAATGAGACGTTTCTCGTCGCTTTTTACTTGGATCGAACTGATTTTCGCTGTTTCCGTAACCGTTCCCTCCTGCGGGAGACCTTTGATCATGAAATCTCCTGTCACGCCTTCTATGCTAGATATCTCGAAACGGATCGACAAGTCACCGGCGGCTTGCAGGGTATGCTCAACAGGCGTCAGTATCTGCACGCCCGTCTTCTCGCCATAGAACAAGGCGGTCGGGTAGACCCCGATGGGGAGACGTTGCTCGGCTACTTCCAATTTCGTCGTGATGTTGGTTATCAAGACAGGGATGACCAGCAGGTCATTGCGGCGTACGAAGTCGAAGCCCGTGAGGTGCTCCGTACGAGGGCGGCCTTCGATCTCTACACCGAGGTGGATGCCACCGCCGTTCTCTCCGACGGCCGCATTGGTCTCAGGAATGTAGCGAATATAAGCTCGTTTACTACCGTTCTCGCCGTCCACATGTTTGGCTTGTATTTCTTTTTCATTATCACCGGGTTTGATAGATTCAGTATAAAGATCCTCTAGACTTACTACAGGAGGATTCGCATCTTTCGGAAAAGATGGAGCCAAAGGCTCTTCCAAGTCCTTGTTATCCTTAAACTCCAAATAATTCTCATTTCCCCAAGGCAAGAGCCAGATCGGCAGGCTTCCCTTGCGGGGGTTCATGATGTCCAATTGGTTTACGGTTATGGATTTATCTAAGTTATTGGTTATCTCCACTTGCACCTTGCCGATCATGCGGATCAAGGGAATCTCGAATTTGTTCTCTGCCGGAGCGGGCAATACCGTATGCTTTTGGGCGTAGCTGCTCATAGGAATACGCTTTCGAGACGCTTCCTCGCCTCCGAATTTACCTTTTTTCTCCTCATTCCTTGTATCAATACTCGTTCCCGAGTCCAATATCTTCACCTCCGACAGTTCCGCCAAGGAATGGGCTTCGGTAATTTTTTGATACAACGATGTACCGTCTTCCAACGATTGTAAATTGGCGAACGCATAAAAATGGTATGTGCCAAAGGGTAGTTTCATCTCCACCGTAGTACGAGAATCCTCATTACTGATATCCGGAGTCCATGTTCCATCTTTGCCGGATATATATCCGGCCAAATCCGCATTCTCATCATAGGCCACCACCAGCCAGTTCGTGATGTCTCGCTCGTATTCTTCATCTTTTGCCCAGAAATCCGTCTCAGTAGTTTCATCCGCCTTCGTCATCATCCCTCCGGCCTTCGTCTGCGGCGGGCGTACCGAACGGGATGTCCGCAAAGTGATAGTTACAACACAATGGTTCGGGTCGTCATCCGGGAGATCGCCCCCCCGGTCTTCACCACAAGCCATAAAAAGCCAACAGAGGCAAAGACCAGCGGCGACCGCCGTCAATCGGTTATATATGGTATAGCGTCTCATCATTAGCGATATTTAATAAATCTCTGTTTACAATATGCCATCGTTGATACGAATCACCCAATCCTTCACCTGTATCTTGAAGCAGGCGTACCCCACGATCATAGGGTCTTCCGGATCGGGACCATCGGGATTATCCGGGTTATCCGGATTGTCAGGATTATCAGGTCCCGGAGGATCCGGAGGCGTAGGCTTATCCGGACAATCGGGGCATACCTTCGGTGTAAGGAAGAAGATGATAGAATACTCGTCCTGCCGGTCCAGATACTCCTGCGGGGAGATACGGTGCCCCTCCATCTTGGTGAGAAGGAGGTAATCGTTGAGGTTCACGTTCAGCACATCCTTCTCCCATCCGTGATGACGGATGATGAGGCGGTAGTTACGGCCCGCCATCAGGCGCATGGTGTTCATCTCGGCCACGGCCACGTATTGCCCGCCTACGGTAGCGCCGGGGGTCGGGTCGGCTCCCAACTCCACGTTCTCCGTATAATAAGGCAGGTAGTGGATGGTGGGATCTTGCAGCAGGGAATTGTCGTAATCCATATACCCGTTGTCGGCCACGATCCGGAAGGAGAAGTTGTTCACGTCCATGTCCTCACCCATCACGTTTTGCAGCACGACCCGCAGCTTGTTGGTATTCTTGGCGAGTGAGATGGTGTCGGCCTCGGGCATGTCGCGCGTCACGGTGAAGGTATCGAGGCTATGCCAAAGCGGGTGCAGCTCGTTGGGCTGTGTCGTATTGGCCTCGCGCAAGGTACGTACCTTGACGTCTTGCGCCCTCCCGACAGCCTGCGACGTCTCGGCAGGGTCGTTCCATGCGTAACTGCCCTTGTCCAGCCCGGCCCAAGTGACTACCTGATAGGTACCCGGCTCCATGTCGAGGGCGATGGAGTTCCGCTCGTCCAGCTCGCTCTTCTCGATCCGCCGCTGGAAGAGGAAGTTTCCTTCTTGGTCGCAGAAGAAGAGCGTAACGAAGTCTACCTCATGCTGGAAAGCGTCGGCGAATTTCATATTATAGTCGTACTTGAAATACAGGCGGAACTCGCAAAGCGGCAGCGAGTCGTCGTGTATCCAATCGCAAGCGTATAGCTCCACGGACAAGGCGGCTATGCCAATCAACTGTTTGCAGGTATGAAATAAACGGTTCATAATCATTTTATTAAGATACACAGTAATCCTCCGCCCGTACTACCGGAAATGGAGGTAAACCATGATGCCCATTATAAGGTTCTTATGATGGGCATCGTAAGGTTGCTTGGATGGGCAGCATAAAGTGCTTACAATGCCCATCGTTAGAATCCCCCGAAGGGTAAAGTTATAGGATAATGTCTTTGTTCGTACGTTTTACCCAATCCTTCACGTAGATAGTCACGTCGATAGTGACATCATCACTCTCATCCGGCGTACCGGGATCATCCTTACCCGGGGTATAAGGTAACGGATCGCCCAAGCCACGAATACCTTTCACATACAACTGGTACACGTTATTGCGTACGATACAGAATTCCATCACGCCCATCAGACCATCGTTTCCGTTATCGTTATGACGGATCCAAAACTTGTGATAGCTTCTTCCGCTTTTGTATAGGGAAACATTATAGTATTGGTATAAATTGCCGATCTGCTCTGAGCAGAATTGAGATACAGGGGTAATATTAGAAGGAAGATGCGAAGCTTGTCTCCTAAAAGCCGCATAAGTCAATTTCTGTTTAAGATCCTCATCAAGAGTTGCTTTACCAGTCAAAATCCCATCCAAATATTCCTTAAATGCGCTTTCTAATCCATTTTGAGAAGACATATCTTGAACCGCCTTCTTCACAGCATTGACATCCGCAGTTATATCGTCCCAACCATCCATAAAGCCTTTCAATAAATTTTTCTTGTCGTTTTCCAAATTGAACGCACGGGCGGCAACGCTCTTCACATCTTTATAAACAAGACGTGACACAGAACCATTACTATTATAATGAGCTGCGGAAAGAAACGTTTTATCACCATTAGGCAAATTCACAGACTTGATCTCCCCATTTTCATAGGAACTCACCTTAAAGTCGTTACTCGGAGTAAATTCAGACTCGAAGATTACACCAGTAGTATAGCCATGTACCTGCGAGTTCAGATCCAACGTATTTTCCTTGGTATAAACAACCGGGTAATATGTCCGACTATCACCACTTACTTCCTGTGTATAGTTTAATCCAGAAGTAGGCATAGACACCATCTTATCCAAGTTATTCAAATCAGTTGAATTGCTCGGATTAAAATAATTGACATATGAATCTTTAAATTGATCCCAAGAAGAACTTTCCCCTTCCGGCAATTTCTTTTCCCGAATCTTCGGATCTAACACATAATTGTACGATCCGGCACCAGTGTCATTATTCTTCCATATCCATTTCTCATCACCTAAATATCGAACACGATCGTTGGTACCATCTGCCGGCAATACCGCATTAGCACCATAGTTATACTGTACCGTAGGAGAAACTTGCTTAAAAAGATAACTCTCGCCCTTCCACTGATTCACTACCTTATACCTCTTCAACGTGAACGTACCCTTATTCTTTACAGGAGAAGTTCCCGGTATATTAGTCAGATCTAAATTCGAGGAGTATGCCAAATCAATACGAGCGGCTAAACGTTCTACGAACACCGTTGTCTGAGCCGGATATGTCTCATCCATATTCGCAGCAGAAAGTTCAACGATAGAACTGCCGTTAGAAGGAATAGCACCACTTATCATCTTATGTGTAGACATTACAAAATGATGGTACTCCGCCATATTACTAGCAGGAGTCCACAATGCCCTATCGTTTGCGGCAACTCTATCGCGCAAGTCTGCCAACGTACTAATACCAGTCAACCTTCCTCCCGCATTAATAACGGCAAATACCTGATAATTGCTCTTATCTTGTGTCAGAGGATTCTTCATGGTTACTTTCATCGTAACCTTTCCGTCACCATGACCAGGCTCAGTTCCACCTAAACTCGCATCAATACCTTCCAGATTCGAATAATAACCTTGGCCTGCGATCTGTATACTACTACCATTGTCAGTATTTAGTAACTCTAGCTGATTGCCATCCCTCAAAGACTCTTCATCTGTTGGCACCAAGAATATATTAACATCATATACCATACCCTCCTTAGAGCCGGAAAGCTCACCTAGAGAACCATTACCATCTTCGCCCCAACCGGCTCCCCCCGAATTAGGATTAGAAGGAGTAGGATCTGCTTTCGTTAGCGTTCCTTGCGAAACCGTAGAGACGTTCACCGTCATATAGACCTTCTCGCCATCCTCTTCCGCCCCGGTGTTATTTTTTCCGTTGTCGAGATCATCGGAACAACCGGCCGCCAATAAAAGTGCCGTTGCCATCGCTACGTACCATTTTTTCTTTTTCATAATATTAAAATTTTTGTCTGTTATCTTATCCTATTTTTACTCTTGCCGTTTCTCTGCGATCTGCCTCAAGTTCTCCTCCACCTGCGAGGCTACGGAAGGATCACCGGACAGCTTGCCCAGCAGGGCCTCCGCCTCGTCCAAGCGGTTCTCCAGCATGGCGATGGCCGCCTCCGCCAAGGTACGCTCCGCGGAATTGGAAGTCTTCGCCAAATAACGGCGGGCCGATTCCAAGCGACCCGCGTCGATCGCCGTAAGGGCGGCGTTCAGATTCGACACCGGATCCTCCGGATACATACGCACGGCAATCTCGAAGACCTCGCGGTAAGCGTCGCTACCCGGTTCCATCGTCTGCGCCACCTGAAACATCTCGTTTAGACTCAACTGCCTGGGGTCCGAATAGATCAACTCACGGGCCTCCTCTACCGTAAACGAACGGATCGTATAACGCACCGCGTAATCCGAATGGCGCAAGGCGGGATAAATATCACGCAAGAGTACCCGATACGAGGCCCCCCGTTCAACGCCTTTAGCTTCGCCTCGCGGCGGTCGTAATCCTTCGGCTCGTCCGCACGGATGATGGCCAGCAACTCCTCCTTGTCCGCAAGCGAGGAGTTCTCCACCCGTTTCTCCAATCCGGCCCAGTCCTCCGGCTCGAAATCCACCGTGAAACGGGCCTGCTCAAAGTGGTAAAGGCCCTTCACGTATTCGATCAACGCCTTGGCGCGGTGCTCGGCCAGATAAGTGTTATGCTTATAGGTACCTTCCGGCGATGCGAAACCCTTGATATATACCTCCGTGATGGTAGCGTAAGGATCATCCTTCACCGACGAGACGGTCTCGAGGATCTTGCGCAACTCCGAGGGATTGTCGCGATACTCGGGATATATCTCCGTGCGGTTTACCGGGAAGTCGAGGAAGGCGCTTCCTTCCTTCACACGCTCTTTCACACGCTCTGCCTCCGGCGCGACGTAGGCCAAAAGCGGCCGCAATACCACAGGCTCTGCGATTCGGATCGGGAAAAGCGGCGACTTGTCATTACTCAACGCCTCCCAGCCGCAACCGCAAAAATCGACTACCAGCGACACCTCCGAACGCTCCATCCACTTGGCGAAAGGAATGGAGGCATGGTAATCGAACGTCTGCTCCTTCCCATTGTAACGGCGTAAGACAAACTCCCCGTTCGCCGCCGCGTCGCGCCCGGACCGGTCGTACTGGATCTGGCGGTTACGCCCGTTCACAATCACGGGAGGCAAAGCCCTTACGCTATCGCCCCGCTCGATCAGCGGCGTACAGACCAAACTCCGGTTGGCCGATAGCGACAACTCGTCCAACGCTAGTTTCATATCAATTATCAAGCGATCGCCCACATGCTCCACCAACCGCTCCTTCACGACGATGGCGGTAGCCGTCTGCTGCGCCTGTACGGGAATCGTAGTACCCACACAACCGGCCAAACATGCGATCCCAAGTATCATCCATCCTTGTAGATTCTTCATTTTTCAGTCCTCCATCGATTTAAAATTGGTAAATGAGATTGATCGCCGCCTGCGTAGGCCCGAAGTAATGCTTCTTGATCCCTTCTTGCTTGCGGCCGCAATTTGCGCAGGGATACTTGTCCGACTTCAAGTACAGATAGCCCACGCCCACCGTGGCCTCCAAGTTCCAATGGCGAGACAGCAGCCACGAGTATCCATAACTGATACCGGCTCCCGCGCCCCATCCCTGGTGACGCTCGCCCTCTGTACCCAGCCATTTGATATCGGTTACATTATATAATAGGTACGGAGTATGCACGCCGAGGAAATGGCCGTTAAACGTCTCGCAAAACCAATACCTCAACTCCGGGTGCAGACGCAAATGCTTCAGTGAGCGGCCATAACTCCCATCATCGTTCTTGCCGCTGAACGGATTCAAGCCTGCCTCCAACTCAAGTGTCCAATGACGGGCGAGATAAACTTCAGCCCCCAAATTAAACGTGGCAGTAGCCCAATAAGGAATATTACTCTTGATCCCAATCATGGAGCCTTTCCCTTCGACCGGCACCCCCTGCGCTCTCGAAAGAAACGGGACTGACAACAAGAATAGCATGAAAATCGTCTTCTTCATTCTTTCTTATTCATTATGGTTGTTAATCTTATATCTTCTCACCCTTCTGCCCCTCAAGACCCAACTTCCTAAAATCAACTAACGGCAAGAATGGCCCGTGGACTTATTTATGGAATAAGGTTTAGCGTTTCAAAAACGTTAGAGGAGAATAAGCGTTAAACAACATCTTATTGTCGTTTATATAGTATATCAATAAACCACACGGAACGTTTCAGAAAAACATGTACATGTTTTCCTGAAAAGACGTACATGTTTTTTGGAAAACACGTACATGAAATCCAATAAATATTATGGTGTTTCTATACAGCTACCAATCAATGGCTTACATATAGGCCTATCCAAACGAGCTTATTGTATTATTTGTTTTTGATATTCAGGAGGAATTTGTAGAGTATAGAAATTCCTCTTTAGTTGAGAGAGTGAATCAATAAAGGTGAATATGGTTCATTTTAAAGACATAGCTTCCCCTAAATTCCTTATTTGGTGAAAAGAACTTGACAATTTTAATGCAGAAAAGTTGTGATAATAAAATATTTATTATGTATTTTTGTGAACTAATAGGGAGGAAGTTACTATTTTAACGCTAAAACTCCTTATTCCATAAATAAGTTCACAAACCATCCATCCTTTTCTCTAAAATCCGATTTACAGAGCCTATCACCTTCATGTTCGCATGAGCCAAACGTGATATATCCAATTCTTCCAGATAAAAACGAGTCGTTTTCTCCGACGAGTGCCCCAACGCCTGGCTGATCAAGGCCATCGGCATATCGCAACGTAAAGCTTCTGATGCCCAGCTATGGCGAACAACATACGACGTAAACGGATTCGGTAACCGTAAAGTTTGCCCAATCCGTTTCAGCCGGGCATTATGCTGAGCCAAGCTACGCTTATACCTCAAATGGTCCGGATTCCCGGGCGGAAGAATCGGGAACAAATACGACGATCCGGTCGCTCGCTGCCGATCCGCATATTTCCGGATCAATTGCAACATACTACTGGTTATCTCCAACCGGATCATACGTCCTGTCTTATGACGGTGATATACCAACTCATTCCCCCGGATATTCTGCCTCGTCAAGTACGCTATATCCACAAAAGGCATCCCGCAAGCCATAAAACTGAATAGGGAAAGATCTATCGATAATTCCACTTGCGGGTCATCCGCCACCTTGATCTGAGCGATTTGCTGGAACAAAGATGCGGGAATCGCACGCCTCGCCGTCATCGCACGCCGGAGTTTCAAATTCTCAAACGGATAATATGACGCAGGAACCAACGACTCTTGGCAAGCCATATTATAAAGCGCCCGCAAACTACTGATATACGTATTTACCGTATTAGTAGCTAATCCTTTTCCCTGAAGATACGTGATGAAATCTATCACCAACGCACGATTCAAATCGGCCAAACAGAACCCCGGGTTCTTCACGAATCTTAAAAAATGCCTTACGGCCACCTCATACAACTCAGCTGTCCCTTCTTTCTTTAACTGCCGTTTCATGTCTCTTCGTTTTCCCATATAATCCATCAATGAGATTGCTAACTTTTTCTTACGTCCTCGTTTCATACTCCTTTCACTAAATTATTTATACTTTACACGAACAAATTAATTCAAATTATTACTTTTGCTCCCGAAAATAAGAAAATAGGTAACAATTAAAAGCATAAAAGCAACAATAAATAATATGGCAAACAATCGAGTCACATTCGGTAGTAAATTGGGCGTAGTACTAGCTACCGTAGGATGCGCCGTCGGATTGGGAAGCGTATGGCGCTTCCCGTATATGCTGGGAGCGAACGGAGGTGCGGCCTTCCTACTGGTCTACATACTTTTCATGATATTCTTGGGCATTCCGGTGATGGTAACCGAGTTTTTCATTGGCCGGTATTCCCGTAGTAATACGGTGGGTTCTTTCAAGAAGATGGCTCCCGGAACAAAATGGTGCTGGATCGGGTACAACGGGATCTTGGCCGCATTTTTGATATTAAGTTATTACTCGGTTGTCTCCGGTTGGACGCTTGAATATGTTTGGCAAACGCTAAGTGGCCGTTTGTATGGACAGCCGGATATAGACTATACGGCCGATTTTCAGGATTTCGCCTCCAATGTCTTCCGTCCGATCTTTTGGATGGGCACTTTTATCGGGTTAACTCACTTCGTGATTGTCTCGGGTGTAGAAAAAGGTATCGAACGGGCCTCTAAGATCATGATGCCGCTTTTATTCTTGATCTTGCTGATCATGTGCGTACGTTCCGTGACCTTACCGAACGCTGAGGCCGGATTGCTTTTCCTTTTCAAGCCAGACTTTAGCAAATTGACTTCCTCAGTGGTCTTGAGCGCACTAGGACAGGCTTTCTTCTCTTTGAGTTTGGGTATGGGCTGCCTGATCACTTACTCCTCTTACTTCGGGAAAGATACGAATATGCAGGCCACCGCTTGGCAGGTGACAATCATTAATACGCTTGTCGCCGTATTGGCAGGTATCATGATATTCCCGGCGGTATTCAGTTTCGGCATCACCCCTTCTGCTGGTGCGGAACTCGTGTTTATCACGTTACCGAACGTATTTGGGCAATTACCGCTGAGTGGCTTGTGGTCCTGTATTTTTTATATCTTGCTAGCGATGGCAGCACTGACTTCCACGATCTCTTTACATGAGGTAGCTACGGCCTACGTTCTTGAGGAGTTCCACATGACACGCAAGAAAGCGGCTTTGATCGTTTCCTTAGGGGTATTTTTCTTAGGTATTTTCAGTTCTCTCTCATTCGGGGTGATGAAAGGATTCACGGTTGGAGGCTTGGCCTTTTTCGACGCGCTGGATTACTTGACCGCCAAGATCATGCTACCGCTGGGAGGTATGCTCACTTGTATTTTCGTAGGTACACGTGTCGATAAAAAAGTATTGAAAGCCGAGTTGACCAATGAGGGGACTCTTAAGTTCCGTCTTTTCGGCGCTTACGTATTCTTTATGAAATACGTGGCCCCAATCGCCATCGGTATCGTATTCTTGAACGAATTAGGTATCTTGAAATGGATCACCGGTAAATAATACCGAGAATTCCTTGTCAATAGAAACGGAACTTCTACCTTTGTCGGTGGAAGTTCCACAAATCAAAACATAAGACTATGAAATGGCATGATTTACTTTATTTCTCCAAGGGGGAAAGGCAGGCTCTTACCCTACTCCTTTCCTTAATAGCGATGGCATGGATCGCAATTATCGGGACGGATTTCTACCGTTCCCAATTTCAAACAGTTCCATTGGTAAACACCGGAATCAAACAAGATTCCTCACAGATCTATTCGAATAAAACACCTTCAAATTCCATTCGGAAAGAAAAAGAATCCCATTCGAACGAAACTAAAATCCCTTCCGAAGGGAAATCCAAACGCATCCGAAGGGAATCAAAGCCCCATTTTCCCTCTTATCCCAAAGCAGAAAAATGGCCGCAAGGAACGGTTGTCGAATTAAACTCGGCTGATACCACCGCCCTTAAAATGGTTCCGGGAATTGGTAGCGTTTTTGCCAAGCGGATCATTAAATACAGGGACTTATTAGGAGGATTTTATTCCGTAGAACAACTAGGAGAAGTATATGGTATTGACGAGGATCGTTATGAAGCGATGAAATCGTGGTTTTCCGTGGACCCGTCAGTTATTAGTCATCTATTTGTCAACCAACTGTCAGCTAAAAAACTAGCCAGTCACCCATATGTCAGTTATAAACAAGCTAGGATCATCGAAAAAATGATCCGGAAAAAAGGGAAATTACAAGGTTGGGAGGATTTATCCCTATTGGAAGAGTTTCCGGAGCACGAACAACAACGATTACGATATTATCTTTCATTCCATTGATATTTTCACTATGTTTGTAACAAAACATATTCTGTATGATCTATCTGAAGCAAGTAAAATTACTGGACCCGGACTTGGTAGCCGGCGATCCCGAGGAGCTAAAGTATCCTTATAAAGCTCCGGCAGTACGTTTCACGGAATCATTCATTTTCCGCAAGCCGGTCACTTTCCTTGTCGGGGAGAACGGGGCGGGAAAATCCACCCTGCTGGAAGCGATGATGAGTAAATATGAGGAAAGGGATGAGGAAGAACCGGGTATGCTATATGACGGAACCGAGGCATACAAGATTTACGCCAATGTCTTACCCGAGCATATTAAACTGATCGAGACCCAAAAACCGGAAAAGCATTTCTTCTTCCGGGCAGAATCCTTTTTTAACCATGCGGCCGAATTGGATAGGCAAGCCCAACTGGAATTACGTAAGTACAGCCGGATCTACGCCTATAAAGCTTACGGTGGCAGGAGTTTATTGGAGCAATCGCACGGCGAGAGCTTTCTCTGCGCTTTTCTGAATTATGCCAGCCGCAATACATTATTTATATTAGACGAACCGGAAGCCGCACTCTCCCCACAACGGCAGCTGGCCCTTTTAGTGCGTATCCACGAACTGGTGAATAACGGTTGCCAACTGATTATCTCCACGCATTCCCCGATCCTGATGGCTTATCCGAACGCGGACATTTACGCCATCGATGATACCGGAGCGCATGTCACCCCGTATGAGGAAACCGAGCATTACCAACTCACTAAATATTTCCTCACGCATACGGAGCAAATGATGAAAGAACTGCTTGGGTGATATTATTTCTCCCAAGCATTCAAGATCTCGGCAATGTAAACGATATGCGCATTACCGTTCTTCTCATCATACCAACGAGGGAAAACGGTAGGATCTAAAAACTTGGCCTCCTCGATCTCGGACTTATAGACCACTTTGCATTCCAACGTAAGGCGAGCTTCCTCGAATACCGGGTTGCCGGCCTCCGTAAAGAGCGGCGTCAACCCCGTAGCGGCCACTTTATCAATCTCCCGTCCGGATTTAGAGCCACAAATGCTATGGGCTTTCCGGTGCTCCGGTCCTAGGAAAGTAATCGTGAATTCATTCCTAGCATCGATAAACTCACGGGTATAACGCTCCGGACGAATAAAGGCAAACACCACCGGACGGTTCCATAACACTCCCACGCCGCCCCAACTGGCAGTCATCATATTAAACTTCTCCTTATCACCGGCGCTTACCAGCATCCACTCCTTACCAATCAACTCGATAAAGTTGTCTTTGATC
>ERZ824575.1961-NODE-1961-length-17449-cov-2.661263_pt1 | contig 17449 bp, 21 predicted proteins | sample MGYA00519470_ERZ824575 | MGnify/ENA primary metagenome ERZ824575 (study PRJEB31778, sample SAMEA3449170) | human gut metagenome | biome: human gut; feature: human-associated habitat; material: faeces | place: United Kingdom | collected 2010/2012 ...
CTTTCGTGTATATGTCGTGTTTTGAGCCGTGCCGTTTGAATTTCCATCCGTTTCTTTCTAATAGTTCGATGAAATCTTTTGTTTTCACGTTCGACCCTCCTTACATTGTCTATTATACACATTTGATGTGTATTTGTCAATAGCTATCAGAAAATAATTTACACATTTTTTGTGTATCATAAAACCCGGCGAGGAAAAATCCCGCCGGGGTTACTCAATGCCCAAAAGCCACAAAACAGATACGCCGAGGACTTTTGCGAATATCGGTATTTCATAGTCAGGAACAAACCGCGTCCCGATCTCAACGCGGCTGATCGAATCGCGCTCCATAATTACGCCCTCGACCTGAACGCGCGCCGCGAGGTCTGATTGTGATAGCCGCTGTTTCAGCCGCGCTTCCCGGATGCGTTCACCGCAGATATTCTTTTTTCCGTTGTAATCGTATATCTTCATGCGCTGCGCGCCGCCCTCCTTGTGCTAATGATCTGCATTATTCTTGACTTTAACACGCGGATGAATGATAATTGTGTTAAAGGTCAGCACGACCGAAAAATATCAGGAGGGCTACTCATACCATGAAAAAACTGAAAACGTGGCAAATCGTTCTTCTTGTGATCTTCTATCCCATCGGCATTTGTGTATGGATTTATCGGGTCTGGAAGAAAAACAAGCTAAAGCGGGACGCGGCTGCGGCTGCTGCCGCCCGCCGGGAAGCAAAAGAACGGGAAGATGCGGCGCGTCTGGAAGCGTGGCGCGCAGAGCGGGCAGCGCGGGAAACGTTGAAATTCAAGGTTGTCGGCGTGACGTTCAAAAACGAGGACGGGAAAAGCCGTCAAACGCTTTTGCGCAAGCTGCATTTCGGGGACGCGCCCTTTAACAGCGACGAGGGCGTTGACATTACGATTGAACGCGGGGAATATCAGGGCGAACGGGCGTTTTCCGTATTTGCCGAAGGTCATCAGGTCGGCAATATCAGCAAAGATGACGTGCCGTTTTTCGTGCGGCGTTGGAGCGATTTTGTCGGCGTGACTTCCGCCGAAGTCTACGGCGGCGGAACGGATGACGATGGGCATTCGATCAACTACGGCATGAAAATCAACTGCGAGTTCCGCAAACAGGCGTAACGAAAACGAAAAGAGCGGGCGGGGAATCAAACCCCGCCCGCTCAAATTATTTTTTGTCCGGGATAGCGTCAAGCATACCCGCGCTTTCAAAAGCGTTGTAAAGAATCTGCGCGACGGCTTCGCGCGTAATGGGCTGCTGCCACCCATAATTGCCCGCGCCGTCGCCGTTGAAAATGCCCTTTCGCTTGCAGAATTCCGCCGCGTCGCGCGCCCATTCGGAGGGCGTGTCGCCCGTGTCGGCGCAAGAGGTCAGCTGTTTCCGTGCTTCTTCAATGTTCATGTCCAATTCCTCCCCGGATAACCGTTCCTTGAATTTCTTCCATTGTTCATTGCCGGACGTGCCGTAATAGGTGTTCGTATCGTCGCCCATCCACGGACGCGGACACCATTTCCCCGTAACGTCGTAATGCCGCACGACGTTTTCAAGCGGGACGTTGTATTTCTGCATCAGCATTTGTGTGAATACAACAAGGTTGTCCTCGATCTCCGGCGGGAAATACCAATCTGCGGGCGCTGCGGAACGCGCCGTAGATTTGTCCAGCTTATACGGTCTGACTTCAATGCCGATACTGTTTTCATTCCTGCATCGCGGGTGAACGTATGCGCCGGATGTGCCGCAATGCCAAGCAATATTGTTGTCCTCGACGCACTGATATACGGTGCTTCCTTCGTCTAAGCAATAATGCGCGGATGCCTGAATACCCGGCGTATTGAAATAGTTTGCAACTGCTGCCGCCGTACCGAGCGAACCGAAATAATGAATCACGATGTATTCAATTTTCCGCCGCCCCGTGCATCGCCTGAAATTGCGGCTGATAAGCCGCTGTTCAACTGTCAGGGGCATTATTGCGCCCCCTTGCTTTCTACTGCGTCGCTGATCTTCTGCGTCTGCGTGCCGAAGTAGAACGCAATCACGACCGTATAAACGACCATGAATTCCTGACTGATCTGCTTCGTAACGGCTAAGTACGCGAATACCGCCGTCAGCGCAAGCGTCACAATGCTTTTGACGCTCAAAAGCGCGCCGATTCGTTTCAGAATGATTTCGTTCATGTGTTTTCCTCCTTTTAACAGTCCCGTTTCAGTGTGGTTTCGTACACGATACCGCCCGCCGTGTTTTCTGCCTTGCTTTTGTTCAGGGCAAAAGACAGCACCGTAGCAGTAGCCGCCTGCAATAACGCTATCAGCGCAGTCAAATACGGCAAGCTGCCCGTATAGTTGTTTGTGACTGCGATATAGCATAAATCCAGCGTTGTCGATGTCGTTTTATAGTCAATCAACAAAACGCCGTAGCAAAGAAGTTTGCTGAATGACAGATAGCCTTTTACAAACTCCCATGCTGCGGCAAACGCTGCTTTGATCTTCATGCGCCGTAGGGCGCGCTTTCTGGTCATTTGCTGCCCCCGTAATCGTGGGACTCCAGAATTTCAAGCCGCTTGTTCGTGCGGGCGCTGTCGCCCTCCAGCTTCACAACACGTTCTGTCATCTTCACAAGCGTTTCGTCCTGTTTTTCCTGCTTGCGCTTAATGTCATCCGTGTTTGCCTTGATATAGCCGATTTCGGTCAGCACCGTCCCGGACTCCTTGCCCGCGTCGGCGCTGTCTTTTTTGCTGTTCCTCGCAAACGCAAGATATGACAGCGCAAACCCCGCAAGCGTTCCAAAAATGCCGATAATCACGCTCCAATTCATAATGCACCCTCCGTTATTGTTCGATGTAGTCAAGCGTCACGGTTTCTTTCCCCGGCAAAATGGGACAACCGCGCACGTGGTAAATCGTTCCGTCAATCAGAACGCCCTCGCCGTCCGCTTCTCCGCAGACGGCATACATACGGGGCGCGGTCAGCCGCACCCATATCAGCGCGTCGCGCTGCGCAATAACCTTGCCGTCCTTTGCGGCGGTGTAGATTGCGCGGGTCATGCCGTGACCTCCTGCCATCCGGCGGGGTATTCTTCGGGAGTCCATGTGTTGCTGTCAAGCAGCGATTCGTAAAGCACGTCGCCCCAATAGCCGCGTTCACCCTTTGAAAACGCAAGCCCCGCCGTAATGGGTGACGGAATAACCCGCACGCCGTTTTTATACAGCACGTCTTCCCACAAGTTCGGCGCGGCTTCCGGCGTGTTTTCCGCCGTGTCCCACAAATCGACTGTCGCGCGCTTCAACGCGCCTTTCCAGTTGATGCGCGTGCCGGACTTCACAAGCGCCCCGCCGCCGGTCAGCGTCGGAAACAGTTCTACGGCGGTCGAACCGTCTTTGTTGTCAAGTCCCGCGCCCGCCGCCTTTTCGATCATTGCGCGCAGTTCCCGCGCCCGCTGGACAGTAATCATTCGTCCGCACCTCCTACCAGAATGTCAACGACTTTATCGGCTTCGGCAATCATCAACGCGCCGCTGAATTGCTCCACGGTCGCCGTCGGTTCGATGCCGAGTAGATCATCGTCAGAAAACTTATACACGAAATCTTCAAGACGTGTTTTCGTTTCCCCGTTTTCTTCTGTGTAGTCAACCGGGACTTTCACACAAAAGCCGCCTGCCTGCGCCCGCTCACACGGGACATAGCACCCGTTTTCATGCAGGCGGACAAAAATAACGTCATCCGAATAACCGATGACGCTGCCGTTCTGTTTGATCTGATACATAGGTTATCCCTCCATTTTCGGCGGCTGTCCGAGCCGCGCAGAATAAAACGCCGTCAGCTTCGGCGTGGGCATTGTGCGCAAGAGGTTTTTCCAGTAATAATTATCAGCGTCCGGGAAGCGTTCGGCGGTAAAATCCGCCGCCGCGTCGCCCTTGCCGCTGATATAGAATCTGTACAGCTTGTCAAGCAGCTTTTGCCGGTATGCGCCCTCCGGCGTGTCTGGTCTGAAATGTTCCCAGCCGTCCTCGCTGGTCACGGCGCAGATACCGCGCCCGTCCGGGGCGTGAAGGAATCCGCCGTTTTCCGTTACCTTTGTGCCGTGGCGAAGGTTGAAATAGCCGCCGATTCCGCTGCCCTTATACCGTTTGTAAGTGATGTAGTCCATACGTACCTCCCGGAAACAGTTGATTGTACTGCCGCAATACCTTTTGTACGGCAAAGTAGGAGTGAAATCTTCTCATGTGACCGAGCCATGATGTGACGGAAGCTGCTACGTCCGCCGCTGCCATCCTGCCCCGGTCTACCCATCTTCGGAAAATCTTCAATTTCTGCATCATGTGCCGAACGCCCTGATACGTCGCTTTGCGGACGATCTTGCCGGTTCTTCCGTATCGAAAACGGACTTTTACAAAAGAGAATCCGCGCGTCAATTTGATGATCTGCGTTTTCTTTTCGTTCAGGCGGATACCGTGCGCGGCGCAGAGCCGCCGCAAATGATGCAGGCAGTTTTCGAGCCGCTTCTTTGAACGGTCGATAATGCAACCGTCATCCATGTATCGGACGTACTGTTTCATGCGCAGAACGTCTTTTATGAAATGATCGATCTTGTTCGGCAAGGCAAGCGTGGCAATCTGTGAAACCTGACTGCCAAGCCCTAACCCCACGTCCCCGAAGTTGGAAATAAAATATTCCGACAAGCGGACGAGGTTTCCGTCGATTCCGCTGCGCCGGAATTGTTCAAATATCGGTTCGTGATGCGCTGTGTCAAAATACTTTGAGAAATCGAAAATCAGGGCATAGCCCTCGTTTCCGTACCGGCGGTAATGATCTGCAAGAAACCGCGTCACGCGGGATACGGCGAAGTCATAGCCTTTTCCGGGCAGGCTTGCGCCATTGTCGTAGATAAACGACTTTGATAATGCAGGGACGAGGCAGTAATCGCATAAGCAGCGCTGTACGACACGTTCGGAAATGTGAACGCTTCGGATGTGGCGCGGCTTGCCCCGTTCTACAAGATCAAATTCGTAAAATCCACGCGACCGATATTTTCCGGTCAGTAATTCTTCCTGCGTCTTTGCGATGTGGGCGAGGGCGGACGATTTATAACGCTGTGTGCTTGCTTTCCACCCAACGCCCTTGATAGACGCGCGGTATGATGCGTAAAGATGGTCAAAAGAAAACACCGCGCCGAAATCCCCGAATTCTTTCAACGCTTTTGCTTTCTTCTCTATGCGCGCGGCTTTGCGCCGCTGATACCGCGCTTCGTGCCTTTCTGTGCTGTTCATGGGAAAATGATACCTCGTACATTTCTTTCTTGTCGCGCTGTCTAAAATGCGTAACGGCGTAGCCATGAAAACGCGGGGAACGCGCGCCCCGCGTCCATGCAAGTAGCGTCCGGCTTTCCGTATCGTGGTATATGTTTGTCCGGCGGCGGATGCCGTCAGAGGGGTTATATTCCCCTTTTGTATAGGGACTGCTTTTGCCTGTCGGCTAATCGGTCTGCCCTATGTCCATACAAAATCCGGGGGCAAAGCCATTCGAGTAGTTCGCGTTGTTGTTGTTGACCGTGCCGTCAGTATTCACATTCACGAAATTCGTGGAATTGCTGGCATTCGGGGAACGGAGCCACCAATTAACGGCTGTACGGAATATAACCCAAATCATGCAGGGCGGCGCGCTATCGCGCTTTGTCGCTCCGCTTGATCTTTGATATTTGTGCGAGTTCGTCGGTTATCAGCTTGACCCATTCTTTCAGGACGTTCGACGGCAATTTTTCATGGTTGACATTCATATACGCAAGGTCAAGCACGTCCAGCATGGAATTGTAATAGCCTTGCGCCCGTTCGTACAATTCCTTGCGGTTTTGCTTGTCTGCGTCGTTGTGAATGTAAATCAGATTTGCCGTCTTGATAAGCCGGTACGCCTCGCGCGCCGCATTGTAAAGCGGCAGCGAGAAATAGAACGTGTAGCTTTTCGGTAAGATTCTGACGCGGTTGTACGTGAAAACGTAGATTTCGCGGGCGAGGTTGATATACTCCGCCGGGCTTTCTCCGCGTCGTGACTTCGGTACTGACATTTCGTGACCTCCTGCCGCCTGTGCGCCCATTGAGGGCGCAAGGCTTGAATTCCGAATTATACACAAAAGCCGGGGGCAAAGCCACCCGAGTAGGTCGCGCGGCTGCAGCTGACCGTGCCGTCAGTATACACATTCACGAAACTCGTGGAATTGCTGGCATCCGAGGAACGGAGCCACCAACGAACGGCTGTGCTTGTCGCGCTGTGATTGTATTTGACCTTGCTGTTTCCGGCGCTGTAATACGAATACTGCGCCTGTTTGCTGGCTTCGTTGCTGTTTGCGTAAGTGGTAGACCCGAATACTTCGTATTCCGATAACAGGAAAAAGTAATCTGTGGTCGCCGTCACCGCGCTTGCGGCGCTGCTGTTGCCTGTGTTGTTTGTGTACTTCGTCACGGATTTCAGCACCGCGCGGAGCGCTGCCGGGATGACCGCAATGATCGTGCCGGAATAGCTTGACAGGCTTGTACCGCAAATTGCCGTTCGCATATTTGATGATTCCCAACCGCCGGAGTTTGAGTTGCCGGTATTCATGCGGAATCCGCCGCCGGTATTGTTGTAATGGCTGTCGCATAGCGCAACGTCTGTGCCGCCGGACAGCGCCGTTTTGCCTAACTGGAAATGAATGCGGTTTGTTCCTTCGACGCCGGAATTGTGATTGAATCCGATTATGAACACATACGTCGTGACGTTGGATAACGTCAGCGCCCCAACCGTGCCGCTCAGTGTGATCGCTTTGCGGTCGCCAATGCTCCAATAGGACGCGCCCTGTCCTGCATCAGATACGGACTTGATGACGCTCCATTCGTTATTGTTCAGCGTAGACGAAACAAAAGAGAGGGTCAGCGCGTACGTGGTCGTGCTGGATACGACGTTGACCGTGCCGCTGACGCTCTGCCCGCTCTTTGTGGCGATGATTGTATATGTGCCGGTTTCCGTTACGGTAAATACCGCCGTCCCCGTGCTGGTCTTTGTCTGGACTGTCGTGCCGTCCTTTTTCAACGCGACGGATGCGCCGGAATCGACCGTTACCGTGATCGTCGCGCTAAAGAACGTCAGGGACACGGCGTAGCTGTCTTTTACGGACACGCTCTGCGTGTTGGAAGTCTGTCCGTTTAGCGTTGCCGACACGCTCCACGTACCCGCCTCCGGCAGTTTCAGAACGCAAGAGCCGCCCGCCGCCGTGCCTGTGACGGTCTTGCCGCTTTTCGTCGCGGTTACTGCCGCGCCGGATGTAACAGAAACGATGAGGGATAATTCCACCCCCGCCGCCGATAATGCGTTTGTTTTTCCGATCATGTTTTACACCGCCTTAATGCACAAAATAGATTGCAGCGTGATCGCCGCCGCCGGTTTCGACGCGGCGTAGATTTTGACCGTACCGCTGCCGGACAGCGCGACGGGCGCGTAGATGCCGGATGCGGCTTCCGTTGCCCCGAACGTAACCTCCGGCACGTGGCTTGCGGTCACGCCCGTCAGCGTCAGTGTCGCCGCGTACGGGTACGCTGCATACGTGCTGTCGCTGCTCCACGCGGACGCTGCAACGCTGACGTTCTGGAAAATAAGCGCCTGCGCATATCCGCTGTGTGAATGGCTGGCGGCGGCAAAATCTCCCGGCTTTTTGCCGCTGTCCTTTTGCTTGCCGGTCGTGCCGTCGAACGCGACGAGGTTGCCATCCGTCGGGGATGTGACCTTTTCCGTTTTTCCGTCGTTCAGGGCTGTAATGTTGTCCTGCATTGCTTTCTGATCTGCCGCCGTGAAATATCTGCCGATAACGTCGCCCGCAGACCACGCCCGCGCGGTCGTGCCGTCCTGCCCGCGTACAACGGTCAGCACGTTCCCGTTCTTTGCTGTCATCAGCACAGTTTCCGCCGTAGACCCGTCTGCACCGATTGTCAGCAAGTTCGGCGCATCCGGCAGCATTGTCCCGTCAACGACGTTTGCGGTCGTTCCCGCCGCCGTCAGCGCGCCGGACAGGGACGTTTCCGGCGTGTTCGCCTGTGGCGGGTACATTTTTGCAAGTTCTGCCATTGCGTAACCTCCCGTTTTAGTAATCGCCGCCGCCGCGCGAATTGCAGAACGTCTGCATGAATACCGCGCCGACAATGCGGCTCATGGAATTCGGTAAAATCTGAATCGTATGCCATGCGTTGCGCTGAATCTTTCCGCTGCCGTCCGTTTTCAGGTACTCGACAATATCCAGATTGTCATACGATGCCGGGGCAGGGATTTCCACGCCGTCAACCTTGATCGTTGCCGAAGATGCCCGCGCGCCCTCATAGATGCCGAATTCGATTTTGTGTGTATGATCTTGAACCGTGTGCGTGTGCGCCTTTACCGTGTGCGTATGGGCGCTGACGCTATGCGTATGCGCGCTGACGCTATGCGTGTGCGAACCGACGGTATGCGTATGCCCCGGATGCGTATGCGCGCCGGACGGCACGAAATTCACGCCGCCGATGATATTGTTGTTGTAGTCTATCAGCGCAAGGCGGTCGCCGCGCGCAAGACCGTGATTGTGATTTTCGCCGCCGCTGCCGCCATTATCCGAAGAATTGATTGTGTTGCTGCTTCGCAGGCTTGTTGACGATGACGTTGTTCCGCCGCCGGACGAGGTTGTAGACCCGCCGCCGCTGGATGTGGTCGAACCGCCGCCGGATGACGTTGTTTGTCCGCCGCCGCTGGAGGTTGTCTGCCCGCCACCGCCGCCGATTGCTTTTTCATACGCGCGGAATGCTTCAAACTGGATGTTTAACAGCATTTTGTTGATACGCACGACGGAATCAGAAATATACAGTTTCAGCGTCGCCGGATGCGTTGCGTCGGCGTTGTCCGTGAAATTGTAAATCTGCTGATTCGTCGCGCCCTGCGCATACGTTTCGTTTATGAGGGCGCGGTTTTGCAGTTCCGAAATGCTGCCCGCAATGTCCTTTGACTTGTTGGCTATGGTCACGGTCACGCTTCCGGGGTCGCCCTGCGCGTCGCTTTTCTCCACGCTGACAATGCGCGTGCGGAGGTTGATGCCGTCGGCTTCATCCACGACGCGGACGATCTCGCCGGGGCGGAATTTTGAAAACGTGTCGCCGGTCAGCCTGTGAAGGTCGATTGCGCCAATCTCATAGCTGACATATGGGTTTTTCAGTTCTGCAAGCATCTGTTCCGCGTAGCCCTTGAGGTTTTCCGCGACTTCATACCGGCTGTCTACAAGGATGGTTGAACATAGCCCGTACTGCTGAATGCTCATTGCATCCTCGACATACGGCTTGCCGCCGTTCACGCCCGCAATGGTCAACTGATTCACGCCCTCGCCGTAACCGAGGGCATAAATGCGGTTTGCGATGCCGGATGCGTCCACGGTCTTTTTCATCGAGGTCATGTTCTTCGCGTATCGGACTTCGCTTTTCATCGTGTCCGACAGCGCTACAAGCGAAATCGTCCACGGGTAAACAGTTGTGTCCCATGTCCACATATATTCGCTGTCAAAGCATTCCGGCACGGCGAACAGCGCCGCAAGCAGCGTTGAATTTTCCCAGTTGTACTCAAAATACCGCTTGAAATCGCAATCGCCCAAAACCCAGTTGCGCGTTGTCTGCCGCGCAAGCACGTAGTTCAGCACGTCGGCGGTCTTGATGCCGCCCCCGCCGTATTGATGGTACTGAAACAGCACGTCGGACAGGAGCGTAGCAAGGACGTGTTCGCAGTCATAGAACCGCGTCGCGCCGTTGCTGCGCTCCAAATCTTCCCCGATGATGCGAAACAGGTCAATTCTTTCGTCGCCGTCAAAGATTTCAACGAAATTCAACGGCTGGCAATAGGCGTTCTTGTCATCGTCCGCCGGAAGCGTAAACGTCGCCGTCCATAACGAATTGATTTCCAGCGAATAGCCGACGGAAACGGCGTTGTCAAGGAACGCAAGGCGCTTCATGTTGCGGTCAAAAATCTGTGGGACTTTCATTATAGCCACCTGTCTTTCCACAAAACTTTAATGTCCGCCGTCGTGCCGCCCTCTACGATAATGTCGTTTTCGCCCGGTTTCAGCTTGAAAAATTCGCTGTCATCGCTCAGAAGGTCAATGACATTCGCACCGTTCAGCGTGATCGTCATGTGTCCTGTGTCAATAATCAGTTCGTCACCGGCTGTCATGGTCAGACCGGGGAATTGCATCGTAATCGAACCGTACGTTGAAACGCCTGTTGCGGTCGCCGTCGCTACGGCTTCCGCCATCGCGTCAAAGAACAGTATGCGGATGTAATCACCCACGCTGGATGATTCTGCTTCTGCAATGGCAGACGGCAGCACGACGCGGATAATCACGCCGCGCGCTTCTGCAACCGCTTCGACCGCTCCGTTCAAATGCCGGATGATCTTGACCGCCGCTGACGCATCCGTTTCCGCGTTCGCCGTCGCAAGCCATTCAAAGACGATGGACGATGAACGGTTAAACGATGTTCTGTTGTATGCAGAGCGGTTAAACATGGTCTTGCCCCCTTATGACAGCGTACAGACGATTGCCCCCGTCGAAACCGTGATTGCGTCGCCGCTCAACACGTTCTTGCTGCGCGAAAACGAGCCGTACCAAAGCAGATTTCCGCTTGACTGTGCATCGTAGATGCCCCAATACGCGACCGTGCCGAGGTCTGCGGTCATCGTGCCGAAATCGACGGCAGCGCTGTTTGTGACCTGTTCTTTGCCGGACACAAGCGACGGCGTGCCGAACGTGATGATCTTGCGGGCGTATCCGCCGCCGCTGACTTCCGTGCCGTTTCCGCTTGCCGTCGGGTCAGTCAGAAACAACGCAAGGTAGTACGTGCCGCTGCGCAAGGATGTGTTCAGTAGACTTGTCGCGTGGACGTTTGATAATGCGCTCATGTTGAAATACCTCCGTTCTTTAATTCACCTTTAACCGCGTAACGGTCAAATTCGTAATTGTGCCGCGCGCTGTAATGTAAATCAGCCCGTCGGTTTCCTGCGTGCCTTTTACGTTAATCGTGACCGTATCCGGCAGGGAAACGGACTGCACGGCTTTCTGGTTGTAGCCGATGGATTCCGCGAACGGCTCACACAAAAACGTAACGCTGCAATGCCCGGTAACGGCAATCTGTTCAATGCCGATGCCGTCAATGACCTTTGCGCTGTACGCCTTTTCTGGTTCGTCATCGAAAATAAGCAGACCGTCGCCGGAGAGCCATTCCGCGACGGCACGCGCCGTCTGCCGAACGCCCGCGTATGCGTTGCCCGCTCCAACAAAAGCGACTGTGCATGAAATCTGCCGGTTGTCGTAGCCGTCTGCAATGTCATACGTGCCGGACTTGCCCGGAATCTTGTATTGCGTGATTCGTTTTGCCGGAAGCAGCGTCCTGTCATCGGACTTGAATACTACGCCCATGTCCCGGCTGTGGACGTTGTTGAATGTAAATCCAATCATTACGTAACGACCCCCTTGCTGCGCGTTTTCGTTTTCTGCATATTGTAGAGTTCCTTTGCAACCTTCTTCACGTCGGCTTCTTCCCGCACTTGCAGCGCCGCAATGTGAAAATGATTTGTAACGGTCGTTTCGCCGCCTGCGGTCGCGCCCGCTCCCATGCGTCCAGCGTTCAGGGATGACGGAATAGATGCGGCGACCTCCTGAATGGTCGCCCGCGCGGTAAAGCCCGTTTCAATGTCCCCGATGCCATCCGCGAGGGAAGCGTTGACCTTTGCCATTTCGGACTCGACTTCCGCAATCATGCCCGCCGCCATATCGTCAACGGCTGCAACGGCTTTTTCGCCGTCTTTGTCGATTGCGCCCGCAAGACCTTCGACAAGCATAGACCCCACCCATGCCATCTGTTTTGACGGGGATGCGATGCCGAAGAAATCTTTGATTCCGTCCCAAATGCCGGAAATCCAACTACTAACCTGATCCCAAAGCCAACCGGCAAGGGACTGAATACCGTTCCACAAGCCGCGCACAAGGTTTGCGCCGACTTCCGTGACCTGTGAAATGCCCTCGGACAGCGCATTGACAATGCCGGTAATGATTTCCGGCATTGCCCGCACGATTTCCGCGATGATCTGCGGAAGATTCGTAATCAGGGACGTAAGCAGCTTCACGCCGGTTTCTACGATAAGCGGTATATTGTCTGTCAAAGCCTTTATGATTGCAGAAATGATTTCCGGAAGCGCTTCGACAATGGTCAAAATGATTTCCGGCAGATTGTCAATCAGCGCCGTAAGCAGCTTGAAACCCGCGTCAATGATCTCCGGCAAATGCGTCAAAAGCGTTTGAATGACGCTTGTGATGATCTGCGGCAATACCGCAATGATCGTCTGAATGATCGTCGGAAGGTTTGTGACGAGGGCGGTCAGGAGCGTCACGCCCGTTTCGATGATCTGCGGGACGGCTTCAAGCAACGCCGAAATCAGGCTTTCAATCAGTTCCGGCAGCGCCTCCAGCAATACGGGAATCGCTTCAATGATGCCCTCCGCAAGCCCTGTGACAAGCTGCAACGCCGCTTCAATGAGCAGCGGAATGTTGTCAATCAGTGATTGCACAAGCTGTGTGACGGCTTCCACCGCCGCCGGAATCAGCGTCGGCAGCGCCGCCCCGATACCCTCAACAAGCGCGGTCAATAATTGCGCCGCCGCTTCGACTACAAGCGGCAGCGCCTCCACGATGCCCGTAATCAGCGTCGTAATCAGTTCCGCCGCCGTGCTGCTCAATTCCGGCAGCATATCTATGATGCCGTTTAGCAGGGCTTCAAACAGATTCACACCGAGTTCCAGAAATTCAGGAATTAGCGGGCTGATCGCGTCCAGAATCCCCTCCATTGCATTCGGAATCGTCTTTGCAAGATTCTGAATGACGGGAGAAATATTCTTTACGACGGATTTGAACGAATTTACGACGTTATCGCACAGTTGGTCAATATTTGCATCCGCGTCGCCCATGCCGGTAATGAGGTTTTGAAACGACGTTTTCAGCATTCCAATAGAGCCGGAAATCGTTTCTTCCGCTTCTTTCGCCGTCGTTCCCGTAATGCCCATTTCCGTCTGGATGACGTGAATAGCATCTACAATGTCGGCGTAGCTGGAAATATCGTACTTGATGCCGGAAATCTTTTCCGCGTCATCAAGCAACCGTTGCATTTCCTCTTTTGTGCCGCCGTAGCCCAGCTTCAAGTTATCAAGCATTGTGAACGTCTGCTTTGAAAATCCTTTGTAGGCGTTCATAATGCTGTCCATGTCAGACCCCATTTTGTTTGCGTTGTCTGACATATCCGTAATCGCTTTATCCGCGTAGTCTGCGGCTTTTTCCGTGTCCCCGCCGAGGCTGGATAACAAACTTGCGGAAAAGCTGGTCACGGTTTCCATGTATTCATTTGCAGACAGACCCGCCGTTTTGTAGGCGTTGTTCGCATAGTCTAAGACTTTGCCGCTGCTGTCCTGAAAAAGCGTTTCCCCGCCGCCGACAAGCTGTTCATAATCCGCATACGCGGTCACAACTTCAACGCCCAGCTTGACCGCCGCCGCGCTGATCGCCGCAAACGCCGCCGCTGCCGCCGTCGCACCGGCGACAAGCCCGGTTTTCAGCTTTTCGGAAAACTTCTCCGTATCTTCGTCGGCTTTCTTGACCTTGCCGCTGTATTTATCGACGGAATCAGCGCATTTGTCGGATGATTTTGCAGCTTCGTCCATGCACTTGTTGTTTTCGTCGATCTCATTGCCGAGTTTATTCAATTCGGCTTCGGCGCTGTTTGCCTGCGTCTGATATTTGTTGACGGCTTCCGTCGCTTTCTGCTGATTCGCTTCGGCGGTCGCAAGTTCCGTCTTGTATTCTTCGAGTTCCGCCGTCAATTTTGCCTGCTGTTCGGAAGTGTCCCCCTCCGCATCCGCAAGCGCATTCAGGGCGGCTTCGGTTTTTGCAATTTTGTCTTTCGCGCTCTGGACTTCGTTCCCGAATTTGCTTTGCGCGTCTTTTGCTTCTGACAGAATTTTGTTGATCGCGGCAAGTTTCTTTTCCTGCTGGTCATACATACCCGCGAGGGTTTCGCCCTTTGCAGACAACGCCGCGTAGCTGTTCAAATGTCCCGCAAACTGCGATTCTGTCAATTTCAGTTCACTTTTCAGCGTGCCGAGTTCGGAATTGATATTTTTTAGCGACGCGCGGTATTCGGCTTCGCCGTCAAGCTGCAATTTCGTTGATATTGTGCGCGTTGCCATCAGTTACCCTCCCCGTTGTTGCCTTTACCGTGTGCGATAAGGTACAGTTCCCACAAGTCAAATACTTCCCCCGGCGGCATAAACAGCGCATCAGCCGGGGAAATGCCGCACAAAACGGCTATTCTGTAATAGTCCGCGCGGCGAATCTTGTTTTTTTTTGATTCAATTCTTCAAGCCCTTCGTCAACTTCATCGTCGCCGGGGGCTGTGATCTCGCGCCCGTAACCGAGTTTGATTGCGTTCGCAATCGCACGTTTCAGCGGGACGATTTCATACGGCTGCGTCAAAAGCGCGAAATCGTCGCGTTCCGGGATGCGCCCCGGCTCATATCCCAACCGGCGGCGGACGAGTTCGCCGCGCTCTGCAAGGATAGCGGCGGCGTTGCACGTTTCAAGGAAACCTTCGCGCGTGTCCTGTTCCATCTTTTCCAGCATCAGGCGCGTGCCGCCGTAAATGTCGCGGATGGTAAACATCGCTTCGCCGTCCATGACGAGGAAATACGTTGTACCCGCAACCGTGATTTTTGCCGCTTTCATTGTCTTTACCTCCATAGCGCCAAAGCGGGCGGCGGAATTGACCCGCGCGCCCGCTTTGCTGATTGTTTAACCGCCGCCACCCGTTGCCGATTTGCCGAGTTTCGTATCGCACCACGCAATACAATTCGCTTCCGCGCCGTCACCTGTGAATTCCTTCGTAATGCGCCATGCGCCGGAATTGCAGCGGAAGATTGTAAACGTCGTGTTGGACGTGCCGAACGTGATAGACGAACCCTTTGTTGCGGCGCTGTCGTTGCCGAGGATTGCCTTTGTTTCGGGATGGAAGATGCCCTTGAAATAGCGGATACCCTTGCGCATGATGACCTTGTAATACACAAGACCGCCGCGCGGGGCTACGTCGCCGTCGGAGTCCGTGACTTCGCCGCTTTCCACGTCCTTCGTCGCACCATGCAGGGCGGTTTGTACTTCGTCGGTCTTGTCATCCGTTTCCAGCGCCAGAGAGCCGGACGCGAACATATCGACTTTTTCCGCAAGCGCATCGTCGCCGTACAGTTCGCCGGAAGCGTTCGTAACGGTCAAATCCGCCTTGACCAGCTTGCCGATTGTGACTTTCTTTTCGTAATCATACGTCGGCAATGCACCGTCAGGCGTGGTCTTGATGGGCGCAAAAACAGGGCGTTTTGCTCCAAACTGTGCCATAATGTAACCTCCTAAAGATTCTTGGATTTCAAATACTTGTCATAGACACCCGCTGCCGCTTCAACGGCTGCGTCTGCCGATTTTTCGTTTGCTGTGTTGATGAATGGGCGGGCGGGTTGTCCAGCCTTGCCGTATTCGTTGACGAATGCGACCTCGGCGTTGCGGCGCTTGTTTCCGTCGCTGCGCGTCCCTTTCGGTGAAACGTAGATTGTGCGGCTTGCGCCCTTGACCTTCAATTTTTTGTCGTATGAAATACTGCCCGCCGTTTTGCCGGTCGCATATACGCCCATGCTCTGCGCTTCGGACTGCTGCGCGGCGGCGACCACTTCCGCCTCCGCCGTCAGCATTTCCAAAACGGTTTCGTCTGGCAGTTCCATAAGCGCCGTCATATCGTCAATCAGACCGTCAAGCCCCTGTGTCGATAATTCAGCCATCGTCAACGCCCCCGGAAATCTCGCATTCAAAAACGTAATGCTGCCCGGTTTCATCGGAGGCGGGCGTGATCGTCGGGCGCCAAGCCGCCGCGTGATCTCCCGCCGGTACGCAAGCGAATTCTTTTCATGCGGCGCGTATAAATGCACCTGCGTCAGATAGCGCCAGTGTTGCGCATCATCGTCCCCGAAATCTTCCGGGATAGCCGTATAGTTGAAAACGATGTATTCCGTCGCTTTGCCCTTGTAGGTATCAGCGGCGACCGGCAGGAGGTCGGAAAACATCGTTTTCAGCGTTTCGTTGACATTCATGCGCTTGCCTCCTTGAATTCAGAGCATTCCAGCGTGTAGAATTCGCGCGCGTCCGTGTATGCCCGCTCGACCTTGTATTCCTTGCCGCTGAACAGCAAACGTTCCTGATTGCCATAATCGCCGTATCTGACTTTCACGGTTATTGCAAGATCAATACCGATCTGCTTTGCGGCGTAGAATTCCGTGCGCTTGACGGATTGCACGTCCGCGAAAACGCGCGTTTCCTTCACGACTTCCGCCGGGTATCCGTCCGCGTCCGTGTCCGTGACTACGGCGCGGAGTATCACGACATCGCGCCAATACACGGGCTAACCTCCTTCCGCGACAATGTATTTATCCGATAGCGTCAGACCGTTCCGCTGCTCTTTGTACGATGCGCGGTATCGCTCCGCATCATCGTTGTCAAGCCCGAATTCAGCCTTTACGTACGTTTCGACCGCTTTCAGAATCAGCGGGTCAGTTTCGTCGTTTGCTTTTTCCTCAACAACGCCGCCGATCGCAAGGTCTGCGCGGGCGGCGTTGATGAGGTCGGTAATTTCATTGTCGAAATCGTCGGTTGTCAGCCGCAAACGTTGACGGATAGCCGCGACATATTCGCTGCTAACTGCCATGTTCAGCCCTCCGCGTTACGCCGTTGCTTTTGTGAGATGCACGAATGCACCGAGTCCGGCAACCGGCTTGCAGTCAAAGACACACGCGCCGAGGTAATCAATGCTGTTGGTTGCAAGCCCGGAATGCTCAGAGCGGACAACCGTAATGTCCTGCGAATAGTTGCCGATGATGTACTCGAAATCGCCGTAGTACGCTTCATGTGCCGCAAGCGAACCAGTGAAGTAGACCTCTGCGCCCATGATGTAATACTTGCCGCCTGCGAATTCGATGAGGTTGTTCTTCGACTTGTTCATCAGCGGGAAGAAATCAGTAAAGAACGTCGCCTTGTTCATGCACCAGACGGCATTTCGCTCATAGCCGGACGCAAGCATACCGTAAAGCGAAACTACATTTTCTTCTGTCAGGGATGCCGTTTTTGCAACTGTCACCTGATCTGTGCCGTCCGTGTACGCGCCGCTTGTACCCTTGCCCGCGACCTTCACGCCGCCCGGCTGCTGCATGATAAAGTTGTGCACATGGGCTGCCTTTGCTGCTGCGATCACCTCTTCATCTGTAGCATCCAGACGTCCGTAACGGATATTTTCCATAATGGTTCCTGAGAACAGCCAGGTATCCTGAAGCACCATTCCAAACATCTCTCTC
>ERZ824575.1962-NODE-1962-length-17442-cov-5.194571_pt1 | contig 17442 bp, 7 predicted proteins | sample MGYA00519470_ERZ824575 | MGnify/ENA primary metagenome ERZ824575 (study PRJEB31778, sample SAMEA3449170) | human gut metagenome | biome: human gut; feature: human-associated habitat; material: faeces | place: United Kingdom | collected 2010/2012 ...
GAGCCTGAGAAGGTAGGCGGCAGACGGGGAGCGAGAGCTCCGCGGCGCGAGGCAGGAGAATGGCACGGCGGAGGATCGGGCACAGCGGGCGTTTTCTCCGTGGAGCAATGTGGGTGAGACGCTGTTTCTGCATGGCAGAAGCGGCGTTTTTACTGCAAAAACGTACCGCCTGTCCTCCTGGGGGACAGGCATTTCATTTGACGTCAGGACGAGGCGGCGGCAGCCGTCGTTTTCCATAGGGCGGAAGGAGTTTGCCGACTTCTTCCGCCATTTTTGCGTATACGAAAATTTACATAAAGGAGACAGAGAACATGAAAAAACGTGTGGTATCGTGGCTTCTGGTGGTCCTGATGCTGACCAGCCTGCTGCCCACCTCCGTGCTGGCGGAGATGGCAGAGGGCGCAGCGCAGACACTGGCCGCGGAGGAGGTGCTTCCGGAGACCCCGGAGGTACCGGAAAGTCCGGAAAGCCCGGGGACTCCGGAGGAGCCGGCGCAGCCGGAGACCTCGGAACAGCCGGAACAGCCGGAACAGCCGGAGGGCGAGGAGCAGACATCTGCCCCGCAGCTGGCCCCCCAGAGCGCCGCCATCGCCGTGCAGGCGCTTTCCGGCAGCGGCACAGCCGAAAATCCGTATCTGATCACTTCGGCGGAGGATTTCGCAGCGATAACCTCCAGCAACAACAGCGGCTATTTTAAGCTGACGAGTGATATTACCGTTACAAAGCCGTGCGGAACAACATTCAGAGGCACTTTTGACGGTGACGGCCATACAGTGACGCTGACGCTGAATGTTACCAGCGGCAATGCGGGCCTCTTTGGAGAAACCGGTGGTGGCGCGGTTATCAAAAATTTGACCGTAGACGCGGATGTGACATCAACGGCAGGCAGCAACTATGCGGCTACAGCTGGCTTAGTCGGCAAGGTGAGTGGTTCGACCACGGTGGAGAACTGCGGCGTGACCGGCACAGCCAGCAACACGAGCACGAGCAGCTCCCCTGTGTATGTTGGCGGGCTGATTGGCTATTTGACCGGCAACTGCACGGTCACGAATAGTTACAGCCAAGCGACTGTAAGCAATACCAATTCGGCATCGTCTTCCAGTACGGGCGGATTTCTGGGAAAAACCAGTAACTATTATACGCTGACGGTCAAGAACTGCTACAGCTCCGGCGATGTGACCGCGAATAAGGGCTATGCCGGCGGCTTCACGGGGTATGTGTATTGCAGTTCAAGTTACAAGCACATCTATGAAAACTGCTATGCGGCGGGGACGGTGCAGGTGACCGGTGCGTCAAGCAACGCGTGCGGTTTTGCGTATAGTTGCGCATATTCCGGCTACACCTTTACCCACTGCTATTACAACAACAGCGCCAATACGAGTGGCTGCAACAGGTCTGATGCAGGCATCGCCGGTAAAACCACCGACGAGCTCAAAGACCTGGCCCTCACCCTGGGCGATGCCTTCCAGCCGGACACCGTCAACCTCAACAACGGCTATCCCATCCTGAGCTGGCAGTATATCGACCCCGACGCCAAGCACACGGTGTCTTTTGAGCTCAGCCCGATCGGCTCTGTCCTGACGTGGAACAAAGAGGTGCAGGCGGTCAGCGCGGACGGCAAATACACGTTTGCAGACGTCGGCATGGGCCAATATGACTACTCCGTTACCAACGAAGCCGGTGACTACGCCGCCAAGAGCGGCACCGTGACCGTCAAGGGCAAGGACGTCACCGAAAGGGTGGAGCTGGTGCAGAACCGGCACAAGCTGTCCTTTAACGTCCAGCCCGAGAACGCGGAGCTGACGGTCAAGAGTGGCACGACCGAGCTGACGGCGGAGAGCGAAAATACCTATTCCGTCGTAAACGGCACCTACACCTACACCGCCGAGCTGTTCGGCTATAAGACCGCCCAGGGCAGCGTGGCCGTTGACCGGGCGGACAAGACGCACACCGTGACCATGCAGGCCGAGCCTGCCGTGACGGTGACCTTCGCCAATGCGGACAAGGGCCAGTTGACCGTCGTCACCGGGGAGCGGACGATGTCCCCCGACAAGAACGGCGCGTATGCCCTGCCTGTGGGCTACAGGTACGACTGGACGTTCAAAAGCGCCAATTACGCCAAGCAGACCGGCAGCATCGACCTGACCGGCATCACCGAGGACGGTACCCGGACCGTGACCATCCCGCTGGCGGAAAAGACCGCCTGGGGCGGCGCGGACGACATCGTTGCGCCGACCAAGGTGGGCGACGTGTACCAGATCGGCAGCGGTGGGGAGCTGGCCTGGTTTGCGCAGGAGGTCAATGCAGGCCGCGGCGCAGCTTACAACGCCGTCCTCACCAAGGACATCGACCTGGGCGACGAGCCGTGGACCCCCATCGGCCAGTATGCCCGCAATGCGTATAAGGGCGTCTTTGACGGCCAGGGATATACCATCAAGCGCCTGAAGATCACCGGCGACAAGAGCAACCACTACGGCCTGTTCGGCGTGGTGGGCAGCGGCACGGTCAGAAACCTGACCGTTGAAGGCACGGTGACCGTCACCGGCTCCGGCAGCAGTTCATACGGCATTGCCGGTATTGTGGGCACTATGAACGACGGTACTACCGGTACGGTGGAAAATTGCGTGAACAAGGCCACCATTTCCGGTACGCAGAACGTCGGCGGCATCGTCGGCTATGTGGCGGGCGGAAACTACGCCTCGAGCAAGGAAATCACCGGCTGCGTTAATACTGGGACCGTCAGCTCCAACAGCTATAACGCCGGCGGCATTGTCGGTTACATTAACGGTCAGGTAACGGTCGATAGCTGCTATAACCGCGGAAATTGCACCTCCGGCAGCTATCGCGCCGGTGGTATCGCCGCCTATCTCTACAGCAGCTACGCTACTGTGAAGAACTGCTACACCACTGGTGTGACAAAGGTTGCCTATGGCAGCAACGCCTGCGCTGTGGTGGGAAACAAGTCCTCCGGCGCAATGAAGGACTGCTTTTATCTCAGCGGTCTGACAGCTGACGCCAATGCCACCGCCAAGACCTCTGACGAGCTGAAGGCCCTGGCCGCCGCCCTGGGCGACGCCTTCGTCGCCGCGCCCAAGGGCCTGAACGACGGATACCCCGTCCTGCGCTGGCAGATCCCCACCTACGCCGTGACCTTCACCGTTGCCCCGGCCGACGCCGTGGTGACCATCGACGGCCAGACCGGCACCCATACCGGCGGCCAGTGGGTGTTCAAGCTGCCTGACGGCACCTACACCTACACCGTCTCCGCCTTCGGCTATGTGCAGCAGTCCGGCACCGTGACGGTCAGCGAAAAGGCGCTCGCGAAGGACGTGACCCTGACCACCGCCGACAAGCGGACGGTGACCTTCACCGTCACCCCGGCGGAGGCCAATGCCGCCATCACGGTGACCTGGAACGGTCAGACCGTCCAGCCGGAGAGCGACGGCAGCTACCGGCTGCCCGACGGCGCGTACAGCTACACCGTCAAGGCCAAGGGTTACGCCAAGGTTGTTGAACCGCTGAACGTCACCAAGGACGCCACCGTCCCCGTGACGCTGACGCCCTCCACCGCATGGGACGGCGCGGAGAAGGAACAGCCCGGCGGAAGCGGCACGCAGACCGACCCCTACCAGATCGGCAGCGGCGCGGAGCTGGCGTGGCTGGCGGACAAGGTCAACAACGCCTCCAGCGGCACAAAGTTCTATGTGGTGCTGACGGACGACATTGACCTGGGCAACCAGCCGTGGACGCCCATCGGCAGGGATTTCCACGAGTTTTCCGGCGCCTTTGACGGCAACGGCCATGTGGTGGAGGGACTGAAAGTATCCAATGTGGCGGATGCCGGACTGTTCGGCGCGGCAAAGGGTGCGGCCATCAAGAATTTGGTGGTGCGCGGCAGTGTTACCGGAACAGACAACGCCGCCGGTATTCTGGCTAAGGCTAAGAACGAGGCTTGTACCATCGAAAACTGCGGCAACGAGGCTGCGGTGACTGTGACCAAGAGCGGCGGCGGGAATGCAGGCGGCATTCTTGGAATCACATTTACCGACGTACAAATCGCGAGATGCTATAACAGAAGTGCTGTGACCTCTACCGGCAGCACTTACTCCAGCCGCGCAGGCGGTATTGTGGGATACATAAACGGCAGCAACGGGGAGGCAAAGGTCAATACCTGCTACAACACCGGAAACATTACCTCGGACAGCTATGCAGCGGGCGTTTTCGCCGGCTATAGTCTTAGCTTGACCGTATCGAGCTGTTACAACACCGGCAAAATCAGTGGTAAGAACCTGTCATATACAGGCGCGTTTACTACCGGTAGCAGCGATACGGCAGAAAACAGCTTCTATCTGGCGGGCAGCATTCCCACAGGGGCAAAAACCAACGATGCCACCCCCATCTCCGATGGTGCCGAGCTGCTGGAACAGCTGGAAAAGCTGGGTGCGGGCAACTGGAAGACCGTTCGCGGCGTCAACAACGGCTATCCTATTCTGCAATGGCAGACGGACAAAGCCGCTGACGTTTCTGTGACCATGGCGAAGAATATCCGTTTCGCCCGGGAGGAGTTCGACACCGACGACGGCGACGTAGCCTCCCTGCCCACCGGCCTGCTGCTGTGGAACGCGGCGGAGGGCAGGACCTACACCGTTACCCTCTGGCAGATGGTGCGCAGCTGGACACCGCTGAATGCGGACGGTCTGGCGGAATATAACGGCATCACCGACGAAACCACCGACTTCCCCAGCCTGGAGAAGCTGGAATATGTGAACACAACGGCGGTCATCGGCCGCATGAGCGAGGAACAGCGGACGCAGCTTGCCAAGCTGGACGCCGCTGTGGAGGCGGCGGAGAACGACCCGGAGGACGTGACGGGCGAGGGTCTGTATCAGGCCATGGAGCGCCGCGCAGCGTTTATCGTCCGTCTGGCCACGACGGAGGAGCTGGGTGCTTACGAGTCCCAGCTGACCTTCGTGGAGGACATCGCCCACGTCTCCGGCGGGGAGTACGACCTGTCCGGACGGTTCGCCGCACGGGGCGACGGCGTGTACTATGCCTCCGTGGCGGAGGAGACAGACGGCCAGACGGTGTGCTGCGACGTACAGACGGCGGAGAAGCGGATCGTCGGCTATCAGGAGCCCTACAACCGCATGACGGCGGTGACCGGCCTCCGCTGGGAGGGGACAACGGCCAAGTGGAACGGCCGGGAGAACTTCAGCGGCGCTTATCGCATCGACCTCTACACGGTGACGGGCGAGGGTACAGATGCGGTCTACGCCCACTTCAAGACGTTTGCGCTGACGGGGAACTATACCTCCGCCAACTTCGCCAACGCCTTTGCGGCGGGGAAGAAGTACGCCTTCACCGTTACGGCCATCGGTGACCAGAGCCTGCTGGAGGAGCTGGGCCTGACCGACAGCATCACCTCCGCGTACAGCGATGTGTACGACCCCGACGAGGGCAAGGAGAACCCCAGCACCAAGGAGTGGGTGGACATCTCCAGCGCGGCACAGTGGATCGAGCTGGCCAATGTGAAGGACGAGCCCACCGGGGGTACCGATTCCCCCAACAGGCAGCAGGTGGAGTGGAGCAAGAACTACCGCCTGACGGAGGATATTGACTTCTCCGAGCTGACGGCGGCGGAGCAGACCAAAACCAAGTCCATCGGCAGGATCACCTATCCCTTTATGGGCGAGTTCGACGGACAGGGGCATACGATCACCGGACTGACCCTCAGCAACAATGACAGCGGCCTGTTCTGGTACACCGGCGCTACGGCGTATATCCACGATCTGACCATTGAGGGCGCCAACGTGCTGTTCTCCGACAACGCGGCAGTGCTGGTGCATAACAACTACGGCCGCATGGAAAAGTGCGCCGTGGTGAACACCAATATCACCGCCGACACCGGCGCGGTGCTGGGCGGTATGGTCAGCCGCAACTACGGCATCATCCGCAGCAGCTATGTGCAGGGCGGCACGCTGACCTCCAACAGCCTGACGGCTACGGGGCACGCCGGCTTTGTGGGCGCCAACGAGACCGGCGGCCAGATCGAAGGCTGCTGGACCAGCATGGCGGTGAATACCACCAGCGAGTACGCCGGCGGCTTCGTGGGTCTGGGCTACGGCGGTACCATCAAAAACTGCTTCGCGCTGGGTAATGTCAACGCCAGAGGCTATTCCGGTGGCTTTGTGGGTCGCTCGGTGTACGGCGGCAACACCTATGAGAACTGCTATGCCGCAGGCGTCGTTACCGTCAGCGGCGAGCAGGGCAACGGCTTCATCGGCGGCAACAAGCCCGATTCCGCGTTCCAGTACGACCAGTCCAAGGGCATCACGAACTGCTACTTCAACCTTGCCTCCGCGTCTGCTGAGGCTTACGGAGCTACGGGCAAGTCCTTGGACGAGATGAGAGCCGGCAGCTTCCTGACGGCTATCTCCGGCAGTGTCAGCGGCGTGTGGGGACAGGCGGCGGATAAGAACAGCGGACTGCCCTATCTGCTGGGCGTTTCCGTGCCGGAGACGGCGGTGACGGCGAAAATCACCGTCAAGCTGGCCATCGCCTCCTACGACAAGAACGGCTATACCTTTAACCGCATGGGCGACGTGATCACCGTCACCATGGACAGCAACGGCAACACCCGTCTGGTGGATCTGATGGACGAGGCGCAGCGGCAGGGTCTGCTGACCTACAGCTATGCTTCCACCAGCACCTTCGGGCGATTCATCCACACCATCAACGGTCATGAGGTGGACGCGCCGGACGGCTGGATGTTTGCCATCAATGATACGCTGTCCAACGTCAGCGCATCTCTTGCCACAGTGAAGAACGGCGATCAGGTGCTGTGGTTTGAGGGCACCACTGAAAATCGCTTCCAGGGGCCGTCCTGGGAGGAGCTGACCGGCACACCCGCCGCCATTAGCTGGGTGGACATCAAAACGGTGGACGACCTGCTGAAGCTGGCGAATGCCACAGATGCCGAGACACTGGGCAAGAACTACCGGCTGAAAGACGATCTGGATCTGACAGGCACGCCGTTCAGCGGTATCGGCAGCGCGGCGAATCCCTTTACCGGGATGTTCGATGGGCAGGGCAGCACCATTTCCAATGTGACCATCAACGCTCCCGACGGGGTGAACGTAGGCTTCTTCAACGCCATCAAGGGCGCGACCATCCGCGACCTGAAGCTGGTGAACGTGCAGATCACCGGCAAGGAGAATGTGGGCGGACTGGTGGGCAACGCCCAAGTGCAGCTGGACAGCAATGATCTGTCCAAGAACGTGGCGAACCTGATCGGCGGCTGCTCGGTGAGCGGCAAGGTGACGGGTGAGAAAAACGTGGGCGGACTGGTGGGCCTGAACGGAGGCGAAACGGATCAGCACACACTGTTCTCCATCGCCAGCGCGATAGATAAGAGCACCGCCAATGTGGAGGTCAGCGGTACGGAAATGACCGGCGGCCTGGTGGGCAGGAACAACGGTACCATAACCAAGTCCTCCTCCGGCGGCACGGTCAAGGGCACCACGACCACCGGCGGACTGGTGGGCGACAGCAGCGGCGACATCTATGACAGCCATACCAGCTGTACTGTTGCCGGCAGCAGCCATACCGGCGGTTTTGTGGGCTCCAGCGACGGCGCGGTGAAGGACTGCTACAGCATCGGCGACGTTTCCGGCACGGACTACACCGGCGGCTTTGCCGGCGTCATCAGCAGAGCGGAGGACGTTGTCAGCGCGGGACAGGTGACCATCGAGGGCACACCCACGCAGGGCTACAACGGCGGCTTCGCCGGAAAGCTGTACGGCATGGTAGCGGGTCTGGACAACCAGATCACCGTGAAGAATGCCTCCGGCAACTGCACGCAGCCCAACGGGCAGGATCTGCCCGTCGTAGGCAACGCCATTGATTTCTCCGGCGACGCGCAGAAGGAGGCGCTGGAGAAGATGGCGCTCCGGAGTGACGCGGAGGTCAACGCCGCGCTGAAAAAGATGTTCCCCGATCCGGTGCAGGTAATGGATACCATCGCCGCGGCCCTGACCGGGACAAAGGACGGCTGGTCCGCCATGGACATGACGGCCTACGCGGCGCTGGGCAGCGCGAAGGCGCAGCTCAGCGATGCGGCACGGCAGAACGTCATCAACCTGCTGATCGCCGAAGCAAATACCACCACCGCCTCCACCAGTGACCGCAGCCGCATTGAGATCGTGCTGCGCGCGCTGGGCGCGGACACCACGCGGCTCTACCCCGTCAACAGTAACACCCCCGTGGACAACGCGGCCAAGCTGCGGGCGGCGGATATGAGCGCGGTAGCCTACTACACGGCGCCCTATGTGCTGCTGGCCAACATGCAGGGCAATGTGAAGCTGACCTCCGCGCAGATCGACGCACTGGTCACCGTGCTGGAGAACGCCCAGAGGGACGGCCTGCTGGGCGGCGAGTACGGCGGACAGTTTTACAGCGACCCCGACAGCACCGGCGCGGCGCTGGCCGCACTGGCCGGCTGCGGGAACAACAGCAGGGCGAAGGTACTGCTGGAGACGCTGAAGGAGGGGCTGCGAAAGCATGTGGCCTCCGCGGCGTACAGCTCCAACGCCAATACCGACGCCATGATCATCACCGGTCTGGTGGCGGCGGGCGTGGACCCGGAGACGGTGACGTGCGCCGACGGCAGCAGCATCGTGACCGACCTGCTGCGGTATGTCAACGGCACCAAGGACGGCTTTCTGTTCGACGGCCGGGAAAACGCCCTCGCCACCGAGCAGGGCTTCCGCGCCCTGATCGCCCTGGCCCAGTTTAAGACCACGGGCAAGGCGTTCAACATCTACGATTTCAGCACCGTCAAGACCCAGCCCTCCCACGCCACCGGCGAGGGCGTAACGGAGACGCCGGAGCAGCCCCCGGAGACCGAGGACAAGATCACCGTCACGGTGACCATCTCCACGCCCGGCGGCACCTGGCTCAGCAAGAGCGTGAAGCTGAACAAGGGCAGCACCGTCTACCACGCCTTTATCGCGGCGCTGGAGGGCAGCGGCATCAGCCAGGTGGGCGCGGCCAACGGCTACGTCCGCTCCATGACCAAGGACGGCGTCACCTACGGCGAGTTCACCTCCGGCCCCAACTCCGGCTGGCTGTACAAGGTCAACGGCAGATTGCCCAGCGTCCCCCTGACGCAGAAGGCCGTGAACAACGGCGACTACGTCCTGTGGTACTACACCACCGACTGGAAGGCCGACCCGGAGGCCGGCAAGATGGCCGATGAGGAGGTCACCGCCGCCGATGTCATCAAGCTGATCGACGCCATCTGCACCGTCACCAAAAACAGCGGCAACGCCATCGCCGCGGCGCGGTCGGCCTACAACAAGCTGCCCGCCGACCAGAGGGCGCTGGTGACCAACTACGACAAGCTGGTGGCCGCCGAGGCGGCCTATGCCGAGCTCGTGAAGGCCCTGCAGGAGGACAACGGCAAGACCAACGAGACCACCGGCGCGTGGCAGCAGCCGTATCAGAAGGCGCTGGACGGTGTCAAGAGCGACGAGCTGGCCTTCGGCAGCGAGTGGCTGGTCATCGCCCTGGCCCGCAGCGGCCGCGAGGTGCCCGACAGCTACTACGACAGCGTGGTCAAGGCCGTGCAGGACGCCGGCGGCGTGCTCAGCGACCGCAAGTTCACCGAGTACTCCCGCACCATCCTGGCACTGACGGCCATCGGCAGGGACCCCACCAACGTGGGCGGCTATGATCTGCTCTCCAAGTTGGCGGACATGGACGACGTCACGTTCCAGGGTCTCAATGGCGCCATCTTCGCGCTGATCGCGCTGGACAGCAACAAGTACGACGTGCCTGCCGTGGCTGACGGCGGCAAGCAGGTCACCCGCGACGGCCTGGCGGCCTACATCCTGGACCAGCAGCTGTCCGACGGCGGCTGGGCGCTGTCCGGCGACAGCGCCGACCCGGATATGACCGCCATGGCGCTGCAGGCGCTGGCGGCCTACCGCACCGGCGACAAGGCAGTGCAGTCCGCGGTGGACAAGGCCCTCAAGACCCTGTCCGACATGCAGCAAGCCGACGGCGGCTACAGCAGCTGGGGCACGCTGAACAGCGAGTCCTGCGCCCAGGTGATCATCGCCCTGACGGCTCTGGGCATCGACCCGGCCAAGGACAGCCGCTTTGCCAAGAACGGCCTGACGGTGCTGGACGCCCTGCTGTCCTTTGCACTGGACGGCGGCTTCCGCCATACGGCGGACGGCGAGCGCAACGACATGGCCACCGAGCAGGCGCTGTGCGCCCTGACGGCCTATGCCCGCCTGCTGGACGGCAAGACGGCCCTGTACGACATGACCGACGTGCTGGGCGGCCAGACCCCGGACGTGCCGGACGACGTCACGCCGGACGAGGCGCCGAAGAAGGGCGTCGGCGTGGCGGTGTGGATCGTGCTGGGCGCGGCAGCCGTGGCGGGCAGCGGCGCACTGGCGCTGACCCGCCGCCGTAAGGTCAAGTGACCGCGGCCAAAGGCGGCATATAGCTTCAAAAAAGGGTCATCCCTGCGGGGATGACCCTTTTGCATCGAGTTCCCCGCACCCGGTCTGAAGGATGCGAGGGAGAACGGCGCGTAAGCAACATTTGACGGGGGGTGCGCGGAACGATGGGGGTGGAATCGTCTTTTACTGGACTTGCGTCGCAAAATCGTGTACAATGAGGGTGGAAATTTACAAAAGAGAAAGGACGAACGACCATGACATACACCTCTGCACAGGCCAATAAGCTGCTGAAAAAGCTGCACGACGAGCACGCCGCTCTGCTGGATCGGGAGAATCGCAGCAAGGATTTCCGCGCCGCTATGGGCGAGGACGTGGAGTCCGTGCGTCCGGCCTACGACTATGGCGACACCCAGAACCGGCTGGCGGAGCTGGAGCAGCGTATCCGCAAGGTAAAGCACGCCATCAATGTGTTCAACGCCACCCATGTTATCCCTGACTTCCACATGACCATCGACGAGATGCTGGTCTATATCCCCCAGCTTACCCAGCGGAAGAACAAGCTGGCGGATATGAAGGCGCGGCTGCCCAAGGAACGGGTGGAGGAGCAGTACGGGCGGCAGTCCAACATCATCGACTACACCTACGCCAACTATGATCTGGCGGCGGTGGAGGCGGACTACGAAAAGACTGCGGACGAGTTGTCCCGGGCGCAGCTGGCGCTGGACGCCGTGAATCAGCGGGACACCTTTGAGTTGGCGGAGTAACACCGTTCCGTCACGCTGTTTGCGCCTTTTTATAAAAAGCAACGACCTCCCACCGTGTTCAAGGTTGCGAAGGAGGCGGGTTATTCTTTTTGTTATTGGTTATGCGGCCCCTGTTCAGTGTAGTGGGCAACAGAAATAGCCGGCTGCGGCAGTGTGAAAAAACTTTCCCCGGAGGTCGAAGTACGGTTATAGACCTCCACATTTATAGGAAAAGCGCGTGCGAGCATCGCACGCGCTTTTGCGATGGCTTTCGTGAAAAATAAGCCTATCTCGGCATTTTTAAGACAATTCCTCCGCTGGAAACTGTCGACCGGTGTGGTCGATGGTGTAGGGCGGGTGGAGGATGAGCTGGGAGATGGGGAGGACGGTGTAGCCGTCGTTGATGAGGTAGGTGAGGATAGCGGGCAGCGCCTCCGGCGTGTGGAGGGCGGCGTTGTGGAACAGCACGATGCTGCCCGGTTGTACTTTGGAGGTCACCCGCTGGCAGATGGTGTCCGCGTCGTAATCCTTCCAGTCGAGGGAGTCCACATCCCACTGGATGGGCTGTAGTTCTCGTTGTAGCTCTGGATGGTACGTATTTCTCGCTGACCGTGTGCGAGGATCCGCCGCGAAAGAAGGAAGATGTATGCGATACCCACGCAGAAGCCGCTGAAGGTGCCAATCGTGAGCCTTTGGATGATGCGGATATTGTCGGCATACTCCGGCAAAGCCACGTCGCTGTCAACAATACAGCCAACCATCCAATCGTTGACCTGCAGAGAGATCATCGACGCATAGTACTTCTTTTCGTTTACCATGACGGACTTGCATTTCCCGTTTTCGCAGTTCATGCCCGCCAGGGCGGGCATTTTTTCAAAAATAGAGTCTGTCGAGTCGCTGATCAGTCCGTTGCGGTACATATCCCGGGTGGCAGCGAGCACTTTTCCATCGCCATCATAGATGAAGTAGCTGGAGGCAACGCCAAACATATCGTCGTCCTTAAACAGCGCACGTTCCAGAACATCAATCTCCTTGCCGATGAAAAGAACGCCCAGCAGTTTTCCGCTTGCATCATAGGCTGGGGCGGAGAAAATCATCCTCGTTTCGTTGGTGAATTTGGTCGTTGCCAGATACTCGCACACCTTGGTATCCGTTCCGTTTACGATATCATAAAAATACCGCCGATCCCGAATGTTTCCGACCGACTCTCCCTCATAATTCGTGATATTGCCCTCCAGATCCGCAAAGCTGAACATACGCAGCTCGTGGGTCTGCATAATGCCCCTCAGTGCAGGACGCATGGATGCGCTGGCAAACGTTTCACCATTTGCCAGCATATTGGAAGCTGTCCATAGCGGCTCGAACTGATCCTCCAGATGTGTCCTCAGCGTCGTTGCCTGGAGCCATGACACGCCCTCCAGCTCTCGGGACACTCGGTTGTCCACGCTTTGGGATGTGCTGAGTCTGACCAGCACAGCTGTAAATACTATCGCAAGCAAAACGACAACGGCAGCAGATACTTTCGTTGATAGCGGAACGATCCTGCTCGATCTATTCGCGGTCGGCCGTCTCTCTCTTAGCGTCTCCGGAAAAACCATCCACATTGTAGCACCTCTCAGCAGCTTTTTTCTACTCTACCACATTTTGTTAATTTGCGCAGCAAAACCTTGTAGGGGAGCCGCACCGGCGGGCGCAGTTACGCTGCCTTTTCTTTGATTATGGCATCCCACGGTTTGCGCCGCCAAGGGTTAAGAAAATCGTTGACGCTTTTTCTATTTCTGGCTATAATAGGCGCACCGAGGATGGACGCCTTTCCGCCTGTTTTTCTATGACCACAACGCGTACCACAGACGCTTCCGGGACACATGGTTACAACGGGAAAAAGAGGCCACAAGACCATTTACATTCTAGCCAAAAGCGCTGGAAATATTTGAAAATCAATACAAATCAGAGCTTTTAATTCGTTCGCATCCGAGAGGTCGAGGGTTCGAATCCCTTCAGGTCCACCAAAATGAAAACCGTCCGAAAGGGCGGTTTTCATTTTGCCGTGGGCCTGCGGGAGTCGAAGTTTATGCCCCCTTGCGGGGGAAATCCCTTCAGGTCCACCAAAAATAAAGCCACCCGCAGGGGTGGCTTTATTTTTGCTGTGCCCTGCCAACGCGATGCCTCACTGTGCGTCCTGTTGCGCTTTGCCCCGCGCTGTGGTATACTGCACATAGCTATCCCCACATCGCCTTCATAAAGGAGGACTGCCTGTGTCTACAATGTTGGAGCGCCGCTACCGGCGGCAGCACCTGAACTGTGTGCGGCACATCACCCTGGACCCCAAGGGCCGGGGCGTGGTGCGTATCCACATGATCCCACCCCGTGAGGACGCGGAAAACGCGCCCTTTCTGCTGCTGCTCAACGGCAGCAAGCTGGTGCCCCTGAACCTGAGCTGGGCCATCCTGCTCTCCTGCTTCATGGACCGGCTGGAGCCCTTCGCCGGGCTGGAGATCACCGAGAGCGACTGGAACGCCATGGCCGCCGGTGCGGTGGCCCGGACCCATAAGGTCTACCCCTTCACGCCCAAGGAGCGTCTGGCGGAGGATCTGCAGATCATGATAGAGTCCCTGGTGGCCATCGCCCGGGGGCAGGCGCCGGAGGCGGAGGTCGCGCCGCTGACGCTGGGCGAGTACGCCCCCGAGATGACCGCGCCCCACCGTATGGACCTGATGGTCAGCGCCATGACCCGTGACGGCGCGTGGCACTGCAACCAGAAATGTCTGCACTGCTATGCGGCGGGACAGCCCCTGTCCGACACACCGGAGCTGACCACCGCCCAGTGGAAGGAGGTCCTGGATCGGCTGCGCGCGGCAAATATCCCCCAGGTGACGTTCACCGGCGGCGAGCCCACCCTGCGCGCCGATCTGGTGGAGCTGGTGGATGCCGCCCAGTGGTTCGTCACCCGGCTGAACACCAACGGCCGCCTGCTGACGCCCATGCTGTGCCAAAAGCTGTATGACGCCAGCCTGGACAGTGTGCAGGTGACGCTCTACAGCCATGATAAGGACATTCACAACGCCCTGGTGGGTGCCGACGGCTTTGATGACACCGTGGCGGGCATCCGTGCCGCTGTGGCGGCGGGGCTGTCCGTGTCCGTGAACACGCCCCTGTGCAGCCTGAATACCGCCTATGACGAGATGCTGCGCTTCGTCCACGGTCTGGGCGTCCGCTATGTGACCTGCTCCGGGCTGATCCCCTCCGGCGGCGCGGTGGGCGACGAGAGCCGGGCCACGGCGCTGACGGAGCAGCAGCTCACCGACGTGCTGACAAAGGCTGTGGCGGCGACGGAGGAACTGGAGATAGAGCTGGATTTCACCAGCCCTGGCTGGCTGAAGGAGGAGACGCTGCGCGCCCTGGGCCTGACCCTGGTGCCCAGCTGCGGCGCCTGCCTCAGCAATATGGCCATCGCCCCGGACGGCGGCGTGATCCCCTGCCAGAGCTGGCTCAGCAGCCAGCCCCTGGGGAACATCCTCGCCGACGACTGGGACAAGATCTGGCAGAGCGAGCGCTGCGCGGCCATCCGGGCCAGGAGCGCCAAAATGGAGCAGCTGTGCCAACTGCGTGAAAGCAACCGGGAGGAGGGCACCCTATGCTGAAGAAACTGCACGTTCTGCTGCTTGTCTTACTGGCGGCGGTTTGCTTTACCGCCACCGCATGGGCAGATTACGACTACATCGAGCAGTACGGCGTTATGGTGACGCCCAACACGGAGGATGGCAGCCTGCTTATCACCGTGAAGCTGGAGTGGACGCCGCTGGAGGAGCTGCCCTACGGTCAGGAGCTGAAGATCGGCGTGCCCAACGGCTCCATCCGGGATGTGGCGGCGCAGACGGACAACATCGAGCGCCTGGACTTCGACAACAGCTATATGTACGTCTACCTGACCCAGGGCTACGACGAGGACGAGACCTTTTCCTTCGCCTACTCGTGGGTGCAGGAGTATATGTACCAGTTGGACGGCAGCGCTGTGACCTACGACTACACCCCCGGCTGGTTCGACGAGGCGAAGATCGGCCAGATGACCCTCGTCTGGAACGACCCCGCCGGGCTGACCGGCGATTTCACCGAGGGCACGGTCAGCGGCGCTGACAGCGTGACGGTGCAAAACGGCATGACCATCACCGCCTCCGATCTGGACTACGGCTACAAAATGAACGTACAGGTGCGCTACACCGACTGGCCCACCCAGCTGTCGGAGGAATACAGCGCCGACAACGTCCCCGACGGCGGCTGGAACGGCAGCGATGACTATTACTACGACGATGACGACACCGGTGACGCCATCATCGGCATGATGGTGACGATCTTCGTGGTGATGTTCATCCTCGTGCTGATCTCCGCCGCCCGCCGGGGCGACGGCTACGCCGGCGGCTTCGGCACCCGGTATGTGTTCGTCAACCACCTGTGGTACCCCGCCGGGCCGGACGGCAGGCCCCGTCCCGGCAGCGTGGGCACCAAAACAAAGCCCAGACCGCCCAGAAGAGGTGGCGGCGGCTTCGGCGGCGGAAGCCGTGGCGGCGGCTTTGGCGGAGGCGGCTTCGGCGGCGGCAGCCACTGCGCCTGCGCCAGCAGCTGCGCCTGTGCGTGCGCCTGTGCCTGTGCCGGCGGCGGGCGCGCCGGCTGCTCGGCCAAGAACCTCTACGGCGTGGGCCTGGACGAAACACTGTCCGAAAAGCTCTGATAAAAAAGCATCCCCCGACCGGGGGATGTTTTTTGCTTACGAGTATTGGAAACCTCTGCCCGGCTCCCTGAACTCCGCCACACGTTTGTTGAAGCTGGCGAAGGCCGCGTCCTCGAAGGCCAGCGTGTCCTCGGCGCCCATCTGCCGCAGCAGCCACTTGCACAGCGGGGGATTCAGGATCAGCAGCGGGCCGATCAGCGCCGTGGCCATCAGCCCGCCCCGGCGGAAGCCCTCCACCTTCGTCTCCGGCGTGCGTCCCACGCCCCGGACGGTGTCGAACCAGCCGCCGCTCTCCGGCGCGTCGTAGTGGAACCCGAACAGGCTCTTGAAGCCCACGATGTCCATGCCCTCAAAGGTGCCCAGATAGAAGCTGTTGTGCCGCTTCATCATGGTGTATTTCACCCGGCCGGGCAGAACGCCCAGCCCCTTGATGGTGTCGGCGCTGTCGCTGTCCATGGCGTCAGAGAACACGTCCGGCGCGTTGCCGGTGAGCAGCATCAGCTGCCCCGCGTCCAGCTTCGCCGCCATCTCCGCCGTATAGGGGCGCAGGGCATCGGCAGCCAGCGCCAGCCCCTGCTCCGTGGTGCTGCCCATATACACCAGCGCCACGTCCTCCGTCAGGAACCGGGGCTTGCTGTGAAGGTCTGTCTCCACGATCTCCAGCTCCGGGCAGCAGCGCCGGAGATAGTACACGTTCTGCAGATCACCGTACAGGTTGCAGACCTCCGGGAACAGAATTTCCACCTTCATCGCGCGCCCTCCTTTGCCGTCAGCATTTCCTTCAGCCTTGCCTTCACCCGGAAGGCCAGCGGCATGCCGTCCACACCGTACAGGATATACACATCCTCGCCGGGCGTCAGGGGCAGCAGCTCCAGCGCGGCGAATTCATCCTCCGCCAGCCGTATCTTCTCCTCCGGGATGCCCGCCAGCAGCAGCCGCAGCTTGTAGTCGTAGGCGCGGGGGCCTGCGCACACAAGGCACGTCACGTCATCGCTGTTGAGGAACTCAAAGTCCGTGTCATACATCCAGCTGGGGTTTTCCGACCAGCTTTTGGCCACGCCCATGCAGTTCATCATCACCAGCAGCTCTTTTTTGCCGGGCTTGGAGCGGATATAGTCGAAGTTCCGGCTGCACGCCAGCGCGTTCTTGTCCTTGGACATCTGCATGATGACCTTCACCCCGCCGATGGTCTCCTCCGACAGGCGGCTGGCGGGGATCTTCACCTGCGCCAGATCGCGGGCAATGGTCGGGTGGTCGTAGCCCAGCTGCCGCAGGGCGGCGATGACCGTGACCATATTGTAGATATTGTGGACGCTGTCCGTTATCAGGGTGTAGGGATAGTCCTGTCCGTCCTCGCGGATGCACATGGTGCGGCTCTGCACGTCCACCTGCGTGGCCAGATAGTCGCTGCTTGGCGAGTGGAAGCCGCAGCTCTCGCACACGGCGCGGCCGATGTGGTGGTAGCGGCGGTATTCATACCGCAGCTTCCCGGCGCATCGGG
>ERZ824575.1967-NODE-1967-length-17409-cov-8.872191_pt1 | contig 17409 bp, 9 predicted proteins | sample MGYA00519470_ERZ824575 | MGnify/ENA primary metagenome ERZ824575 (study PRJEB31778, sample SAMEA3449170) | human gut metagenome | biome: human gut; feature: human-associated habitat; material: faeces | place: United Kingdom | collected 2010/2012 ...
CCATCGGAGAAGTTTCCGCTATCGCCTTTGTTGCTGGGTTTGATGTTTATGCTCAACCGAAAGACGAACCGGCCAAGCTGCTTTCCGAACTGCCGGAGTTGCTGCAAAGCATGGGGCTTTCTCTCTGGCGGGATGGCAGCGACTACTTGGAAAACAGTTATCTTGCCTATGAACTGGAACCGGTGGAGGACCCGGAGGCTGACTGGCGGCTGGATGTTTATACTGGAAGCTGCCGCCTGCCGGTGCTCATCAACGACTACCTGACTGCCCGCAGTGATATGGTGGATGAGTACCACAAGGATGGCATTGCCGCTGGATTCCTCCTGTACCCGCTGTCCGGTTTTACCGGTGAGGAACGAGTGAAAGCTATTCTGGATTTCCGGGATAACCTGCGGGATGCCATCCTACGGGATGCAGGAGAGGAAGCCGTGACCTTCCTGGGTGGGGCCACTGGTCTGTATTGTGGGTATCTGGATTTTATCGCCTGGGATCTGCCCGCTGTACTAACAGCGGCACAGGCATTCTTTGAGGGAAGCGACCTGCCCTATGCTCACTTCCACGCATTTCGGCGGGATGTGGGCGGTGTGCCGCTACTGGACGAGAAAGAACCGGAGCCTGATATTCATGAGGAAACTGGCTCCCTGCTCTCGACAGAGGATATTGAAATACTGGAGTCCTTTGACGAAGGAACTGCCGCTTACTTTGGGAAAATGCTCGACTGGCTGGAGAATTTTATCAAAAGCGGCGTAGAAGAAGGACGATTCAGCGAAAAACAGGCTCACCAGGATTTACAGATTGCCCTCTGGTATGCCTTTGCCTGCCTTAACCTGGACGATTACATCCACTACTACCGCGCTGCGGAATGGATGAAGGATTCGGAGAAAAACGCCACGGGCTGCGCTACCTGGTACTACCGGTATTCTGTGGCGTTGATGTATTGCGGCAGGCTGGAAGAAGCACTGGAATATGCGGAGCGGGGCGCTCTGGAGGAGCCGGACTACCCCTGGATCTGGCTCCATCTGGGCAAGCTACGGGCGCATTTTGGCGATAAATCCGGTGCGCTGGATGCCGTCAAGCAAGGATTAAAACTGGAACCGGGAGATTATGAGTTCCTGACCTTAAAAAAAGAGATCAAAGCCGGAGCCACCCTGGAACAGATGGAATATCATTGGATCAATCCCGATGCTGACCAAACGCTCCAGCGGGGACTGGACGAGAATGCGGATGATAAACAATGCGCCATAGCCTGCATTCGGGTGGACGAAGCGGGACTTGCCGAATTTTATGAACTGTTCCACCCAGAGCGGTATAGCTATAAGAAAAATTCCCCCTGCTGTGAATTCCAATACCCGGTGAAGGAACATCTTGTGGAGCTTTCCTTCCGTATGAACGAAGCTGGACTCTCCAAGATGGGAACCGACTGGCTGCGGCAGCTCAAGGAACGGCTGGACAGCGGTGAATGGCTAACCCACACCCCTGAAGGAGAACCAGAGGGCATTCTAACAGGTGTGTTTGTGGACCAGACCCGCCGCATTGGTCTTGTCTATCAACAGCCGGGAGACGATCAGTATTTTCAGATTTTCCTGAACCCGGACGGCACGAAGGCGGATGCCTTCTGGTCCTCAAGAAAAAACAGCGAGCCGGAGGTTTATTCGGAGGATGAGATGTCTGCGATAGAGCAGCACATCAAAAACACCTTTGGTGAGTTTGAGAATGTGTTCCATGAGCTGGTTTCCCCTGACATCCATGTGGACATCTGCGTTGTTCCTCCCTCTGATGAGCGGGACTATTACACACTGGTAACGATGGGCATGGGTGCTCACCGGATGAATGTGCCGGAGGAACTGGCGGAATACAAGCTGGAGCGAGCAGAGCTGGCCATCGCTCTGCCACCGGATTGGAAACTGGATGAGGAATCCCTGAAGGATGAGCGGTGGTACTGGCCGATTGGTCTCTTGAAAGTGTTGGCACGCCTGCCTATTTCCAACGATACCTGGCTGGGCTTTGGCCACACAATGGATAAGCAATCGCCGTTTGCAGAGGATACGGAACTCTGCGCCGCACTTCTGGTAGGTCCGCAGGATGTTGTCTGGAACGGAGGTGAAGTCTGCACTTTGCCGAGCGGCGAGGAGGTCAACTTCTATCAGGTGATCCCGCTCTATCGGAATGAGATGGAGTATAAGATGGAGCATGATGCGGACGCTCTGCTTAAAAAAATGGCAGGCATCAGTTTTGTGGTTAATCCCACCCGCCAGAATGCCATCACCAGAGGAACGCTTGCAGAGGAAGAATTCACCGGCGATATGGACGATGCCGCATGGCACCTGGAATCCATTCAGGAAAAGGGCTTGCCGGTGAATGAGATCAATGCCTACAACCACATGGCAATCTATCTGCGCTGGTGCATAGAGCATGATCTGATGAGCGCGGAATTTATGGAGCGGTACTGGGAGCAGGTGCAGCCGTTTATGGCAGATCTGAGCCGCGCCGATCTGCGTGGCTTTATCCGGGACCAGCTGAAAGGACAGCTCTTTGGGGCGCTGTTCAACAAGGAGGGCGCAGCCTTTGCTGGATATTACTACGGCGAGGCGGATAGCCCGTACTTCCCCAGTGACATTGATAACTATGCTTTGGAGTATTTCGGTTCAGAGCAATATTATTCCGATAAGTTCCAGGATGAAGCCTATCTGTTCATCCCATTTGATGAAAACTATTATCAGGCTATGGCAAAAGTCATGGAAAAGCGGTTCGCCAACTGGCAGGGACAGAGTTTCGATGAGGCCACTCTGGAGCCTTCAGACCTTGCGGAAGCCATGATGGAATATCTGGACTGTGAATGTACCTATTTCCCCTCAATGACGGATGATGACCCCATCATGTCGGCATATAACTATGCCAAACGGGAAAGTGTCAAAGAGGGCTTTGTGCCGGTTCTGATTAAGGCGGATGACGAAATCCTGTGGGAATGCCTGATTATGAATTCTGACCCGGACAGCGATGGCGAGGACGACTTTGCTTTCGACCCGGACAAAGTTGCCGAATACCGGAAGAAAATGCTCTCCGCCCCTGTCGAGAACAGTAAGGCAGTCCTGGAGGAAATGATTGGGCAGCGCAAGGAAGAAGCCGAGGATGACGATATGGACTGGGATGAGGAGATCCTGGGCGAGATGGAGGGCGGATATGATAACCGTCGTTTTTCAAGCTACTGGAATTCCGATAATAATATGACCTATCCTCTCATTCTGGCTAAAATCCCCGTGAAGAATCCTTGGGAGATTTTTGCCTATCTGCCCTTTGGTGGCTGGAATGAATGTCCTAACACGCCAGAGTTAATGGCAGTTGCGAAATACTGGTTTGAACAGCATGGGGCGGTGCCCGCTGCCATGAGCCACGACGAGTTGGAGTTCCTGCTCCCGGCTCCCGTTCCCGAGGAGAAGGCTATGGATGCAGCAGTGGAACTGTATGGCTTCTGTCCCGATGTGATTGACCAGGGGCCGGAGGACGCCACCGTGGGCGCTCTGGCCGATGTGCTGCGGCAGTCCACTGTTTGGTACTTCTGGTGGGATTGAAAGGAGGATTTTTGTGGGATACGATGTGAGTTTTCACCCGATTTCACCAGAGGAAATGCGGGAATGGTATTTTACTCCCTTAACCTGGATACAGCAGGGACAGGAGGAAAAAGTGCTGGCCCTTGCCGCGCAGCATGGAATGGAGGATTTCTATGCCGAAAAATATCTGAATACCTTGCGCGTTGGGGCTGAAACGGAATCTAACGAGCTGTTTGACAAAAGCCACGGCTTCTATATTGCAGTAATCCAAGGTTTTTTCCGAGATTATTATTACACCAGAGGTAGTGCCTTTTCGTTCCTGGTGGAACAAAAGCCAGAATATGCGCGGTACTTCACCTCATGGGAACAAATCACTCCTGTTTCCTTTCCAAACCCCATGCAGAACCGAATCATCGAAAACTATTGCTCCGGTGTATATCTGTCTCCAGATCAAGTTATGCAGCTTCTCAAAGACATGGAGCAGGACCCCAAAGTGTGTGAAGATCTGGAGAGGATTTGGAGCAATGGACAGATTGCTGTGCTGAAAAAAGCACTTTCTGCCGCTGCAGAACTGGGTGCCGGCCTGCTGGAGGCCACTGAAGTGGTAGAACCAAACCCCATCAGTCCGAATGAGAGCACAAGCTACTCTAACCTGTACCACTGTGATCGGGACGGGGTGTATCTCTACATGGACACCGTCAGCAGACAGATTGAAGATGCCATTCGGAAAAGTGAGGGACAGGTATGAGCAATAAGGTTTTCCAGCAAAACCTGGATGACAAAAAAGGCCCCCGTCCCGGTGGTCCTTACATTATACAGATGCTGTTCAAAGAACCGGTGCCTATGCCGGACAAAGCGGCTATGACCGCTATAATGGAAAAGCATATCGGACCGGTGGAGTGCTTCTGCCACGATAAAAAGACAGCGGGCTTTGCCACACTGGATCATATCGCGGAGTTTAAGGACGCCAAGGCTCCAGTGCAGCTGATGGTGATGGGATGCAACCGATTTGAAGGCAAAGGCTTCGATGATTTCCTTATGAGCCAAATGTGGGATTGTATGGAAGACCGGGAGCGGATTTTCCGGGAGTGCCAGCATCAAGTGGTCGCCACCGATATGCTGGCGGCGGCACTGCCGGCTCTGGAACGGGCAAATCTCGACATGGACTTTCTGGATGCACTGGCAGAACTGTATCCCACCTGTGAGGCATTTTACTTACAGAACTGCGGCAAGCTCTTTCTGGCTGAAGATGTACGCTCCCACCAGATCGAGGGTGCTGATCGCTTTATTCGTTTTGGCGTCAACGCTCGCTTCTTCAATATTCAAGGTACAGAAGATATGCTGGTGGACACCGTGGGAATGAGTACCCTGTTCCTGCCGGATTTGCAATACCATTTCCACAGCATGGACCCCAACTGGGTGGTAAACCATGCCTACAATGTGGCTTCGTATATTCTGGCGAACGACAACCCCATTGAGGATGGGGAGACGATAGACGGTGTAGTGGATGGCCAGATGAGCCGAGAAATTCAGTGGAAGTGCCAGTATGAGGACGCCCTGATCCAGCCGCCCAGAGGGGGGTTGGACATCAACATGGGAAAGTATGCTTCCGGAAGACGCTGACACATTTGCTTCTGCAAAAAAGGGGGTGAAAGCCATACAGAATCAAACGAATATCCGCATTATCGAACTGCTCCGCTTCCTATATCAGCAGACCGATGAAGCTCATCCAGCTACGGTGTCGGACATTCTTGCCTATTTGAAAGAAAGAAACATTTCCGCTGTCCGGCAAACGGTGTATGCTGATTTGGATGTATTGATTGCAGCCGGCATAGATATTGTGGTGGTCAAAAGTACCCAAAACCAGTATTTCATTGGAAGCCGCATTTTTGAATATCCAGAACTGAAGATGCTGACGGATGCGGTGGCGTCCTCCAAAATCATCTCTGCCAGGAAGTCGGAGCAGCTGGTTCAGAAACTGTGCCGCCTGACCAGCAGGCCGCAGGCCGAACAGCTGCGCAGATTAGCAGCCTTGTCCAGCCGGGTAAAGCCACAGAATGAAAAGGTCTATTACATCATCGACAGCATTCAAACCGCCATTTTAGAGGGCCGGCAGATTCAGTTCCAGTATTATGAATACACCGCAGAAAAAAAGAAAGTTTTGAAGCATGACAGCTACCGCTACATTGTGGACCCTTATGCACTGGAATGGAAGAACGATCACTACTATCTAATTGGGTTTTCCCATAAACACCAGAGCATCGCACACTTCCGGGTGGATCGTTTGGCTGGCGCAGAGATTTTGAATGCGGGCTTTTCTGCGCCGGAGGATTTTGATATAGCCGCCTACACCAACAAAATGGTGGATATGTTTGCTGGTGAACAGCCCATGCTTGTGGAGCTGCTGTGCGAAAATGACATGATGCGGGTCATCATTGATGACTATGGCGAGTCTGTCCCTGTCCGCAAAGTTGATGACAGCCACTTTGTTGTGACGATTGAGGTCAATCCCAGCGGCACGTTTTACGGATGGGTATTTCAGTTTATGGGAAAGATACGAATCCTTGCACCTGAAAACTGTGCAGAGGAAATGAACCGGATCGCAAGAATATTTGCAGAAGACAGATGAGGTGTTAATGATTTTTAACACCTCATTTTCTTTTGGGCCAAGCACATTGAATCCAAAGAGAGAAGCTGGTATAATATACCTATCTCGAACAGATTGTTCGGCTTACAGCTTGGAGGAATGGCTTATGAGATATAAAAGCGAAGAAACGATGGACAGAATCGTGAAATCCGTTGAGCGGTTCTTTTTTGCCCATCACCGCTCCCCGTCCATTACAGAGATTGCCAATGACATCGGCTGTTCCAGAAGCACTATCCATGCATATTTGCGGGAGATGAATCAGCTTGGCAGGCTGCATTATGACGGGAAAACACTGGAAACTTCCGTCACCCAAAAGGCAGACGCAGAATTCACCTTGTCGCCAGTATTGGGTTCCATCTCCTGCGGCCTGCCGGAATACGCAGAAGAAAACTTTGAGGAATATGTTGCCCTGCCCACAGCGCTGTTCGGCAGCGGCGAATTCTTCCTTCTCCGCGCAAATGGAAATTCCATGATTGAAGCGGGAATCGAACCCGGCGATCTGGTGGTTGTCCGAAAACAGACAACAGCGGAAGAAGGAGATATCGTGGTGGCGCTGGTAGAGAATGAAACCACCCTTAAACGGTATTACAAAGACCACCAGCGCCAATGTGTCCGGCTGCATCCGGAAAACAGCCGTATGAAAGACATCTATGTTCAGGAATGTACCATACAAGGCGTGGCACAGCATGTGATCAAGGCGCTGTAGCCGCTTGAAACAGGAGGGATAGAGATGCAGGTGTATGTTTCAAACAGGGAAATTGAACAGATCGCTGAAGGACTGGTGGAAGTGTCCTGCGGAAAACCGCCGCCAAAATGCATCGATATCGACCGAGTCGCCCGGTTTCTGGGCGTCACGATTGTGTATGAACGAATTGCCGAGGATGATCCCGATAAAATCGGATTTGCGGCTGATGGGAACACAGCGCTGAAAGTGTTGCGGAATGGAGTGAAAAAGGCGGTTATTTTCCCAAGGGACTATGTGGTGCTGGAACAGTTTCTGCAGCACCCGGAAGAACGGAGCCGCTGCCGTTTTGTAAAAGCGCACGAAATCAGCCACATTCTTCTCCGTCGGGCCGATCCCACCCAAAACACAGCCTGTTTCAACAGGCTGTATGATACCGAGCGCACTTACAGCATGGCGGAACTGCGTGACCGCTGGAATCTGGGAGAATGTCAGGCAAACACGATGGCCGCCATGCTTCTAATGCCGCGGGCCGTTTTGACCGCCTCCGTTCGCAGGCATATGCATAGAAAGAAGATCCCGGTATACGGGGACTGTGTATTCCTGCCGGAGATGAAGCCTGCTATGCAGCAGATGGCGGACGAGCTTGGTGTGTCTTACTCGTCCATGCTGATCCAGCTCAAGAAATATGAGCTTCTGGAGCAAAGGGATATGCCGGAATACTTTCGGCTGATGATGAAAGGTGGTGACGGAAATGAATAACGGCCAGGGAAAACAGCGATATGACCGTCCGCCGCCACCGCCGGACATACAAGCCAAGCTGGAACTGTGCGAAAGAGAAGCAGCTGGACTTTCTGTGCGGGAAGTAAGATGCCCCAAATGCCAGTTTGTCATTGACCGGGTGTTTTCGGATGTCAGCGGACACTTCATTTCCAAGTGCCCCAAATGCAAATCGCAATATATCATGAACTTCGCCTACTTCCGGAAGCAAAAAGGTAGCTGGCGGCTCAAGAGAAAATACTACAGCGAGAACTACTTCAAAAAACTGAATAACAAATAACGACTTTATATCGCGTATGCGGAGCCGATCTGATGATCGTGACTGCCCTTGCACCGTACAAAGCCGGAATCCGACAGGATAACCATGCCTGATTTGTGATTCCGCTTTTACGGTGCTTTTTTTGCGTCCCCGCATCCGCTTTGTACGATGACAAGAAGTCCTTTCCACGGCTTTACCGCTGCGGAAGGGACTTCTTATGTATACAGCCTTTTGGCAGAGCGCCATAGCCAGGTACCCGTGATCTGGGATTTTGATTCACCCATCAAAATCTCAAAATCACGGAGGAAAGGCAAATGGCCAAACAATACACCCTATTGGTTTGGAATACCGTTATACCGCAGAGCCGTGTGGAGTAAAAATGGCAGGAAGAAAGCGGTGTGGCGCTGTATCAGCCGGATGGAGTACGGCAAGAAATACTGCCCTGACTCCCCAACCCTTGAAGAAACCGCCGTCCAGCGGGCTGTGGTCGATGCGATCCGGGAGGTCGTAAATGATGACGGATGTCAGGCTGCACTCAAAAATCTGCAGCTCCACATACGGATGTTTTATGGTGCGACAGACGAGAACAGCACAGCAAATGATGAGATGCGGCTGGAACAGCTCAAAAGCATGGTCATGGAGATGGCCGGCAAGGACGATGCCGCAGGTGAGGACTTTATCGCCCTCTCGAAAGAGATTGCCGAAGTCAAGCAGGTCATTGCAGAAAAGAAAAGCCGGCAGACCGCAGCTGGTGCAGATGAGTCCAGAATGGGCGAAGTGCTGGGAGCACTCAATGCCCTGAAAAACCATCCGATAGATTTCGATGACACTGCCGCAAGACAATTGATCGACTGCATCAAAGTGCTTTCCAAGACCGAACTACTGGTCATATTTAAAGGTGGAATTGAAAAAACAGTAGCGATGGAATGAGAGATAGGAAATGATCTATATACAAAGTTTTTTCATATGGCTATATACAAAATCCCCTTTAATATGCTATAATAGAAACAAAGCAAAAGGGTTGAAACATTGCGAGAGTTCAATCCTATATCGTGAGGGGTTCATTTTATGCTACCCTTCCACAAGTCAAAAAATCCGAACATTATCATCAATGGTGATACGTTCGGATTTTTGATTTTTATGAGTTGTTTTATAATTTAGAAATTACTGTAGTTTGTAGCATATTCTCGGCCTCCTCCAAGCCTTGCATCACTTCCGCCATGATGCGAGTGGCCAAGATAAATCCTGAACTGAACGCTTCACACTCAGTGATGCAGGACAGTTCACTTGTGCAGTCCTTGAATTTTTCAAAGGTTTCTTTTTGTTTCATTGTCAGACTTGAGTTCAGGTCTCCCTCGTTTTTGCATATCAACTTAACTTAACGAGTTTGCCACCCTCGTTTCTCAAAGAAACAGTTGATATTATCAATCAAACGATTTATAATGTCAACTGTGATAATAGTTGTATGGAGGCTTATTATGACTACTTCTGAACAGATACGAGTTCTTTGTGTGCGTTCTGGCGTAAGTTTGTCAGAATTGGCAAGAAGAATAAATCAAACACCACAAAATTTCAGTGTTAAACTTAAGAGAAATACGGTTACACAAGATGAGCTAAATCAAATTGCTAATGTGCTCAATGTGAAATATGAACAGTATTTTGTTTTAGCTAATGGAGATCAGGTTCGATAAATAAAGAGAAGGTAAAAAAATGGATACAAACATTATTTATAATATAGATTGCGTCGCCGGAATGAATCAAATGATAGATGAGGCGTCTATAGACCTTATCATCGCGGATCCACCATATTTTAAGGTTATCGGCGAAAAATGGGACGAAGAAATACACAATCACATCGTTCAATCACACATTGCCATTTTGCTGATTAGCGAAAGTTTCGTATCCTCGGATTATATCGTAAACAAAGAACTCGTTTGGATCAAAGAGCAAGTAGAAAAAAACGATATGAAAATCGTTCCTCTACTTATCGGAAACATCACCGAAAAATCGAAACGAATAATCGACTGGATATATCAAAGGCAAATACACCCTTCCGAGACACAACCGCTTTGCAACTATCTCAACGATAAAGCGCAATGGGACCACATGATTACGAGCATATTGAACATCATCGATGCCAAAATCGACCAAGTGCTCGAAACTCTTTTGCTGAACGAAAACACCCGGCAAGCCGGATATTCGATTAAACCGACTGTCACGCCCGACAGTAAAACAGTTACTGGAAATATCGAAAACCGAGACACGAAAATTACCGATAAAACGACAGCGGCACACCCGACAGGAGTAAACCCCGCACTTTATCAAGAAGCCATCAGACTATACCGGAATCACAAATACAAAGAAGCATCGGATATCCTTCTGAAATTAGCCGCCGCAAACAACACCGAAGCTCAAAATCTCCTTTGCGACATTCTTTGTAACAAAGTAAAAGGGTATCAACTATGGCCCGGAATTTTAGAAACATTCCTACCCTACGCCGAAGAAAATCTTGCCTTCGCTCAAACCATCGTAGGAAAAGTCTACTATCGGGGAAAACTGAATGAGCGCAATTACGAAAAGGCTTTCGACTGGTTCTCCAAAGCAGCCGAAAGCGGGAATTCATATGCCCAATACTTGTTAGGTAACATGTATGAAAACGGGACATTCGTAGAACAAAATTACGATACAGCTCTCTCCTATTATAAAAACTCGGCAGCACAAAACAACATCATGGCCATAGGAGAAATGGCATACATGAAAGATAATGGTTACGGTATGCCCATGAATAAGGAAGAAGCCGAAAAAATATACCTCCAACTGGCCGAAGAACGCGACGACGAGTGGTCCATGATCAAACTGGCCTATATCGAAATGGATAGAGGGAATTCCGAAGAAAGATTGAAATGGATACAAAAAGCGCTTGAAAAAGAGTATATCGATGCCTACGTAGATTTAGGCATCTTCTATCAATCCGACGAAAAATACAAAGACCTCGAAAAAGCGCAGCAATCTTATTATCAAGCGGCACAATTAGGCAATCCCGAAGGAATGAACGGATTGGCGATGATCTATTACGATATGCCGGACAATAAAGGAGACGAACAAGCGTTTCGATGGTTCTCCAAATCGGCCGACTTGGGAGACAGTCTCGGACTATATTATCTGGCTGTTATGTATGAAAACGGCTTCGGAACCAATATCGACAAACAAAAGGCTTGGGATCTATATCTAGCTTCGGCCGATCAAAAATTCTCGCCGGCCTATCGTAAAATAGCGCAACTCATCGAAGAGGGCGAAGCACCTGCATCATTCACTGGCCGAGAATTGGAATACTATATAAAAGCTGCCGAAAGAAATGACATAGACGCTATACACGATGTCATACGATTCTTGGAGAATGATCCCGACCGGCAGAAAGAATTGTTCTCTTGGTGTCAACGAGGAGCACAGCTCAATGACGGGAAATGTATTTGTAAATTAGGAAAACTCTATTTTTACGGCATGGGGACAGAAATGGACGAATTCAAAGCGATGAACTGTTTCCGCAAAGCCGAAACGATGGAAATCCCCGAAGCCTACTATTTCTTGGGGCTGGCCTACTACGAAGCCAAAGGTGTGGTTAGCCCGAACATACAAAAAGCCGAAGAATATTTTAGAAAAGCTGCCGAAGCCGGATATTCCGATGCGATTAAAGCAATCGCCGAACTTTATATGCAGTCGGGACAAGAAAACGGATATGAAAAAGCCATCGAATATCTGAAAACGATTGCGGAGGGAGAACATGCCGATATCGCTTATGAAGGACTCATGCGAATCGCCGTAGAACAAATGAACGCTCAGGATTACGACGACCCGCAGAACAGCGAACTATATCAAAAAGCTCTCCGATTCGAAACATCGGGAAAAGAAGCCGGTATGACCGAGTCGTTAAGTAAAGCATTCCTCGATCGAGGAATAAATTTATACAATATCGAAAAATACGAATCGGCCATAGCACCCTTGCTTTTAGCAGCACAAATGGGAGAATCGGAAGCCGCGACGCATTTGGGAGATCTGTATTTCTACGGACATGGCGTCGATACCGATTACGAACAATCCTATTATTGGTTCGCCAAAGCAGCGCAAAGCAACAACGCTTATGCCCAATATTCCATTGCATTCATGTATATAAAAGGACAGTTCGTAGAAAAAGACGACACGCAAGTAATCAAATGGATGAAATTAGCGGCAGAAAACGGCTACACCGAAGCGCAAAAAAACATGGGAGAATACTATTATTATGGCTCTTTCGGTTGTCGAAGAGATATGAAAGAAGCCATAAAATGGTATGAAATGGGAGCAAAAAGCAACGAACCGACATGTGTGTTTACTCTGGGATTAATTTATGAAGAAGGAGACGGAGTACAAAAAAATATCCTGAAAGCTGCCGATTGGTATCAAAAAGGAGCACAAGCCGGCATTCCTTCTTGTTTGTATAATCTTGGGAAGCTAATTATCAATAAAGAAATATCGGGAGAAGAAGAGAAAGGATTCAACCTCATACAACAAGCCGCGGAAAGCGAATACTCCTTTGCCCAAAACTACATGGGACGTGCATACCGTTTCGGGTGGTATGTCAATGCAAACCCGGTCAGAGCCACCAACTGGTTCACCAAAGCGGCAGAACAAAATATGCCGGACGCAATGTGCAACTTAGGCGACATGTACTCCTATGAAGACGGATTGACCATCGACTATGAAAAAGCGTTCTATTGGTACGAAAAAGCCGCCGAAACAAAACACAGCAGAGCTTTGACCGAACTGGGAGACATGTATTATGCAGGGAAAGGTGTCCGACAAGATTACCAGAAAGCAATGGAATATTACCAGAAAGCGTGTGACGAAGGTTATCCTTATGCATTCTATTCATTAGGCTTTATGTATTGGAAAGGACAGGGAACGCTCCCCGACAAAGAAAAGGCTCAGGAATATCTCAGTCAAGCCGCTGCTATGGGAAATGAAAGCGCTTTCCAACTTTTGAACCGCATGGATCACGAATCGGAAGAAGAAAAAGACATCGACCCATTCGCCCGACAAGCCTATTTAGAAGCTCAACAAGCCCTTGCCGACAAAGAAACAGAAAAATATATCAACCTTCTATCCCAATCGGCGAATTTAGGATATGTTCAAGCCCTGAACGATTTGGGAGACCTCTATTTTAATGGAGAATTGGCCCCTAAACATATGGGCAAAGCATATGAATATTTTTTGAAAGCCTCTCAAAACGGATCGGGATATGGTTCATACAGTTGCGGATTCATACTCATGAAAGGGTCTGCCGATATTCCCCGGGACATTGAAAAAGGACTTTCCATGTTCCGTTTGGCGGTTGATCAGAATTACAAAGCGGCAACCCGGGACTTGGCTCGATATTACTATTCGTTGGAAACCGAAGAAGACAATCGCAAAGCGTTGGACTACTACCTGCAATACATTGAATACAATCCCAAAGACACCGATACATTGCTCCATATCGGGTTGATTTACGAATCGGGGTTGGGAGTTCCGCTCAATATCGACCTCGCCCGTAGATATTATGAAAGAGCTGCCGAACAAGACGAAACCGGCATGGCATACAACTTCTTGGGAGGAACCTACATGAATGACGAAGAAACCGAGAACAACGAACGAAAAGCCGTGCACTATTTCCAAAAAGCTATCGAATTGGGCAACACGAATGCAATGTTCCGAATCAGCTACTACCTCCACAACGGTAAAGGAGGATTACAGGTCGACATACCTCGGGAAATCGAATTGCTCACCGAAGCCTCCAAACGCGGGAACCATCAAGCCACGTATCGGCTGGGATTATTATTCGAAGATAACGAAAGTGGAATGGCTCAAAATCTCGAATTATCCGTCAAATACTTCCAATTAGCCGCCGACAACGGTATTCTCGCCGCCATCAACAAGATGGGAGAATTATATCTTTTCGGGGAAGTAATACCGGCAAACCTGACGAAAGCCATATCTTGCTTCACGGCAGCCTCGGAACAGGGATATGGGAAGGCCTCATATTGGTTGGGAAGGCTTCATACCGATGGTATCGGACAACTCGAAAAAGACACTCAAAAGGCGATGAACTATTACCGTAAAGCTATCGAACAAGGTTATGAAGAAGCCCGGGAGTGGATGGAACAACTCCAAAAAAATTTGGTGGACGAGACCATAACAGATATTGAAATACCCCAAGACAAATCAGACGAAGAGCTATACAAAGAGGCTAAAAATGCATTGGAAAAAGCTCAATTCAAAACGGCTTACGCCTATTTTTCCTATTTAACGCAAAGAAACCATGCCGAATCGTTCAACGAACTAGGAGACATGTATTTCTACGGCAGAGGAATGGCAATCAACCAAGCCAAAGCTCTGGAACTATATAAAAAAGCCGCGGCCCTCGATAGTGTTTATGGTTTCTTTAATGTCGGATTCTTATATTGGAACGGACCCGAAGAAATACAAGATCCCGAACAAGCATTACAATATTTGAAAAAAGCGGCCCAAATGGGCTATACCTACGCACTGAGTTTCATCGGAGATATCTATCGAACCGGACCGGAAGAACTTATCGATTATGCCGAAGCGAAACGATACTATCAAAAAGGAGTCGACGTTAACGAAATCAATGCAATAAAAGGTATGGCTCTTTTATACCTTTTGGGACAAGGCGTAACACAAAACAATGCTATGGGAGCATTCTATTTGAAGAAAGCAGCCGATAAAGGCAACGCATGGGCCATGTATCACTTAGGACGTCTGTATTATTACGGCGAGGGTATTCCCCGTAACCCCAAATTGGCATTGGACTATTTACAAATGGCTTATGATGCGAACTATCCGGATGCATGCAGTCTGTTAGGACTACTCTATGAAAGAGGCGAAGGCACTGCACCAAATATAGAATTAGCCAACAAGTTATACATCAGAGGGCATGAATTAGGAGACGACCAATCCATGTGGTACTTGGCTTGCAATTATCTCGATGGAAACGGTCTGCCCAAAGACTACAAAAGAGCCGAAAAACTCTTTATACAAGCCATCGAAAGAGGGAACGAACCGGCTCGAATCGACTTAGCCAGAATGATATTCCACGGATTAGGAACAGTACAAGACCCGCAAAAAGCATACGAAATCATAAAACCCTGTTTAGAGCAAGGATACGGACGAGCATATATGTTAATGGGAGAAGTTTACGAAAACGGATTAGGTGTGGAAAAAGATTATAAACAAGCCAAAGAACTGTATCGAAAAGCGCTCGACTTAGGATATAGTTTTGCACAAGAAGCACTCGACCGTTTAGACAAGTTCTGCTAAAAATAAAGCTGTTAAAAACAAAGGAGCACCTCCTTCCCTTTCGTACTCTATGGTATTGCGTGACATTTCAGTCCTCCTCCCTTGCCGTGCCCCGTAGCATTGCGGGGTGTTTTGAAACACAAAATATAGGGGAGGTGTCCATAGGACGGAGGGGTTAAAAAGACCACAGCAGAGGAAATGGATTAGGGCATCACCCTCTCTCCCTGCCGTGTCCCGTAACATTACGGGGTGTTTCCGCAAGGAAATTTATTTTGTCCCCTTATTTTTCAATGACAAGTTGTACTTTCTTTGTCCCTAAACGAGCCTGTAACCACTCCTTGAATCTTTTTTGCTCCGACAAAGAAAAGACTTTGGAATGACGCACCACAGCAAGAGTTGTCGTGTCTCTCGCCTCCGTATCGATACGGCTGAAAATCGTTTTCGAAATGGCAATATCGGTAACATTAGGGAAAAGAACCTTTATTTCAGGAGCGACTTCCACCCCCACAGAATCATATTGTTGGTAATGCGATGCCAGATTTTCCAAAGAATCTATCGTTTTCTGCTGGCGAGCTATCTGCTCTTGATTATGCAAATAAATATCTTTAAACATCACACTGCTCAAAGTACTTATATCCGCTTGATTTTGCCCATACCCTTGACGAACCTCCAATATAGCACCGCCCAATCCATACTGGGGCAATCTCGCCTGTGCCACAGCTATGGAATCTTTCGGGATTTCGGCTCCTACCAAAGAGACGCGTATGATGTGCTTTCCGTGCTCCGTCACAGCACTTTTACTTAAAACCTGAGTATCGGCATAATTGAAATTCTGGGAAACAAAGCGGGATGCTGCGACCTCGAAAAAGTTCTCTTTCACCATATTGTAAGTAAGGTAAATACTCGGAGCCATAGTCAGTATCAAAATGGTATACACCATTCGTTCCACCTTCTTGCGTCGTTCATCGTCCACAAACTCCTTCTTCGAATATTTCATTAACTTCACGCCCAAAGTCGTTGCGAACGCAATAAAAACCGAATTGATGAAAAACAAATAAAACGCTCCGAAAAAATAATAGAAATTACCGGTAGCCAACCCGAATCCCGCCGTACACAACGGCGGCATCAACGCCGTGGCAATGGCGACACCGGGTAAAACATTTCCTTTTTGTTTGGACGACATCGCCACGATACCCGCCAATCCTCCGAAAAAAGCGATCAACACATCGTAGATAGTCGGCGAAGTACGAGCGAGTAATTCACTTCGGGCCTCATTCAGGGGTGAAACCCAAAAGTAAATAGTCGACGTTATCACACTGAACAACGTTGCGACTGCCAAATTCCGAAAAGAACGTTTTATCAACTCATAGTCATTGATACCTAACCCCAATCCGATACCCATGATGGGACCCATCAGAGGTGAAATCAACATAGCGCCGATAATCACAGCGGCCGAATTGGTATTCAATCCCAACGAAGCGATAAATATCGCGAATACCAAAATAAGAATCGTAGAACCCTTAAACTCCACTCCTGCGCGAATCGCTTCTACCGAAGCCGCCTCTTCTTCCCTGTCTTGACTCATATCAAGATAATGAGTCAAAAACCTTTTAACGGAATCAACGAATTTGGGAAATGACATAATTACTTTTATTAAAATACCGGAAACTCAGAACCGCTCTTTCAAAACTTGGACACGAAACGTCTCAACCCGGGAACCTCGTTCATCGGCAAATCATGACGGAACAAATAGACCAAGAACACACCCAAAAGCAGAGTCCTGAATGCCAAACGCAAAAAGAGGGATTCGATAGGGACAACCATCGCCACCGCATACAGCACAACCGTCAACAGCGTATAGCGGAAAGCTGACTTCAAATCATAACGTATCGGGTAAACACGTTGCCCGATAAAAAAAGAGGCCAACATCATACTCGCATAACAAACGAACGCCCCCCAAGCACAAGCCATATATCCGAAACGGGGAACCCCCACGATGTTGATAATCGCCGTAATGGCAAAACCGAACAAAGAGAACCAAGCGCCCCATTGTGTCCGGTCGGTCAATTTATACCACAAAGAAAGATTGAAAAACACACCGAAGAACAATTCGGCGAGCATGACGATAGGAACGACTTTCAATCCTGTACAATACGTCGCC
>ERZ824575.1972-NODE-1972-length-17385-cov-3.180554_pt1 | contig 17385 bp, 16 predicted proteins | sample MGYA00519470_ERZ824575 | MGnify/ENA primary metagenome ERZ824575 (study PRJEB31778, sample SAMEA3449170) | human gut metagenome | biome: human gut; feature: human-associated habitat; material: faeces | place: United Kingdom | collected 2010/2012 ...
GGCCGGATGACATCGCTGCCGCCGCGGTGGGCTCTTACCCCGCCTTTTCACCCTTACCCGCCGGATGTTCCGCCGACCGCACCCGCCGTCTCAAAAGACGCGCGGGGGATCGCGGCCCGCACGCGGGCGGTTATTTTCTGTTACGCTCCCACAACCTCACGGCTGTCAAGTCATTAGCTTGCGCAGTGCTCTGTGTTGCCCGGACTTTCCTCCCCCGGACGGAGCCGGCGGCGACAAGGCGGACCTGCGGGGGCAAAGATAGGCAATTCGCCGCGAAAAACCGCCGGCCGCGGAGGGAAATTTGCTCCGTGGGGCCGATTTCGGGCTTCGGGCGGCCTGCGGCGGCGCCGTCAGAGGATGTGCCTGACCCAGCGGAACATGCGGTAGGGCATGTAGCGGAACGGCAGATCGATCCACGTCGGGGTTTCGAGCACCGCGCGGCGGTGCGAGAAGGCGTCGAAGCTCTCGCGTCCGTGGTAGCGGCCCATGCCCGAGTTGCCCACGCCGCCGAAGGGCAGCGCCTCGCTGACGATGTGCATGATCGTGTCGTTGAGGCAGGCGCCGCCCGACGAGGTGTGCGCCAGGATCTCGCGGCCCTGCTTCTCGGGCCCGAAGTAGTAGAGCGCCAGCGGCTTTTCGCGCGCGGTGATGAAGTCGACGATCTCGCTCTGCTCGCGGAAGGGGATCATCGGCAGCACGGGGCCGAAGATCTCCTCGCGCATGACCGGCGCCGCGGGGTCGACCTTCGTCAGCAGCGTCGGCTCGATGTAGCGCTCCGCGCGGTCGCTCTCTCCGCCCACCCGCACGGTGCCCTGCCCGAGGTAGGAGGCCACGCGGTCGAAGGCGCGGTCGTTGACCAGCCGGGCATAGTGGCGGCTTTGCCGCGGGTCGTCGCCCAGCAGGCGCCGCACCGCGTCGCGGAAGGCGTCGATGAACTCCTCGGCAAGCTCCTCGCGGATGAGCAGGTAGTCCGGAGCGATGCAGGTCTGCCCGGCGTTGAGGCACTTGCCCCAGGCGATGCGGCGTGCGGCGACCGGGATGTCGGCGCCGCGGTCGACGATGCAGGGGCTCTTGCCGCCCAGCTCGAGGACAACGGGCGTGAGGTGGCGCGCGGCGGACTCCATGACGACGCGTCCCAGCTCGGGGCTGCCCGTGAAGAAGATCAGGTCCCACCGCTCGCCGAGCAGGAGCGTATTGACCTCGCGATGGCCCTCGACGACGGCGATGTACTCCTCGTCGTAGATCTCGGCGATCATCGCGTGCAGCGTCGCCGAGACGTACGGCGTGTAGGGCGAGGGCTTCAGCACGGCGGTGCAGCCGGCCGAGATGGCCCCCACCAGGGGGTTGAGCAGCAGCTGCACGGGGTAGTTCCACGGCGCGATGATGAGCGCCGTGCCGAGCGGCTCGGAGAGGATGCGGCTCGTCGAGGGCTGCAGCTTCAGGGGCGTCGGGCGCCGCTCGGGGCGCATCCAGCGTCCGAGGTGGCGCAGGTGGTTGCGCACCTCGCCGCGGACGATGCTCAACTCGGTGAGAACGGCCTCCTCGGGCGATTTGTGCAGGTCCTCCCACAGGGCGTCGCACAGGCGCCGCTCCCACTGTCCGAGGGCCTGGTCGAGGCGGCGGAGCATCGTGCGGCGGAAGCGCTCGCCGAGCGTCGCGCCGCTGCGGAAATAGGCTTTCTGGGCGGCGCGTATCGCGGTGATACGCTCCGCAGGGGTGTTTTCACAGGTCATGGCTCACGATTTTTTCCGGGATTGGAAGATTACTGCCCGTCGGGACGCCTCCTGTTCTCGCGGAAGATGTTCAGGTGCGCCAGCAGCGGGTTGCGGCGGTCGAGCAGCAGGAATTCGGCCAGCAGCAGCACGAGGGCCGCGAGGAGCAGGTACTGGTACTGTTCGTTGTACTCCTCGAAACGGACGGTCGAGAGCTCGGACTGCTCCATGGAGTTGATCTCGCGGACCACCTCGTCGAGGCCGATGTCCTGCTTCGTGGCGCGGACGTAGGCACCGCCCGTCGCCTCGGCGATCTGCATGAGCATCTGCTCGTTGAGCTTCGAGACGACCATCTCGCCCCGCTCGTCCTTGATGAACTCGCCGCCGATCTGGATCGGGGCTCCCTCGGGGGTGCCGATGCCGATCGTGTAGATGCGGATGCCCTGCTGGGCCGCGCGCTGCGCGGCGGCCAGGGCGTCATCCTCGTGGTTCTCGCCGTCGGTGATCAGCACGATGACGCGGCTGCGGCTCTCTTCGGTCTGGCCCGAGAAGGAGAGCAGCGCCTGTTCGAGGGCCTTGCCGATGGCCGTGCCCTGCACGGGAATCTGCGAGGGGTCGATCCTGCGGGCAAAGGCCCGGGCCATGCGGTAGTCCGAGGTGATCGGCAGCTGCACCTTGGGCTCCCCGGCGAAGGTGATCAGTCCGACGCGGTCCTGGTGCAGCCCCTCGAAGAGCTTGCCGATGGCGTATTTGGTCCTTTCGAGGCGGTTGGGTTCGAAATCCTCGGCGAGCATCGAGTTCGAGACGTCCACGACGAGCATCATCTCGATGCCCCGGGCCTTCTCCTCGCGGAGCTTCGAGCCCAGCTGGGGGCGTGCGGCGGCCAGCGCGAGCAGCGCCACGACCAGGCACAGGAGGATGAACTTGAGGCGTACGCGCCCGAGGGATACTTCGGGCATGAGCTCTTCGAGGGTCTCAAGCCGCCCGAAGCGGGCGAGACGCACCTTCCGGCGGCGCATCGCGATCCAGAAGAGCACGACGAGCACCGGAACGGCCGCGAGGAGCCAGAGGTATTGCGGATTGGCGAATCGGAACATGTCAGCGGTTGTTTACGGTATGCGTTTGAACACGAGGTTCGCGAGGAGCATCTCCGCGAGGAGCGCCGCGAGGGCCGCCACGACCCAGAGGAGGAACTCCTCGTGGTAGGCGACGCGCTCGGTAACCTCGACCTTGCTTTTTTCGAGTTGGTTGATCTCGTCGTAGATCTCCTTGAGCTTGGCATTGTCCGTGGCGCGGAAGTAGCGGCCGCCGGTGCGTTCGGCGATGGCGCCGAGCGTCTTCTCGTCGATCTCGACCGGGGCCATGACCGTGCCGCCGGTGGGCTGTCCGTAGATGTCCACGGCGGGATAGGGTGCCGAGCCCCGCGTGCCGACGCCGATCGTGTAGACGCGGATGCCCTGTGCGCGGGCGATCTCCGCGGCGGTCAGCGGGGCGATCTGCCCGCGGTTGTTCACGCCGTCGGTCAGCAGGATGATGACCTTCGACTTGGCCTCGCTCTCGCGCAGGCGGTTGATGGCCGTGGCCAGTCCGGTGCCGATGGCCGTGCCGCTGTCGTCGATCACGCCGCTGCGGACCCGCGAGAGGAGGGTCTGGAGCGTGCTCTGGTCGGTGGTCAGCGGGCTCTGCGTGAAGGCTTCGGCGGCGAAGACCACCAGACCGATGCGGTCGCCGTAGCGGTCGGCGATGAACGACCCGGCGACCTGCTTGGCCGCGGTGATGCGGTCGGGCTGGAAGTCGCGGGCGAGACGTCGATGGCCATCACGATGTCGATACCCTCGCTTGAGGTGTGGACGTTCTGCTCGATGCGCTGCGGACGCGCCAGGGCCACGACGAGCAGCGCGAAGGCTGCGGCGCGCAGCACGAAGGGCAGGTGCCGCAGGTAGTAGCGCAGGCTCTTCGGTGCGCGGACAAGCCCCGCGACCGACGAGATCCGGATCGCGGCGCCCCCCTGCAGCGTGCGCCAGACGTAGTAGGCGGTCATCGGCACGAGCAGCGTGAGCAGCCACAGATAATGGGGTGATGCGAAATGCATGTTCGTAAATGTTTTTTACCAGTTCTTCCGGCTGCGGACCACGGCGCCCTGCTTCTCCTTGAGCTTCTCCTGCGTCTTGTCCTCCTGGGCCTGGATGGCGTCGAGAATCTGCTCCTGCTCCTGGGGCGAGATGCCGCCCTGCTGCTCCTGCGGCGAACCCTCCCCGTCGCCCTGCTTCGGCTGGTCGGGGTTCTGCTGCCCCTGCCCCTGCTGCTCCTGCGGCGGGTTCTGGCCCTGCTGATCCTTGTTCTGCGGATTCTGCTGGTCCTGACCCTGCTGGTTCTGGTTCTGCTGCTGGTTCTGCTGCTGCTGGTTCTGATCCTGGTTCTGCTGGTTCTGACCGCCGCCGCCGTTCTGGTCCTGGTTCTGGTCGAGCAGCCGCTTGGTGTAGGCGTAGTTGTACTTGGCCTCCATGTCCGAGGGAACCAGACGCAGCGACTGCTTGTAGCTTTCGAGCGCCTCCTTGTACTTCTTCTGCTTGAACTGGGCGTTGCCCAGGTTGTAGAAGGCTTCGGCGCGCTCCGCATCGCTGCGCAGCGTGTCGGCGGCCGCCTGCGTGAGGGTCTGCTCCGCGCGGTCGAAACGCTCGGCCTTGTAGAGGGCGTTTCCGAGGTTGTAGGTCGCCTCGTAAAGGCCCGGCGCCGCCTTGAGCGCCTCCTCGTAGCGGCCGATCGACTCCTCGTAGTTGCCCTTGTTGTACTGCCGGTTTCCCTTGCGCACCAGGCTCCGTTCGGGCAGCTGCTGCGCCCCGGCCTCCGTGGCGGCAACGAGGAAGAGGAGTATGAAGAGTAGTTTCTGCATCGCTTTGCGGTTTAGTTGTCCATCGCGTCGGGGCCCTCCGTGGGGGTGTTCTCCTCGACGAGTTTCGTCTCCTCGACGAAGTAGTAGGCCTTCAGGTAGTCGGCCTCGTTCTCCTCGGCCGGGGGCGTCGCCTTGGCGAACTTCACCAGGTCGCCGTCGCGCAGGATCGCCGTGAGGTCCATGCGCGCCTTGTCGGGCAGCTCCACGGGGCGCATCGCGGCGATGATCTCGTCGGAGGTCATCTCCATGGCGCCGATGCCCCAGCGTGCGGCGATGTAGGTGCGCAGGATATCCGTCAGGCCCGAATAGTACTGCTTGTGGCGGTTGTTCTGCCAGAGCTTCTGGTTGTGGAGCGCCTCAAGGGCCCGGATGGCCGCGACGTGCGGCGGCAGGGGCGGTGCGGGCTTGAAGAGGTCGCCGAGGCGCTTGCCGCGGCTGCGGAGCCACCGCACGAGGGCGTAGAGCGCCGCCGCGAGGAGCAGCAGCGCCGCGGCACCCCAGAGCAGGTAGGTGCGGATCTCGGCCAGGCGGAACGGCAGGGTGCGCTGCCCCTTCAGGTCGTAGATCGACTGCGAGGTGGAGTCGATCTGGAAGGTCGTAACCTCGAGGTAGAGCGAGTCGCGCGTCGAGAGGGTGTCGAGGATGTTCTTGTCGGCGTAGAGCACGCTGGCCGTGCCGAGGTTGTAGCGCCCCTCGTCGAAGGCGGCCAGGCGGTAGCGCTTGCGGAGCTTCAGGTGGCGTCCGTCGCGTTCGAGCGTATCGACCGGGAGGCTCTCGACAAACTCGATCCGTCCGTCGCGGTTCTCGAACTCGGGGAACTCCACCACCTGCACGAGGTCCTTCTCCACGTCGATGACCAGGTCGAAGCGGTCGCCGATCAGGATGCTGTCGGGCTCAATGTGCGCCGTAACCTTCGGGATCTCCTGCCCTGCCGCGGCGCCCCACGTCAGGAGCGGGGCCAATGCCAGAAAGAGACGTTTCATCGCTGTTTGAAGAGTTTCATCAGTTCGGCGACGTAGTCTCCGTCGGTGGAGACGGTCGCCGTGTCGATCCGGTTGTGTTTGAGCGTGGCTTCGATGCCGGCGCTGCGCTGCCGCCACGCCTCGGCGTAGTATTCGCGCGTGGCGCGCGAGGAGGTGTCGACCCAGACCTTGCGGCCCGTCTCGGCGTCGCGCAGCTCGACGATGCCCACGTCGGGGAGCTCCGCCTCGCGGGGATCGACGACGCGGATGCCCACCAGGTCGTGCTTGCCGCCGGCGATCTTCAGCGCGTCGTCGAGGGCCTCGCGGTCGTCCGACGTGTCGAGGAAGTCCGAGAGGATGAAGGTCGTGCAGCGCTTCTTGTTCACGTTGGTCAGGAAGCGCACGGGTTCCGAGAGCTTCGTGCCGGCGGACCGGGGCCGGAAGCCGATCAGTTCGCGGATGATCATCAGGATGTGGCTGCGCCCCTTCTTCGGGGGGATGAACTTCTCGACCTTGTCCGAGAAGAAGATGCAGCCCACCTTGTCGTTGTTCTGCGCGGCCGAGAAGGCCAGCACGGCGGCGATTTCGGTGATGATGTTCTTCTTCAGGCGTTCGGTCGAGCCGAACAGGCGCGAGGCGGAGACGTCCACCAGGAGCATCATCGTCAGCTCGCGCTCCTCCTCGTAGACCTTGATGTGGGGCTTGCGCGAGCGGGCCGTAACGTTCCAGTCGATGTCGCGCACGTCGTCGCCGGCGCGGTACTCCCTCACCTCGGAAAACGACATGCCCCGTCCGCGGAAAGCCGTATGGTACTTTCCGGCGAAGATCTCGTTCGACAGACCGCGGGTCTTGATCTCGATCTTGCGGACGCGTTTGAGAATATCGTTCTCGGTTTCCTGCATCGTTAGGGTACGATTACGTTGTTGAGAATGTCGGTGATGATCTCCTCCGAGGTGATGTTCTCGGCCTCGGCTTCGTACGTCAGGCCGATGCGGTGGCGCAGCACGTCGTGGCAGACGGCGCGCACGTCCTCGGGGATGACGTATCCGCGGCGGCGGATGAAGGCGTAGGCGCGGGCGGCCTTCGCCAGCGAGATCGAGGCACGGGGCGAGCCTCCGTAGGCGATCAGGTTCTGCAGCTTCTGGAGGTTGTACTCGGCCGGTTCGCGCGTGGCGAAGATGATGTCGATGATGTATTTCTCGATCTTCTCGTCCATGTAGACGTCCTCCACGACCTTGCGGGCCTTGACGATGTCTTCGGGCGAGATGACCTTGTTGACGGCGGGGAGTCCTCCCCCGGCGAGGTTCATGCGCACGATGTCGCGCTCCTCCTGCTTGTTGGGATAGGAGATCTTGGCCTTGAGCATGAAACGGTCGACCTGCGCCTCGGGCAGCGGGTAGGTGCCCTCCTGTTCGAGGGGGTTCTGCGTGGCCAGCACGAGGAAGGGCTGCGGCAGCGGGTAGGTCTTCTCACCGATGGTTACCTGACGCTCCTGCATCGCCTCGAGCAGTGCCGACTGTACCTTGGCCGGCGAACGGTTGATCTCGTCGGCGAGGACGAAGTTGGCGAAGATCGGGCCCTTGCGGACGAGGAAGTCCTCGCTCTTCTGCGAATAGATCAGCGTACCGATCAGGTCGGCAGGCAGCAGGTCGGGGGTGAACTGGATGCGCGAGAACTCGGCGTCCACGGCCTTGGCCAGCGTGGTGATGGCCAGCGTCTTGGCCAGTCCCGGGACACCCTCCAGAAGGATGTGTCCGTTCGAGAGCAGACCGATCAGCAGCGTATCGACCAGATGGCTCTGGCCGACGATGACCTTGCCCATTTCCGTGCGCAGCGTATCGACGAAGACCGATTCGCGTTCGATGCGCTCGTTGAGTTCCTTGATGTTGATGACTTCGCTCATGGTTTATGGTTTGATTGTATTGTTGTCTACCTTGATTTTTAACGTCCGGGATGCAAAGTTATTATTTTCCGCCGAAAAATGTTCCTCAAATTCTTATTAACTTTGCCCGCATGGAATCCAACGAATCGAAAATCCTCCGGGGGCTGAATCCGGCCCAGCGCGAGGCCGTCATAAACTACGAGTCGCCCTCGCTGATCATCGCCGGCGCCGGCTCGGGCAAGACGCGCGTGCTGACCTCGCGCATCGCCTACATGATCGAATGCGGGGTCGACCCCCGGCAGATCCTCGCCCTCACCTTCACGAACAAGGCCGCCGAGCAGATGCGCGAGCGCATTGCGCAGATGCTTCCCGACCGTCGCAGCCGCTACATCCGCATGGGCACCTTTCACTCGGTCTTCGCGCGCATCCTGCGTGCGCATGCCGACCGGATCGGCTATCCCGAATCCTATACGATCTACGAGCCGTCGGACGTGCGCAACCTGCTGAAGACGATCCTGCGCGAGCAGGGCCTTCCCGACGACCGATACAAGCCCAACATGCTGGCCTCCCGCATATCCTATGCCAAAAACTGCCTCATCACGTCCGGGGCCTACCTGGCCAACGCGACCTTTGCGGCCGAGGACCGGCAGGCGCAGATCCCCGAGTTCGGCAACATCTACAACCTCTACTGCCAGCGCTGCAGGCACAACGGCGCCATGGACTTCGACGACCTGCTGCTGCAGACGAACATCCTGCTGCGCGACTGTCCCGACGTGCTGGCCCTCTACCAGGAACAGTTCCGCTACATCCTGGTCGACGAGTACCAGGACACGAACTACGCGCAGTATGTCATCATCCGGCGCCTCTCGCAGCACCATTCGCGCGTCTGCGTCGTGGGCGACGACGCGCAGTCGATCTACTCGTTCCGCGGGGCGAAGATCGAGAACATCCTCTCCTTCCAGAAGGACTATCCCGCGGCGCGGGTCTTCAAGCTCGAACAGAACTACCGCTCGACGCGCACGATCGTCGATGCGGCCAACTCGGTCATCGAGCACAACGCGCGCCGCATGGAGAAGCACTGCTTCTCGGCGGGTGCCGAGGGGGAGAAGATCCGCATCCTGAAGGCCTACACGGACCGCGAGGAGGCCGAGATGGTGGTCTCGGACCTGCGCGAGAAGATCCGCTCGACGGGCGACGCCTGGTCCGAGGCGGTGATCCTCTACCGCACGAACAACCAGTCGGCGGTCCTCGAGGACAACCTCCGGCGGCGCGGCATTCCCTACCGCATCTACAAGGGCTCGTCGTTCTACGACCACAAGGAGATCAAGGACTTGCTGGCCTACATCCGGCTGGTGATCAACCCGCGCGACGACGAGGCCTTCCGCCGCATCGTGAACTGCCCGGCGCGCGGCATCGGCGATACGACCGTGGGCCGCATCGCGCAGCTGGCCGCCGATCGGGGCGTCTCGATGTGGGAGGCGGTCGATGCGCTGGTCGCCGAGCCCGCGGCCGACGCCACGCAGCGCACCATCGTGCGCAAGGTCTCGGAGTTCGTGGCGATGATCCGCGCGCTGTCGCTCGCACGCCACGACAAGGGCCTTTACGACTTCGGTCTGGAGATCGCCTCGCGCTCGGGCCTGCTGGCCGCCTACCGTGCGGAGAACACCCCCGAGGCGGCTTCGGCGCTCGACAACATCGAGGAGCTGCTCAACATGATGCAGGAGTTCAAGGAGCGCTGCGACGCCGAGATCCGCGGCGGGGAGCGCAAACCCGAGGAGGAGGCGACCATCGAGGAGTGGCTGCAGCAGATGATGCTGCAGACCGACATGGACCAGGAGCACCCCGGCGAGAACGACAAGGTAACGCTCATGACCGTCCACTCGGCCAAGGGCCTCGAATACAAATATGTCTATATCGTGGGCATGGAGGAGAACCTCTTCCCCTCGCAGCGGGCCCTGGAGTCGGCCGACGGCATCGAGGAGGAGCGGCGCCTGTTCTACGTCGCCCTCACGCGCGCGAAGGTCGCGGCGACGCTCTCCTATGCCGAGATGCGCTTCCGCTGGGGGAACATGGAGTTTTCGCGTCCGAGCTGCTTCTTGAGCGAGATCGACCCCCGCTACGTCGAGACGGAGGTGGACCTCGGGCAGGAGCGGCGGCAGCGCCGCGACGGCGGGGAGGGCCCCGCGGCCATCGACGAGCTGCGCCGCCGCTTCGACTACCGCTTCCAGCAGCAGCGGCAGGGCGGCAGCGGTGCCGCCTCCGCAGCACGTTCTGCAGGCTACGGCACGGGCGGCGGCAGCCGCTTCGGGCGCCCCGCCGACGGCGAATCGGGCATCGCCCGCCGCTATCCGCGCACGGCGCAGCCGGGTGCCGCGCAGACCGGACCGTCCCGCCCGCCGCATTTCGGCGCGCAGCCTGCGGCGCGTCCCGTCGAGGCGGTGCGCGTCCCGCAGCCCTCGACCGAAGGCATGCGCCGCCTCGGCGTCCGTCCCGCGACGCCCTCCGCGGGTGCAGGAGCGACTTCCTCCGCGGCAGCGGCACCCTCCGCACACCCCGCGGCCGCATCCGCCGCAGCCTCTGCGGCTTCGGCGGGAGGCTATGCCGTCGGAGACCGCGTCGGGCACGCCACGTTCGGTGCGGGCGTCATCCGCCGCATCGAGCAGCTCAACGGCGACCAGAAGCTCGTCGTCGAGTTCGACAGTGCCGGCGTGAAGACCCTGCTGGCAAAATTCGCGAAACTCACCAAACTCGGATAACGATGCAAACACCCCTCGTCTCGGTCTGCATGACCACCTACAACCACGCGCCCTACCTGCGGGAGGCGATCGAAGGGGTCCTCGCGCAGCAGACCGGCTTCGACGTCGAGCTGGTGCTGGGCGAGGACTGCAGCACGGACTCCACGCGGGCGATCTGCGAGGAGTACGCCGCGCGTTTCCCGGATCGGGTGCGGCTGGTCTGCGGTGTGGAGAACATCGGCTGGCGGGCCAACTACCTGCGCACGTTCGAGGCGTGCCGCGGCCGCTATGTCGCCTACTGCGACGGCGACGACTGGTGGTGCGATCCGCAGAAGCTGCAGCGGCAGGTCGCCTGGCTCGAAGCGCACCCCGACTGCGGGATGTGCTACACGCGTGCCGAGAGCTACTACCAGGCCACGGGACGCCGCGAGCCGGACGAGGAGCACCACTACACCGATTTCGAACACCTGCTGCTGCGCCTGACGATCTGCAACTGCACGACCGTGGCGCGCCGCGAGCTGATCGCCCGCTACTACCGTGAGATCCGCCCCGCGGAGCATCCCGAATGGCTCACGGACGATGCGCCGATGTGGCTCTGGTTCGCCGCCTGCAGCCGCGTGGCCTTCCTCCCGGAGTTCACGGCCGTGCACCGGCGGCTGCCGCAGAGCGTGAGCCACGATACGCAGTACCGCCGGCGGATCGCCTTCTGCGACTCGCTCATGGAGATCTCCCTCTGGTTCGACGCCCGCTACGGCGGCGGGCGGCAGCGCTTCCGCCTGCGGCGCAAGCAGAGTTCCGATGCGCTGTGGGTCCTCTCGTACAACGGCCCCGTGCGCGAATACCTCGCGCGGTGGCTCCGTGACGTGCGGCGCACGCCGCGCCTGGCGCTCTGCCCCGAGGGGGCGGGGCTGCTCGTGAAGAAGATCCTCTTCCGCCGAAACCCCGAAAAACAGCAACGATGACTACCCAGGAGCGTTACGAAGGCGTGATCGCCTGGTTCTCGGAGCACATGCCCGCGGCCGAGAGCGAACTGCACTACGAGAATCCCTTTCAGCTGTTGGTGGCCGTGGTCCTCTCGGCCCAGTGCACCGACAAGCGGGTCAATATGACCACGCCGGCGCTCTTCGCGGCCTTCCCGACGCCGCAGGCGATGGCGCAGGCCTCGGCCGAGGAGATCTTCCCCTACATCCGGAGCATCTCCTACCCGAACAACAAGGCGCGGCACCTGGCCTCGATGGCCCGCATGCTCTGCGAGGAGTTCGGCGGGGAGGTCCCGACCGATCTGGAGCAGCTGCAGCGCCTTCCCGGCGTGGGCCGCAAGACGGCCAACGTGCTGGGCGCCGTGCTGTGGCAGCGCGAGGTGATGCCCGTCGATACGCACGTCTTCCGCGTGGCGGAGCGCATCGGGCTGACAACCCGCTCGAAGACGCCGCTGCAGACCGAGCTGCGCCTCGAAAAGGGCTTCCCGGGCCACCTGCTGCCCATCGCGCACCACTGGCTGATCCTCCACGGCCGCTACGTCTGCACGGCCCGCGCCCCGAAGTGCGACGCCTGCGGCATCGCCCCCTGGTGCCGCAAGCATGCCTCCGACCTCCGGGCTGCCGAACGGGGAGAGACCGCCGCACGGACAACCGGCTCCCGAACTTCGACAACCGGCTCCGGAACTTCGGCCGCAGGGGGGCACCCCGCCCGAAAGAGCCGCGGAAGCCGCCGCGGAAAGTGATCCCTGCCGCGGCCGCACGACCCCGGAGGCGTGATTCCGCCGGGCGGTTTGCGATCTGCGGAGTTTTTTCGTATCTTTGTCCGAATCAAGATCGAAACAAGAGAAGCGTAGCGCATGGAGTTATCTGAAAAGCATATCGTATCGCTGCGGGAGCTGCTCGCGCAGCCCCGGCTGCGGATCGTGGTCGTCTCCCACACCAATCCCGACGGGGATGCCGTCGGATCGTCGCTCGCCTGGGCCGAGGTGCTGCGCTCGCTCGGCCACGAGGTGCTGTGCATCGTGCCGAACAAATACCCCTATTTCCTCGACTGGATGCCCGGCATCGACGAGGTGGTGATCTTCAAGAACGACGCCGAGGGGCGCGCGCGGCAGGCCGTCGAGGCGGCCGACGTGATCTTCTGCCTCGACTTCAACGCCATCTCGCGCCTGGAGAACCTCAGCGAGACGATCGCCGCGAACACCACGGCGTGCCGCGTGCTGATCGACCACCACCTGCAGCCCGACACGGGCTTCGACATCGCCTTCTCGCATCCCGAGTCGTCGAGCACCTGCTACCTGGTCTACCGCCTTGTCGAGGCGCTCTACGGCCGGGAGGCCATCACGCGCCGCATGGCCGAGCTGCTCTACGTCGGCATGATGACCGACACGGGGAACTTCGCCTTCTCGCACCTCACACCCGACCTGTTCCGCGCCGTGGCCGACCTGGTCGAGAAGGGCATCTCGATCCCCGAGATCCACAACAACGTCTACAACGCCTACACCGAGGGGCGCGCCCGCCTGTTCGGCTATGCGATCAACCGCAAGATGGAGCTCATCGAGGACGGCACGGTGGCCTACATGTCGCTCAAGGAGAACGAGATGCGCCGTTTCCAGTTCCAGCAGGGCGACAGCGAGGGATTTGTCAACTACGCGCTGACGATCCGCAAGGTCAAGATGTCGGCCATGTTCCTCGCGCACCGCAAATTCATCCGCATCTCGCTGCGCTCGCGCGGCGACGTGGATGTCAATCTCTTCGCGCGCCGCTACTTCAACGGCGGGGGACACAAGAACGCCGCGGGCGGCAAGTCCTTCCTGACGATGCAGGAGACCATCGACCACTACATCCGTTCCGTGCGGGAGTTTGCCGCGGAGGGACACCTCGGCTGATTCCGATGGACGATTTCCGACTCACCGTATTCATCACGGCGGCGCGCACGCTGAGCTTCACGCGCACCGCCGAGCGCCTCGGCATCTCGCAGCCGGCCGTCAGCCGCCACGTCGGCGAGCTGGAGGCGCGCTACCGCGTGCCGTTGTTCGTGCGCCGCGGGGGCGGTCTGGAGCTTACCGAGGCGGGCTGCGTGCTGCTTGACGCCGCCGAGCGCGTCTCGGACGACTACCGCCGCCTGGAGTACGAGATGGGCCTCTGCACGAGCCAGACCGAGGGCGAGCTGCGCCTCGGGGCCAGCACGACCGTCGCGCAGTACCTGCTGCCGGTGATTCTGGCGCACTTCACGACCCGCTTCCCGGGCGTGCGCGTCTCGATGCTCTCGGGCAACAGCGGCCGCATCGAGCAGGCCCTCGCCGACCGTGAGATCGACCTGGGACTGGTCGAGAGCGTCAGCCGCCGCCAGGGCCTCCACTACACGCTTTTCCGCCCCGACGAGCTGGTTCTCGTCGCCCGCACGGGCGGCGCCTGGGCCGCTACCGAGTCGGTAACGCCCGCCGAGCTGTGCCGCATTCCGCTCGTGCTGCGCGAGAGCGGCTCGGGAACCCTTGAGGTGATCGCCGCGGCCCTCGCGGGCGTCGGCATTCGCCTCCAGCAGCTGCGCGTGGCCCTGCGCCTGGGCACCACCGAGGGGATCAAGTCCTTCGTCCGCCACAGCGACGCCATGGCCATCCTTTCGGTCATCTCGGTCGTCGAGGAGCTGCGGCGCGGCACGCTGCGCATCATCGACATCGAGGGGCTGACCCTCACGCGCGACTTCTCGTTCGTGCACCTGGCCGCCGAACCCGTACCCCTGGCCCGACAGTTCGAGGAGTTCGCCCGCGCCGAGCACTGATTCTCCGGGCCGCACGCCCTCTTGGCGGAAATCCCCTCGCATCCATCCTCCGCCGCTTCCTTCTGTGCGCTTCCGTCTCTTTTTCGTCCGGGTTATAACCTGCCGTTATCCCGCATAACCTGCCTTTGTTGCCGTTTTGCCGAAAAGGCCCGAATTTTGTCCCCCGAAAAACGGTAACACGGAAAATCCATGCTTGAAAAAGGTAACAGAGCCAATACGCTGCACGGTATCCTGCTCATTGCGCTCTTCTCGTTCGCGGCGTTCTACATCGCCGGTTTCCCCCTGATGAAACGTCTTTCGCTCAGCCCGCTGATCATCGGCATCGTGCTGGGCATGCTCTATGCCAACAGCCTGCGCAACCGCCTGCCCGAGACGTGGGTCCCGGGCATCCGCTTCTGCACGAAGCAGGTGCTGCGCTGGGGCATCATCCTCTACGGATTCCGCCTGACGCTGGCGCAGGTGGCCGCCGTGGGCCTTCCGGCCGTGACGGTCGATCTGATCATCGTCGTGGGTACGATTCTCGGAGGCATTGCCGTGGGGCGGCTGCTGAAGATCGACCGCGACACGGCGCTGATGACCTCGACGGGCAGCGCGATCTGCGGTGCGGCGGCCGTGCTGGGTGCCGAGCCGGTCGTGCGCTGCGAGGGCTACAAGACGGCGATCGCCGTCTCGACGGTGGTGATCTTCGGTACGCTCTCGATGTTCCTCTACCCGGTGATGTACCGCACGGGGGTGCTCGACGGCATGAGCCCCACGGAGGTGGCCGTCTATACGGGCAGCACGCTCCACGAGGTGGCCCATGTGGCCGGCGCGGGCAACGCCATGGACCCGACCGACGGGCTGGGCATCGCCGCGACGGCGACCATCACGAAGATGATCCGCGTGATGATGCTCGCTCCGGTGCTGGTGGTCATGAGCCTGCTGCTGGCACGCCGCCGCCGGACGGAGACGGCCGCCGCGGGTGAGAAGAGCCGCATCACGATTCCGTGGTTCGCCTTCGGGTTCCTCGGGGTGATCTGCCTCAATTCGCTGCTGCAGTACCTGCTCGGCGTGGAGAGCGTGCGCGAGATCCCGCTCAACGGCGCCATCGAGTACCTCGACACCTTCCTGCTGACGATGGCCATGACGGCCCTCGGCACCGAGACGAGCCTCGACAAGTTCCGTCAGGCCGGTGCCAAGCCCTTCCTGCTGGCCGGCGTGCTCTACGTGTGGCTGGTCGTGGGCGGTTACTTCGTAACGAAGGGGGTGGTGGGCCTCTTCTGATGCGGCACGGCGTCATGCCAGGCGGGGAGTTCTTTTCATAAGGAGCTCCCCGCCTGGCGTTGTGTACCGCTTCTGCGGCTATGGAATCCGCGGAAGCGTCGGCTGCCGGTGTTCGGTGTAGTGGAGGACGACGCGGCGCACGAAGTCGGCAAGCCGGCGGGCCTCCTCCTGTTCGAGCGGGGCGGGATATTCTCCCGGACAGAGTGCATGGCACGCTATGAGGGGCGGCTGTACGAGGGGTGGACATAGGGCAGCGGGGAGTCGTGGAATCCCAGACGGCGGTAGAATCCCAGGCGGCGTGTCGAGATCTCGTCCCGCGGGGGGTCGATTTCGAGGATCACCCGCTCTCCGCGGCAGAAGGATTCGAAGAGCGCGGAGCCGAGGTTCCGGCCCCGCAGGTCGGGCCGTATGGCCAGGTGTTCGACGTAGCGGAACGAGGGGCCCTGCCACCAGTAGAGCAGGCCGATGAATTCGTCGCCGCAGCGGACGGCCTCGGCGTGGAAGCGCGGGTCGGCGAGCGCCCGGAGGTGGTCCGCCTCGGTGCGCCGCTCCCTGGGCGGGAAGGCTTCGAGGTAGAGTTTCCAGGCTGCCGCCCAGTCCCGGCCGGAGGGCGACGTAAGGGGAATGAATTGCAGTTTTTCGCTCATGTCCGAAGGTTTTGCCGTCCGTATTGCCGTTGCCGCCGGCCGTTTTTCGCCGCTTCGGGCCGGTTTCCGCGATCCGCGGCGGGTGGATGCGGAGTGCGGCAGCGCTTGGTCAATACGGAAGTTAAAACGCCCTGCGGGCGCCGAATCGTAATCCGCTCTGCCTCAAATGGTGGCCCGAATCGGTTGCCGGTGCGGAGAACGGTTACAAATTGTTATCCGGGAAGGATTCCCGGACGGGACCCTTCGAGACAAATATAATAAAAATAATTGAAAACTGCGTCTAATTGGCGATTTACAGTGTGTTTTTATACAACTATAACTCAAGATATTTATAATCTGTTTCCAGGAATCTCTGTCTTGTTATGTCGATGGCTACATCTGCTTTGTCGACGCCAATCCATCTTCTGTGACAGTCATTGGCTGCTTTTAAAGTTGAACCGGATCCGCAGAAACAATCCATGACGATTGATCCCGGATTTGACGAAGCTTGAATGATGAATTTTAACATTTCTTCATTCTTTTCAGTAGGATATATGGGGTATGCCGGGTCCACAAAGTTCCATATGTCTTGAGCTTTTTTTCCGGAACGCTCGTCAGCATAATTGATTTTTCTTGGATTGCCTGTAGAAGACCATTCGATGAGGCCTTGAGCATCGAGCCGCTCCAACTCCTCCACAGAACAGCGCTAATGGCGGCCTGCTGGTGGAAGTATACCTCTGAACGGTTGGCTTGTAGATCCATCTTTTGTTTCGCCCGGAGCGTGGATCGGTACCGTAGTGTAGCGTCTTCCGTCTTTATCGATTTTGGGATATAATTTTTTGAGATCTTCGTTTGTGTATTTGAAAACGGGATTATTCCATATTGGATGATTCCCCTTTGTGTAAAAAAGAATCATATCCTTGATATTGCCGTATCCGATGCGACTGAAATTCTTAGGATTACATTTAATACGGGTAATGTCATTTCTAAAGTTCTCTATGCCAAATATTTCGTCTAGCATAATCTTGACATAATGACCGATTTTATAATCTATATGTAAATAAAATGATCCTCTGTCAGACAATAACTCACGAATTAATAATATTCTGTATCGTAAGAATCTTATGAAATCTTTACCTCGTAAAGTATCTTGATATGCGATATTCCCGTCATTGGCTTTACTGATTGTAGCGGTTCGACCAGTCCTATCAACCGAAAATGTGCCGCCAGTAGCAAATGGAGGGTCAATATATACTAAATCTATGCAGCCTTTATATCCTTGGTCCAAAAGCCAATTCATGGCTTTGACATTGTCTCCTTTAATTATTAAGTTATTAGAGGTCATTCAATTATAATGTGTATAAATAATCCCGAAGAAGTAAAGCACTCATTACAGGCAGATTGTCGGAGGTTATGGTTCGATACATTTTCTTTCTGCTTGGAATATAAAGAATACCATCTAAAATTCCTATGGCAATTACTCCTTGATTGAGTGCACTAGTGTCCGGAGAAAAATTCTCCGACAATGTTTTAATTATTAAACATCAATA
>ERZ824575.1977-NODE-1977-length-17330-cov-4.400000_pt1 | contig 17330 bp, 15 predicted proteins | sample MGYA00519470_ERZ824575 | MGnify/ENA primary metagenome ERZ824575 (study PRJEB31778, sample SAMEA3449170) | human gut metagenome | biome: human gut; feature: human-associated habitat; material: faeces | place: United Kingdom | collected 2010/2012 ...
AAGCCGTGATGACCGGCGGAAAGATCACCGGATGCCGTAGCACCAACCCGAGAAGCCATGCTCTCTACCTCGGCGACAACATAGACTTCCGGGCGCTTGGCGGCAGGATCGAAGGCACCGTCTGTACGGCGGACGGCACAAAAATCACCGGCTCTGCTACCGGAACTATCTTCACCGATGTGGTCTACCATGCGTTCAACGCGGGAACCTTCAGCGGTCTCCGGTTTGAGGGGAACGGCAGGATCGTTTACGAATACCGCGTATACTATTACTCGGCAAGCGGCATTCTCCTTTACATAAACAATGAAAACGCAGGTGACGTATACGGCGACGGTACAGTATCCTATGACGACGCTGCCAAGACACTGACGCTGAACGGCGTGACGCTGACCGGGCAGCAGATGCTCGGCGCAACGGACCTCCCCGACACCCTGACCGTGGTACTCATCGGAAACAACGTTTTTGAAAACGACAAGCGCGGGATCAGCCACACGGGTGGCGACCTTCTCATCAAAGGGACCGGGGCACTGCGCGCCGGGTGGATCGAAAACAAAAACGATATTATCATTGAGAGCGGCGACATTGTGCTTGACAGCCGGGGAACGGCTTCCGGCGCTTTGGGAACTTACGATAACAGACTGGTCGTGAAGGGCGGCACGCTCACGCTGATCGGCGATCCCTCCGCGCTGTATCGGAACGGCGCACATACCGTCATTGCCGACCTGATCCCCGGTATGCGGATGCTCGCGGGCAATGCCGCGGACGGCTCCGATGCTACGGAGATCAGCGATGAAACCTATAAAGACAAGACATATCTCCGCTTTGAAGCGCGGACCTATCGCGTCATCTTTGCCCCCGGCAACGATGGAACGGGCAGTTCCACAACGATCATCAAGGACTACGACACCACCGTGACCCTTCCCGGCGCGCTCTTTACCCGCACCGGGTACACGCAGACCGGCTGGAGGAACGCTGACGGCACCAAGACCTACCCGCTCGGCGGAACATACACGGAAAATGCGGGAATCACAAGATTTCCACCCCTTGTAAATGTATCCTTCAATACCCCTGCAAGTGCGACTGCATAGTCCGGCGGTGTCTCATGCTCTTTGTCACCGTACGTGGACTCCATTACAACATAATCCGCGTCTTTGATATACTGTGGATCTTTGATCAGTGGACGATTGCCGCTTCCGATATCCCCCGAAAATACAACTTTGGCTTCTTCATCATCCTCTCTGATCCACATCTCAATGCTTGATGAGCCGAGCAGATGTCCTGCATCCACAAAGCGTACCTTTAATCCGTCACAGACCTCCACAATGCTGTTATATTCACACGGCACAAAATGTGTCAACACCCCCATTGCGTCGTTCATATCGTACATTGGTACCACTTCCGGTTTTCCTGCCCGTTTTGCTTTCCGGTTTTTCCATTCTGCCTCAAACATCTGGATATGTGCGCTGTCTTTTAACATGATATTACAGAGCTGCGTTGTTGCCTCTGTCGCGAAAATCTGTCCGCGAAATCCGTGATTATACAAAAGCGGAAGCAGACCGGAATGATCAATGTGTGCGTGTGTCACGAACACATAATCCACCGCTGCTGCATTCACCGGAATCTCCTGATTCACATACAGATCCGGTCCCTGCTCCATACCACAATCCACCAATACATGTTTATCCCCGAATGTTACATAATGGCAGCTTCCTGTCACCTCATGCGCTGCGCCCAAGAATTCTATCTGCATCTGTCCTTCCCCCTGTCTGTAAATTCCAGTCCGTTTTCATCTGATCCCCATGCAGCCATCTGCTGCATGTTGTCTCATCTGTCCACTGTCTGTTCCCATTGTCAAATAGTTCGACTTCTCCTTTAATTTATAACACAATTATACTACTGTTATTCAAATCGTACAATTTCTTTTTTCAATCTTCCCATAATTTTTTTCTCAAGTCTTGAGATATAGGACTGGGAGATTCCAAGCATATCTGCCACTTCCTTCTGTGTCTTCTCCTCCCCACCGGAAGTATTTAACCCAAACCTCAGTTCGATGATCATCCGTTCCCTTCCGGACAGCTTTTCGATCGCAGTCTTTAACAGTTTCCGCTCTACATCCGTTTCCATGTCTTTCCCCACGACATCCTCATCCGTCCCCAGAATATCCGATAAGAGCAGTTCATTTCCATCCCAGTCCACATTTAACGGTTCATCGATGGACACCTCCAGTTTTGTCTTGCTGTTTCTCCTCAGATACATTAAAATCTCATTTTCAATGCAGCGCGATGCGTAAGTGGCCAATTTAATATTTTTGTCCGGATTAAAGGTATTGATCCCTTTGATGAGACCGATCGTCCCTATGGAGATAAGATCCTCCACTCCGACCCCTGTGTTATCAAACTTTTTTGCTATGTATACGACCAGCCGCAGATTGTGTTCAATCAGCTCCTTTCTCGCCCGCTCTGCATGCACGCCATCAAGCATGCGGATACAGTATGCCTCCCGCTCTCCCTCCAACGGCGGTGGCAGGATCTCTGCACCTCCAATATAGTGCACCTCATCTTCCTTTCGCATAAAAAGGCTGCAGATTCCGGACAGAAAATGAACCTTTTCATATCTTGGCAGTACAAGTCTCATGATCATATTTTGTTCCTCTTTCCCGACTCTCCAGCATAGATGCATGAAGAATCATATCATATTCTTTTCCTTCCAATAATCCTTCATTTGCAATTCCAACCGCTGCCGGTCTTATCTCGACTTCGTGCCTTCCATTCTGAATTTTTATGCATGCGATCTCTGTCACCGGCAGAAGCCCCTCCTTCTGTCCCAGGGAACAATAAGGGATAAAATGTACCCTGTCCTTTTTCGGATTTAAGATCTTTGCGGCCACTTTTTTACTTAAAATACATACTGGTCTGTGATTGTACGGATCGCGCAGCTGGTTTCCACTGTCCCAGTATCCCATAGTTTCCATCGCATGCCCCCGATGCACCAATGTCACTGGAAAAAGCTGATTTCCAAACTGTTTTCTACGTCCCAGATACCATGTGACAACCGACAGAACCAGTGCCGCAATGACCGCCTGAATCCAGAAAAATGTCATTCCTGTTGCACTGCTTCTCAATAATTCCATAACCCCGCCAAGGAAAATGACCATCAGATAAATGACTGCCCAGTTTTCTAAAAACTCACGCCACGAACTTTTTCCAAAACACAGAACAACCATTCCTGTATTGAGCAGGAAGTGAATCAGAATCGCCCTGCAAAAAGGCTCCGTAACTGTCAATGTAATGATCAGAGTTCCTATGGATGACAGAAATGCAATAAACCACAGTCTTCTTCCCTTTACCCTGCGCCGCAAAAGACAATTTGCGCCCGCAAGCGCAATAAAATCCATCCACAGATTCTGTAACAGATAGACATCTGCATAAAAAATATATATTTGGAACCACTCCCTCCTTTTCCTTCTCCATAGTCACATTATATTTTTTTAGAACCATCTTTTTTGTCAAAACACTCCCTCTACTTTCAGAAGTTCATCCAGTTTTTCTGACAAAAAAAGACCGTTACATGAAAACCTTATGATCTTCATGTAACGATCCTGTCATCTTCTTATGTAATTATCTTCTGGAATTCTTAAGGAAATCCGGAATCTTGATATCCATCTGCTGTACAGAGCTTTCTGGCTGGCGTGGTTTCTGAATACCAGAGAAAGTTGGTGCCGGGTTTGGCTGTACCGGAGCTGTATAACCAGCCTGTGCTGCTGGTCTTGGTGTTACAGGTGCTGTCGGTCTTGGAACAGTTCCCATGTTCTGATACTGCATCTTAGGAACAATTTTGCCTGCTGCGTTTGCACCGGCAGTCTCAAGTCCTGTTGCAATAACCGTAATGGTTGCCTCATCTGTCATAGACTCATCAAACTTCGCACCGAAGATAATATTGGCATCATCTCCTGCAAGATCCTGTACATAGCTTGCTGCATCATTTGCATCCATCAAGGAGATATCTCCGGAAATATTAATAATAACGTGTGTTGCACCGTTAATAGTTGTCTCAAGCAATGGGCTGGCAACTGCAAGTTTTACAGCTTCGATTGCCTTGTCGTCTCCCTTGGCAGAACCAATACCGATATGTGCAAGTCCCTTGTCCTTCATAACGGTGGAAACATCCGCAAAGTCAAGGTTAATGAGTGCAGGTAAATTGATAAGGTCTGTGATTCCCTGTACTGCCTGCTGTAATACTTCATCTGCCTTCTTCAATGCATCCGGCATTGTAGTACGTCTGTCTACGATCTCTAATAATTTATCATTTGGAATGACAATCAATGTATCTACGCTCTCTTTTAAACGTTCAATACCACCGGTTGCGTTCAACATACGCTGTTTTGCTTCAAATTTGAAAGGTTTTGTCACAACACCTACCGTTAAGATTCCCTGCTCTTTTGCAATCTTGGCAACGACTGGTGCGGCACCTGTACCGGTTCCACCACCCATACCACAGGTAACGAAAACCATGTCTGCACCTTTCACTGCAGCTGATAACTCCTCTGCGCTCTCTTCCGCTGCTTTCTGTCCAACCTCAGGCTGTGCTCCTGCACCAAGTCCTTTGGTAAGCTTCTCACCGATCTGAATCAATGTCGGTGCCTTACATAACTGTAATGCCTGCTTATCTGTGTTAATACCAATAAACTCAACACCGCCAATATTTTCATCGATCATTCTATTTACAGCATTATTACCAGCTCCTCCAACTCCGATCACGATAATTTTTGCACTGGCATCTGCTTCTGTTGTTCTAATTTCCAGCAAGGTAGTTCCTCCTTCATATCTCCCTATATTTATGTCAAATATGATAACCAGACAAGCCCATTTCTACTTTGTTTAGTTATCTACTCTCGAAATCATACTATATTTTGCGTTTTTTAACTCTTATAAACTATAATATAATTTTTCCTACAACAAATCAACCGCTTTTTCAAAAAAAATCAAGTTTTTTTACGGTTTTTATTGTTCCACTGGCGGCATATCCTCCGCCGGTGCATTTTCGGCTGGCTGCTGCTCTTCGGCCGGTGTATTCTCTGCCGGCACATCCTGTGCAGGTTGTTCTTCCGCTGGTGTATCTGCCGACGGCTCCTCAGAAGGCTCTTCTGTCGTCTCCTCTTCTGTTTCCGATTGTTCTTCTGCCCTGTCCCAGATAATGTCGGTGGTCTCCGGTGTCCATGTCTCTAAATGGAGTGTGCCGCTAAGTCCGTCAAGCTGTGGCAAAATAATGGATAACCTCACAACTTTCTGCGACAGGTTGTCCTCAGAACCAATTTTCACCTGGATTGTTCCATAGTAAAGCACCGGCTCCATGTTACTGTCATACTGGATCTCATCCGGGAGCAGATTATATTTTTTCAAAGTCTGTGTCAGGTTCAGTAAATCCCGCAAAATATCACTGTTCTCTAATTGCAGTTTCTCATAAAGTACCACCTCCTCACAGGAGATTCCTGTGATCTTTGGCACACCGTCAATCACTTCCGTAGATGTCTCGACTACAAATCCATCTTTGTCAAAATAAGCATTCTGACCAATGGAATTAATATAAAGATAGCCGAGCATTCCTTTTTCGTAAACTTTAATATGTACGGTATGGGGATTGTCCAGTGAAACCTCCATCGTATCTACAAACGGAACTTCCCCGATATCCACAAATCTGTATTTCAAATCTACATACAGGGAATTCCAGGAATATTCATCATTCAGCACCATGTTTTCAATCTGTGTGGAGCTGTACAGTTCATTTCCCTCCACGACAACGTTTTCCACGGTAAAAACATTCATGACAGTGAAAACGCCCGCTGCGATAAGCAGAATCAATATCAACAGGATGTACAATCCTATCTTTCTGCGCTTTTTTCTTCTTCTCTCTTCTTTTATCATATTTAATTAACCTCAAATTTAATTCCCTTTGCCACGGAAAGCGCAAGCCCCATCTCTGCAAGCAGGAATAAAACCGAAGTACCTCCATAACTGATAAACGGCAGTGAAATACCGGTATTTGGGATCGTATTGGTCACAACCGCAATATTTAAAATAACCTGGATGGACAAATGCGCCATAATACCAACCACGACCAGCGCCCCATAAAGGTCTGACGCATTATTGGCAATGATCATAAATCTCCAGATCATCAGCAGAAACAATAAGATCACGCACACCGCGCCAAAAAGTCCAAGTTCCTCACAGATAACAGAGAAAATCATATCATTCTGCGCCTCAGGAATAAATCCCAGCTTCTGCATACTCTCGCCAAGCCCTTTTCCAAATAAACCGCCGGAACCGATCGCATACAGTCCCTGTAAGGTCTGATAACCCTTCTCGTAGGCTTCCGGATTCAGCCAGATCTTGATACGATCCATCCGGTATGCCTCAAAACTGATGAAAACAACACCTACCACACCGACTGCCGCTGCCATCAACACAAAGTGGGAATACTTCGGACTGGCAACAAACAACATACAGACTGCAATTCCAAGTATAATGATCGCTGTACTTAAGTTATTGTAGGCGACCACTGCAACGATTGGAAGCACAATTGCCATTATCTTGACAAGGCTCATGAATTCACCCATCTTCTGTGGTGTCTTATAAATAACCGTTGCCAGAAAAATAATAACCGCAAACTTGGCAAACTCTGACGGCTGGAAAGATAACGGCCCGATTTTTAACCATCTCGCCTGACCGTTTGCCTCTGTACCAATAAAAATAACGGCGGTACAGAGCACGATAGCTGCCAGATACGCCATGGAACTCACCTTCATCCAGAACCGATATGGGATCTTAGATACGATATACATACCCACGATCCCCAGTCCTGTTGCAAACAACTGTCTTTTTACAAAATAGGAAGCATCCCCAAACTTATTGGAACCTGCATAGGAACTGGTACTGTACAACATGACCAATCCAAAACACAAAAGAAAAATGATCAGAAACAAAAGACTGTAATCGAAATATTTAATTGGCTTTTTTTTCTTTTCCGTCTGCTGACCTCTTGCCATTCCAATTCCTCATTTCTTATTTACTGCACGTCATGCCATTATGCCTGACATTTTTTATTCTGCCAGATTGCGCACGTATTCCTTAAAAATGCGTCCGCGCTCCTCATAGTTTGCGAACATGCCCCAGCTTGCACATGCAGGTGAAAGCAATACCGCATCCCCGCTCACTGCGTTTGCATAACAGGTGTCAATTGCCTCCTCAAATGTATCACAGAGTATGACATCCTCAAAGCCATGTTTCTTCGCACATTCCGCAATCTTTTCCTTCGTCTGACCGATCAGCACGAGTTTCTTCACCTTGCCGTCAAAACTCTCAATCCACTCATCATATTCAGACTGTTTGTCATAACCTCCACCGATCAACAGTGTCGGACGGTTCATCGCGCGGATTCCCTGGATTGCCGCATCCGGGTTTGTTCCCTTGGAATCATTGTAAAACTTCACGCCGCGTTTTTCTGTCACATACTCAATTCTATGCTCGACTGCCTGGAAACGTTTCAGCACTTCCACAATTTTATCCATCGGTACGCCAAAGCTTACCGACATTCCGACTGCCGCCATGACATTCTCATAATTGTGTTTTCCTAAAATATTCAGCTCATTTACATTGATCACTTTTGTGTCCGTTGTGCCGTCTGCATAAAAAATATATTCTCCGTCCAGATAAAGTCCCTTTTCCAGTCTGCGCTTGCTGCTGAAAAATACAACTTTTATCTGAAGTGTCTCGCCAAACCTGCGCAGCACTTCATCCTCATAATTCAACACACAGGTATCCCCGGCGGTCTGATTCTTTGTAATGCTCTCTTTTGTCTCGATATAACATTCCATCGTATGATGACGGTTCAGATGATCCGGTGTGATATTTAAAATAGCTGTCACTTCCGGCGCAAACTCATGTGTTGTCTCTAACTGGAAGCTGCTGATCTCTGCGACTGTCACAGTATCCTCTGTCGTGTTTGCCGCTACCGATGTGTATGGGATCCCAATATTGCCGACCACTTTCACATCATCGAAATAATTCGCCATGATCTCACCCACAAGCGAAGTTGTCGTAGTTTTTCCGTTTGTTCCGGTAATTGCAATAATTCTTCCTTTTGCAAAATGATAGGCAAGTTCAATTTCGCCCCAGATTGGAATCTGTCTGTTTCGAAGTTCATTGACCATCGGAAGGTCTGTCGGCACGCCCGGACTTAACACAACAAGATCAATGCGCGCCATATCTTCCGGTGCAAGTTCTCCCAAAAGAATCTCTGCTCCGGCAAATACCGGATTTTTCTCGATCAATGCTGTCACATCTAAATCTTTATTTCCATCAAAAAGTACAAATGTGATTCCTTTTTTTCTGAGCAGTTCTGCGGCTGCAACTCCGCTTTTTCCAGAACCTACTACTAACACTCTTTTTCCTTCTAAATTCATCGTCTTATCCTTCCAATCTCCTGCTCCGTTCGGGCAGGTCATTTTGCAATTTTCCAATGCGATTTATAAGCCTAATAATGCAAGCATGCAAAGCAGTGCTGTCACGATTGCAAACACTGCGACAACTCTCGTCTCTGACCATCCACCAAGCTCAAAATGATGATGGAGCGGAGCCATTCTGAAAATCCGCTTTCCAACACCTGTTTTTTTCTTAGTGTATTTAAAATAAGTAACCTGAACCATAACAGATATGACTTCTGCCAGATAAATCAGTCCGACGATCAGGATATATAATGGCATCTGGAGCATATAGGCAGTTGCCACAACAAAGCCGCCCAGTGCCAGGGAACCGGTATCTCCCATAAAAACGCTTGCCGGATATACATTAAATAATAAAAATCCAAGCAGGGCTCCTGCTACTGCACAGGTGATTGGAGCGATCCCGGCATTTGTCCCGATCGCCACAACTGAAAAAAAGGTTGCAACCATAATCGTAACGCTCGACACAAGCCCATCCACACCGTCCGTAAAATTCACACCGTTTACGGTTCCGATCACTGCAAAATAAAGCAGCGGAATCGCAAGCCATCCGATATTTAAGTACTTTCCACCGGAAAACGGGATCAGCATGGTAAGCTCAATTTCGGAATACCGCACCATATAAACTGCAAACACGGTTGTCACAACAAACTGTAAGATCATCTTCTGCCACGGGAGCAGTCCGTCTGATCTGCGGAGCACTACCTTCAGATAATCATCCAGAAAACCGATCACACCGAATCCTGCAGTCATAAAAAGGATTGGGATAATTCTCGGATAATCTTTGACATAAAACAGTGAGGTAATGATAATACTTGCCAGTATCATAAGTCCGCCCATAGTCGGGGTTCCGTTTTTCTTCAAATGGGATTCCAACTCTTTTCGCTCTGTCTGCCCCACCTTTAACCGTTTCAAAAAAGGGATCACGATCGGTCCTAAAATTGCACTGATTGCAAAAGAAATCAAAACTGGTATCACTATTTCATAATCCATGACTAAACACCTCTTGTATTTTTTCTAACGTTCAATTCGCCTAACTAGTATACGTTATTTCATCTCATTTATCAAGGTAAGGCAAAATGTTTTCGAATATTTCCTTCGCCACAGGAGCAGCGATCGTTCCGCCGTAGTAAATCCCCTGCGGATTGTTGATGACAACAAGCACAAGCACCTGCGGATTGTCAGCGGGCGCAAATCCGAGAAACGATGAAATGTATTTATGGTCGCTTCTTGGAAGTGTCTGTGAAGTTGCTGTCTTTCCACCGATGGAAAAGCCCTCAATTTTGGCATTTTTACCAGTTCCCTCTGACACCACTTTCTCCAGCAGATAGCGCATCGTTTCCGAAGTTTCTGCTGTGCAGATATTCTCATGCATTTCATAGGAGAACGTTTTTACTGTATTTCCGTCCGCATCCTGCACGCTTACGCCAAAATGTGGTGTCACGCGCGTTCCCCCATTAATAATAGAAGATACCGTTGTGACAAGCTGGATGGGGGTAATCTGAAACGACTGCCCAAACGAGATTGTCGCAAGTTCCACCGGTCCAATATTTTCCGTCTTATGCATGATTGTTCCCGCTTCCCCCGGAAGATCAATATTCGTTTTGGATAACAGCCCGAACTGTTTGAAGTAACCGGCAAAGTTCTCCGCGCCTAACCGCTCGCCAAGTTCCATAAAAACCGGGTTGCAGGAGTTCATGATCCCTGTCTCGAATGTTTCCGCCCCGTGTCCTGTCGTTCTCGCACACCGGATTCTTCTGTCCTCCACTATTTTATAACCCGGGCAGAAAAATGCATCGTCCAGTTTTACCACTCCCTCTTCTAACGCTGCCGCTGCCGTAATAATCTTAAATGTAGAACCCGGCTCATAGGTATCACTGATGCACTGGTTTCGCCACATTTTATTCAACAGATTCTGTTTTTCTTCCGCTGACACAGCTTCCCCGGTGTCCCCAGCCAGAGTAAACGGATTGTTCAGGTCAAACTCCGGATAATTCACCATCGCCATAAGTTCGCCGTTCTGCGGGTTCATCACGATCACGGAAACACTGTCCGCTGACTTTTTTGTGCAGACCTTTTTTGCCGCCTGCTCACAGTACATCTGAATATTGCGGTCTAAGGATAAGCAAAGATCATAACCGTTCACAGGTTCTAATCTGCTCTCCCCGGCATTCTCGATCTCAATTCCCCTCGCATCGGTTAACGTGAGGATTTTTCCGTTGGTTCCCTGAAGGTATTCATCATACTTTACTTCAAGTCCCAAAATGCCCTGATTGTCAGCTCCGGTAAATCCAAGCACTTTGGAAGCGAGCGTCCCATAAGGGTAATATCGTTTATAATCCTCATCCACTTTCACTCCGGAGAGTCCATAGGCTCTGATTGCATCCCCGGTCTCCTTTGCGACATTTGTTTTCACACGCTCGATGGAACTGACTTTCTCCACGCGCTTTCTCGCAGTCTCTTCCGGAATGCCAAGTTCTCTCACAAGCATCTCAATGACTTTCTCGGGTTCTTCTATCTGGTTATGGATCACGGAGATCGTGCACACAGATTTGTTTGTGGCAAGCACTGTGCCGTTTGCATCCAAAAGTTTTCCCCGTGCCGCCTTAATATCACGTTCCCTCTCATGAAGATTCTCCGCTTTATTTCCATAATATTCGGAGCAGAAGATCATCAGATATACCAGTCTTCCAATCAGAAACATCATGATAAAAAAAACTGCCACGAATACGATCATTACCTTTTTGCGGTTAAAGGTCTTATTCCGATACATAAAACAAAAACCTCATAAAAGTCTTCCTTGCATTTTATTCCAACTTTTATGAGGTTATGTTTTTATTCACTGTTATCGGACGTTGTTCCTGCTTCTTCGGCATTTACACCATCATTTTCGGCGTTTTCTTCGTTGTTTTCCCCGGCTCCCGGAATATCCTCCATGGTATCCGGCACATCATCCGTTCCTTCCGGTTCTTCCTCCGGAATATTTCCTGTCACACGGTCTGTCACAGCGGCTGCGCCTGTATCCGTTCCGGTAATATCCCACCCAGAATGTAAGCCTGTCGTCTCCTCATCCGGATAAATATTCATATAAGGAAGTACTTCTTCTAAAATCTCCCTCACAATATTCTGTGCAAATGTACTGTGTGGCTGATCCTGCGAGTTCGGCTCATCCACAAAACAGTAGATCATTAACTGAGGATCGTCCACCGGTGCAAAACCGATAAAAGAAACCAGATAGTTCACACCATCACGCGGCACTTTCTGTGCCGTTCCGGTTTTACCTCCCATGGAGTAACCGTCTACTTTTGCCGTATTTCCGGTACCGGATGTCACGGTTGAGTACATGTATTGTTTTAATGTATCACTTGTTGTCTTAGATACAGTTTCACGCAGCAACGTCGGAGAAATATCCTGAATCGTATTTCCATTCTGATCCGTGATCTTGCTTACCACTCTCGGCTGATATAACTTACCGCCATTGACCAGAGAACAGAAAGCAGTTCCAAGCTGGATCATCGTGGTATTAAAGTTCTGTCCGAAAGCATTGGTTGCAAGACTCAGCTGTGATGTTGTATCCAATGTGTAAATCAGGGAATCTGTTCTCGATTCTCCCGGAAGATCAATGTTCGTTTTCTGTCCAAATCCAAAAATCTGCTGGTACTCCGTGAAATTCTCTGCCCCGATCCGGTAGGACATCTGCATCAGGGCATCATTACAGGAATTCATCAATGTCTGTTCCAAAGTCTGCATTCCGTGTCCACCTTTTCTATAGGCAACACATTTTACGGTAAATCCGCTGAGCTGTTCGGCTCCATCACAGAAAAAGGTATCATTTGTCGACAATGTTCCTGTCTCAAGGCCAGCCGCAACCGTAAACGGTTTTGCCGTTGATCCAGGCTCATATGTATAGGTCAGACATATGTTCTGCCACAACTGATTTAACGCTTCGAGTCTCGCATCATCATCCATCGCATCGATCTCTTCCTGTGTATAATACTCAGATAAATCCCATGGATTGCTCAGATCGTAATTTGGATACTGTGCCATTGCAAGGACATCGCCATTGTCCGGTTTCATGATGAGCACGCCGATTCTTGTTGCTCCGCCCTCACCCTCTCTGTAACCATCTGTATAGGCCTCATTAAACTCCTGTATTTTATTCTCTACCACCGACTGGATCGTCGCATCGATCGTTGTCACTAACGTATTGCCGTTGACTGCCGGTTTGATCGTTTTTTCAAAATTACTGTCTGAATTCAGATATCCATACTGTCTGCCGTTAATTCCATTTAACGTGTCATCATAATAATTTTCCAGTCCATTAATTCCAAGGTTACCGGATGTTGTGAACCCGATCACGGAACTTGCCAGTTTTCCATATGGATATTGTCTCTGGTATTCTTTTTCAAACCAGACACCCTTGATATATGGATTGACCAGTTTTCCCTTTTCATCCCGCTCCTCCTGCAGATTCACAAAAGGCTGGATCGTATCATAGGATAAACGTTTGGCAAGCACAATATATCTGCTGTCCGGAGAGTCTTTCAGATAAGAATAAAGCTGTTCACTCGTCAGATCCGGGAAGCAGCTTACAAGCGCATTGATCGTCGGCTCCACATATTTTTCATCATCATTTAAAACGGAGCAGTCCAGAATCACATTATAAACTGCGATACTGGTTGCCAGCACAGTTCCTTTTGCGTCTACAATGTCACCTCTCTGATAAGGAATTGTCTGGCTGTCATAGCCCTGCTGTGCCAGAACGATTTTCTCATATTTTTCTCCACTGGTGTATTCAATATACATCAGTCTTCCGATGAGTCCGATCATAAGCGCTGCAACAACCGTAAACATGACGATCATTTTTTTCTGCATACGCTTTGGAAACTTTAACATCGGCTTTTTCGGTCTTCTTTTTGCCATTCTACCACCTGAATTATTTTTTTGTCTGAAAATCCCCCTATTGCGGGATTTCATTATACTGATTCATGTAGTCTGTCTTATCTACAGAGTAGTAGACGATCTGATCCTGTGTTGCATAAAACATACCAAGTTCATTGATTGCCTTCTCCTTGATTGCATCGAGATCTACTGCGGTATTAATTCTCTTGTAAGCCTCGTCATTGTCAGCCTTAAGGTCTGTCACCTGGCTCTCTAAGCTTGCTATTTTTTTCATTCTTGCAGTCACATCAGACTGAAGCTTAATATAAGCTCCACAGAAAATGCCAAATACGGTCACTGCCATTGTCAGGAATACAACATAACTTTTGCTCATGCGAAGCGCTTTTGCCTGATTTCTGGCTGCGGCACGTCTGCGTTTTCTCAGCTCTTCCTCGCGTTCCCGCTCCTGTCTGTCTCTGCGCTCTTTGCGGTAATCCGGCATCGCCTCCATACGGCGTACGGTGTTGCCATCTACCTGATATGCTGCTCTATTTCGATTGTTGTGATTTACTGTTCTGTTCGGCATCTGCTACACCCTTTCAAAAACTCTTAATTTTGCACTCTTGGAACGGGAGTTCACTTCTAATTCTTCCTCGGAAGGAAGAATCGGTTTTCTTGTGACTACCTTTCCCTTGGATTTTTTACCACATACACACACTGGAAAATCGCTTGGACAGGTACATGGGTTCTCATTTCGTTTAAAATTCGTCTTTACAATTCGATCCTCTAAGGAATGGAACGTGATAATACAGATTCTTCCACCCGGATTCAAAAGGTCGATCATATCATCCAGATTATTCTGCAGTACTTCTAACTCTTTGTTCAGCTCAATACGGATTGCCTGAAACGTTCTTTTTGCCGGATGTCCACCGGTCACCTGAACTTTCATTGGAATGGAAGCCCTTATGATTTCTGTCAGTTCTCCGGTTGTCTCGATCGGTTTCTTTGCCCTCTCCTGCACGATGTGTTTTGCAATATTTTTTGCGAACTTGTCCTCACCATAATCACGGATGATACGGTAAAGATCCATCTCACTGTATCCGTTTACAATATCTTTTGCAGTCAGGCTCTGTCTGTCATCCATTCTCATATCAAGTGGAGCATTCTCATCACGGTAAGTAAAACCACGCTCCGGTGTATCTAACTGAAACGAAGATACGCCAAGATCCAACACGATTCCATCCACCTTTTCCACGCCAATGCGGTGAAGTTCCTCTTTCATGTTGGCGTAATTGCTTCGGATAATGGTGATCTTGTCACCAAATTCCTTTAATCTTTCTCCGGCGGCTGCGATTGCATCCGCGTCCTGATCGATTCCGATCAGCCTGCCTTTTTCTGATAACCGTGAAGCCACCTGGTAAGCATGTCCGCCACCGCCAAGTGTTCCATCCACATAGATTCCGTCAGGCTTGATATTCAAATTTTCAATTGTCTCATTTAGCAATACTGAATAATGATTAAATTCCATTGTGATCCTCTCTGCCTGACTTTTGCTCTGGCTCTCTTTTTTTATTCTCTGTGGATCAGATGCTGAACCCTAAATCTGCCATGTGTTCTGCAATCTCATCCATCTCATCTTCATCATATGTATTCTCCTGCCATCTGTCTTTATCCCAGATTTCCACTCTGCTTAAGACTCCGACTAAAACGACATCTTTTGTCAGATTTGCATATTCTCTTAAAACTGGTGGAAGAAGGATTCTTCCCTGCTTGTCCAGTTCACAGGAAGCTGCTCCTGCAAAAAAGAAACGTGAAAACTTTCTTGCATCCTTGGAAGTCATGGAAATGTTTCTGAATTTCTCTTCGATGTTGTGCCATTCTTCTGACGTATACACAAATAAGCATCCATCAAGTCCCTTTGTCACTACAAATTCATCGCCAAGCTGCTCTCTGAATTTTGCCGGAACTATCAGTCTGCCTTTTGGATCAACTGTGTGGTTGTATTCTCCCATAAACATGACACAATCACCTGCCTTTGTGCGGCAGCTGGTTCCTCTTGATTTTCCATTTCTGTGGTCATTTGCCACCACTTCGAACCATTCTCTACCACTTTCCACCACTTTTAAACATATATTAGACTATTCTTAAGAAAAAATCAATATTTTAGCGCAAAAAAATAATGCCAGACCAGTTATTTCCTGATTTGGCATTATTTTCCATTCTTCTCTACTTACTTCTTTCTGTTTCCTCGATATACTCTTCAATCAGCTGATCGAGTTTTGTACTTTTTTGATAGTAATTATCAAACTTATCCTGTCGTAAAAGTGCCTGATCCAGTTCAAATCGAACGGATTCGATTTCCTGCTGTAACTCACTCAACTTTCTCATATGAATCCTCCTGATTTCCTCAATGGAAAATGCAATTTTACAAATTCAAATTTCTGCTAATTGCCGGAGCAGAGAATAGTCCCTTTTTCTTTTCCCCTTTTTCTTTTCCTCTCTTTTATATTCTCCATATTACTATCCGCAGATTCAAAAATCAAATGAATTAGGTGATGAGTTTTCTCCAAAATTCGACATTTCCAAACGGATTTTTTCACAATTGCACGTATTTCCTACAAAAACAGCGCATCCATTTTTCGACTTTGGATGCGCTGTTCATAAAAAATTAATATTTGATTCGTATGTTTTCCTATCGTTTTTGTATGTTTTTCATTTTTCAGGAATGTTTTAACCGGAATTCTGCCCTTTTCTCGGCGAGTAAATGTATCATTGTCTCCATTGCCTTGTAGTTCACCTCCACAATGTGATGGATATCATCCTCCACATCATGCTTTCTCACAAGATAATCATCATGGGATTTCTGGATAAAATCGCAAAGATTTCTGGCACTGTTAAATTCCAGATGATCTGCTTTATGCGGTTTTGCAGCGTCCGTCCTGATATATCTCCGCAAATCCCGCTTTAACTTCTCCTCGTAAGAACAGTGATCCTTCAGACTTCCCGGATAGATCTTATTGTGAGGATAGGTAAAATAGTCTGCCAGATAGTGGCTGATCTGTCCAAGATCCATGTAATACTTGCGCCCTTTTTTCTTCTCCACCAGTTTCCTGCCCTCGGAAAGGCGCTCAATATGGCGTCTGATATCCGGGTAAGTTCCGTCCATCTCATGGCGCTTATAGACGAAAGATGGCTTAATGTCCGGCAGGACACTTCCGATGTAAAAAGATAATTTATGTTTTTTCAGATCATTGTCTTCCATATTATTTACAATGTAACGTGCCAGTGAAATATGTGATTTTTTTCTCATAAGTACCGCCTCCAAACAGGAATCTTTTTGTTTTTCCAACTCCCATACTACATCTCCGCGGCAAAAGAAACAAGGGTATCTTTGTAAACTTTTTGTGTAGTTTTTGTGTTTTAAAGCACTGGAATCCTGCTTTACAGATGTAAATTTTCTTATCCTGCTTTTTTATGGTCTGCACAAATGGAGCATGTGCAGACCAGTTTCATACCTGTATTAATTATTCATATTTACAGTTGCACTCGAAGCTTGCGCACTCTGTCTCTCCACAGGTGCAGGCTCCGGCACCGGAAATACCGATATGATCTGCGTGACATTTCTCATTTTCATTGAAACGGCAGTGTGTTGCCTCACACGCAACGTCGATTTCCTTGGAAACATCTTTTAATGCGTTACAGGCTGCACCGTTTGTTCCGCGGTCTTTGAAACTTCCGCAACAGGTGCTCTGTGCTTCGGTTGCTTCGCGTCCCTCCACCTGAATGTCGCCTTTGCAGCAACAGCCGTCTTCATTATTGTAGGTGCAGCTTTTCACTGAACAATCCAAATATGCCATACTTTTTTCTCCTTTTCCTTCAAATCTGTCAGACAATTGTGAAACTCCTCATAATCTTCTTTAAATTGTTCAAAATTAACAAAAACATTCAAGAC
>ERZ824575.1988-NODE-1988-length-17242-cov-3.059638_pt1 | contig 17242 bp, 16 predicted proteins | sample MGYA00519470_ERZ824575 | MGnify/ENA primary metagenome ERZ824575 (study PRJEB31778, sample SAMEA3449170) | human gut metagenome | biome: human gut; feature: human-associated habitat; material: faeces | place: United Kingdom | collected 2010/2012 ...
GTAGCTGTTACCGACGATGAAGCCGTGAATGCCTTTGAGTATCTGGCACGCACCGAGGGCATCATCCCCGCCATCGAGTCTGCCCATGCCGTGGCACAGGCCATCAAGCTTGCACCCGCCATGGACAAGGACAAGATCATCGTCATCACCATTTCCGGCCGCGGCGATAAGGACTGCGCCGCCATTGCCCGCTACAGAGGGGAGGATCTTCATGAGTGATCTTGCAAGAGCATTTGACCACGGCAAGGCGTTCATCGCCTTTCTGACCTGCGGCGACCCCGATCTTGAAACGACCGCGGCTGCCGTCCGCGCTGCCGCGCAAAACGGCGCCGACCTCATCGAGCTCGGCATTCCCTTCTCCGACCCCACGGCGGAGGGGACCGTCATTCAGACCGCTAACCTGCGCGCCCTGCAAAGCGGCGTAACGACCGACAAGATTTTCGATCTCGTGCGCGAGCTGCGGCGCGGCGTGACGATCCCCATGGTTTTTATGACGTATGCGAATGTCGTCTTTTCCTACGGCACAGAGCGCTTTTTGTCCAACTGCCGCGATGTTGGCATCGACGGGCTCATCCTGCCGGACGTGCCGTATGAGGAAAAGGAAGAATTTCTCCCCGCGTGCCGCAAGTACGGCGTCGACTTCGTCTCCCTCATCGCACCGACGTCGGAGAATCGCATTGCGATGATCGCGCGCGAGGCCGAGGGATTTCTCTATATCGTCTCGTCGCTCGGCGTCACGGGCGAGCGCAGCGAGATCAAGACCGACCTCGCCTCCATCGTCTCCCTCGTGCGGGAAAACACAGATATTCCCTGCGCCATCGGCTTTGGCATCTCCACGCCCGAGCAGGCGAAGAAGATGGCCGACCTCTCCGACGGCGCGATCGTCGGCTCCGCCATCGTCAAGCTCCTTGCCCAGTACGGCAAGGATGCGCCCGAGCACATCGGTGCGTATGTAAAAGAAATGAAGGACGCGCTGCGGTGAAAACAGGAAAAAGGGGCCTCTGCTTTGATGCAGAGGCTCCTTTTTTACATAAATATGCTTTATCGTCCCGTCATTCGACGGAGAACGTCTCTCCGAAGGCGGAAACGCTGCTCACCGTTTCCGGATCAAGAATTTCATCCATCCGGAAGCAGTAGCGCCCGCGCTTATCGACATAATTCGTTATAAGGAACAACCAGTCCGCCGCGCCGACCGTTTCGCCGTTTTGCAGCGTCACCTCGGGAGCGATGCTCTCCTTCCCGTCGTCGCTGTAGATGGGCTCAACCGTTTCTTTCAGATCATCCGTTCCCTGCTTGATCTCGCAGGTCAGCGAGAGCGGCGAGATGTAGAGCGTTGTCAGCACGGCGTTCTTTCCCTCGATCTCGATCGGCTCATTCACCGTGCACAGGCGTCCCGGATCAGTCTCCGGCAGAGTGAATGTGCAGCTCCAGCGCCCGGGAACAACAAGTTCTTCCAAACAGTTATCCCGATACAGGCCATCGAGCGTCAACTTCACCTTCGCACCGATGAAGTTGAATTCTCCTTTCAGAGAATGGATCGTCATCAGGATCGCGGCATGGCGGCCCGTCTCATTTTCCGTTTTGCTTGGCAATACCTCCCAGCCAATGCCGTAGGTATCCATTTCCACTCCGTCCCTGGACGTTGCGGACACGCTCCGATCGAATGCGTAGTAGTCCTGATCCAGAACTGTCCCCTCCGGCGCGGTAAAGTCGATGAGGACCGCCGCACAATAGCGGTCGGCGATGACCTGCTCGATGCGCATCACCGCGCCGCTGTCCCGCTTCACAATGTTCATTGGGACCGCCGCAGTCGAGAGCAGCTCTTCCTGCTCCGCCGTTGCTCCATAGTACTCCGCCAACCGCTGATCCAGTCCAAGCGCCGCTGCAGCTGCTGCCATGCAGCACAGGATCGCGATGACCGCCGCAAGCACCGCCGTCGTGCGCAGGCGGCCTCTTCTTTTTGTCTTGTGCGTCATGTTCATTACCTCCGAAAGTGTGTCTTCGGAGGCATGAAGCGCGGAGACTGTCTCCTGATAAAGTTTTTCGTCAAACATCGTTGTTCGCCTCCTGAAGATCGGTTTTGAGCTGTTCCCGCCCGCGCCGCAATCGGGTGCGGACGGTCGCGTTGGGAATGCCAAGGAATTGGGAGATCTCCTCGCAGGAGTAGCCCTCGTAATAATGCAGGAAGAGCGGCACACGGTATTTCTGCGGCAGCGCCATCACAGCATGAAAGAGCTCGCTGTGCTCCGGCGTTTTGAACGCAAGCTGCTCGGCGTAGTCCTCGATCGGCTCTGTCCGCTTCCATGGAGAGAGGAATGCCCGCTTGCACTCGTTGACCGTGACACGGATAAGCCAGTGCCTGACGTGGTCTTCGCTCTCAAACGCCTTGTCCGCGCGGTAGAGCTTGAGCAGCACCTCCTGCGTGATGTCGTCCGATTCCGAGCGGCTTTTGGTGTAGTGGAGCGCCAGACGGAACACCATGTCCATATACTTTTTTGCAAGATACGAAAACTGTTCTTCTGTCAACATAGGATTCTCCTTGAAAGGCCTTTCACTTACTATATCATTCAGGCTGCGGAAATGTTTCACATTTGAAAAGATTTTTTGAAACGGCCCTGCATTCTGACGCAAGCGAAACAAGAGGGGAATTTTTGTTAGGAAGGCTGTTCGTAAAGTGCAAAAAATAACACTGCTTTCTGATTTCTAAAAAATCCAGTTCTCTACCACCCCAAGGAATCTAATGTAAAAGAAAAAACTCAAGGGAAAAACCCTTGAGTTTCAACACTTTGGTGCGCGAGGCGGGACTTGAACCCGCACGCCCGTAATGAGCACTAGAACCTGAATCTAGCGAGTCTGCCAATTCCACCACTCGCGCATATTTGATTTTTAAAAAGATGGTGCGGATGGCGGGACTTGAACCCGCACGTCCATACGAACACTAGCACCTCAAGCTAGCCTGTCTGCCAATTCCAGCACACCCGCATGTTCACCTTTCAAACGGCTGTCTCTCAACGACCGCTTGGCCATTATAAGCCCAAAATAGGCCAAATGTCAACCTTTTTTTGAGAGAAAAAATAAAAAATTTTGCTGTAAGAGAAATGGCGGAAAAGCTCAGATTTTTCAAACTTTTCCGGCATCTTTTTCGTGTTAAAGCTGCGCGAGCGTCTCCCCCACCGCGCCCGTGATGACAAGGTCTGCACCAAGTCCGCGGTCGAGCGGCGTCTTGTTGATGACAACGAGCTTGTGTCCGCGATAGTAGCGCACGAGGCCCGCCGCCGGATAGACCGCGAGCGATGTGCCCGCGATGATGAGCACGTCGGCCTCCTGAATGTACTCCACCGCGCGATAGAGTGTCTTTTCGTCCAGGCCCTCTTCGTAGAGCACCACGTCGGGCTTGATGCGCCCGCCGCAGGTGCAGCGCGGCACGCCCTGCGAATGCTTGATGTAGGACACGTCGTAGAACTTGCCGCACTTCTCGCAGTAGTTGCGCAAGGTGCTTCCGTGCAGCTCGAGGACATTCTTGCTGCCCGCGGCTTGATGCAGCCCGTCGATATTCTGCGTGATGACGGCCTTGAGCTTTCCTTCCTTTTCCCACTCGGCGAGCTTTAAGTGCGCGGCGTTGGGCTTTGCGCCTTCGCAGAGGAGCTTCGCGCGGTAAAAGGCGAAAAACTTCTCGGGATAGCGCTCATAATACGTGTGACTCAGGATCGTCTCCGGCGGGTCGTCCCACTGCTGATGATACAGGCCATCCACGCTGCGAAAATCCGGGATACCGCTCTCGGTCGAAACACCTGCCCCGCCGAAAAAGACGATATTGTCCGTTCCGTCAATGAGTTCCTTCAGCTTTTTGATTTCTTCCGTCATCGGTTCTCCTTTTGCGCTCGTGCGCTTATCTCACATAGCTCTTGTCGATCTGCACCACAGCGAAATAGCTCGGATCCAGCTCGTGTACCGCCTTTTTGATCTTCTCCTCCGCTTCCCTGTCGCTCATTTTGCAGCCGTAGGGAACAACGGCGTCGAAGATCACATTCGTGTGCGTCGGCCCCGTGACCATGCGGAAATCGTGGATGGAGATGTTCTCGTCGATGCCGCGCACCAGTGCTGCGATCCTCTGGTGCGTGACATTCACCGCTTCATCGTTCGTCACGATGGGGTCCATGTGGATGACCGCCTCACAGCCAAGCTTGTCGTGCAGCTGCTTTTCCACGTTGTCGATCTCGTCGTGCAGGGTGAGAATATCGCCGTGCGCGGGCACCTCGGCATGCAGCGAGATCATCACGCGGCCGGGGCCGTAATCGTGCACCACAAGGTCGTGGATGCCACATACGGCCTTATTCGCCATCACAATATCGCGGATCTCCTGCACGAACTCTTCGGACGGCGGCTGGCCGAGCAGCGGCGAGAGGGTGTCCCTTGCCGCCTGCACGCCCGCCCACAGGATGAGCAGCGACACGACCAAGCCGCACCAGCCGTCGATCTGCCAATGCAGGAAATAGCCCGCGAGTGTCGCAAGCAGCACCGCCGCGGTCGCCGCGCAGTCGGACAGGCTGTCCGCCGCGGTCGCCTGCATGGCGGCGGCGCTGATCTTCTTCCCCACGCCGCGGTTGTAGCAGTACATGTAGAACTTGGCGCAGATGGAGACAAGCAGGATCGCCACCGTCAGCACGCTGCACTCCACAGCCTCGGGGTGCAGGATCGCGCCCACGGCGTCGCGCAGCAGCTCAAAGCCCATCAGCAAGATGACGATCGAGACGATGAGACCCGAGATGTACTCCAGCCGCCCGTGGCCGAACGGATGCTCGGGGTCGGGCTTCTGCCCGGCCAAACGAAAGCCCAGCAGCGTCACGATGGATGCGCCCGCGTCGGACAGGTTGTTAAAGGCGTCCGCCGTGACGGCGACAGAGCCCGCAAGCGTCCCCGCAAACAGCTTGAGCGCGAAGAGCAGCAGGTTGATGGCAATGCCCACCGCGCCGCAAAGCACACCGTAAGCGCGCCGCACTGCGGCATCAGACGTGTTCTGATAGTCTTTGATGAACCGACTCGCAAGAAAACCGATCATAGTCTTCCCTCACTCGCTTTTGATCTGTAATTTCATGCGGCAGCAGAGGCGGTCAAGGTCCTCATCCGTTGCCGCAGGGATGCGCAGCTTCGCGCCGCAGCTTTTGCACACAAGGTCGACGTAGGTGCTGTGGATCTCCATGCCGTAGCTTTTGCTGCCGCAGGAGCAGGTGATGCCATCCTTGCGCGCGGCGATCTCCTTGAGCTCGGAGAGGATCTCATACATGATGACGCTGTCGGCAAAGGCGGCGGGGTCGTCGCCCTGCTCGCGCTCCTTGGCCGCCGCGAGCGAGAGCTGCTCCATCTCGTGCTCGACGGCGTAGTCCTCGCCGATAAAGCAGCAGAGCATTTTCGTATCGGGGCAGGCAAGGCCGATGCCGCGCCCGTGCAGGAGCTTGTCGGCGCTGCACTCCGCCAGATGCTCCTCACCGCACACGCCGCACGGCACACTCAGGCGGAATTTGTTCTCCTCCGCCTCGATGGTCAGGCTTGACTCGCCGCACTCACAGCTCACGACCGCACCCGAGGCGCTCAGGGCAAACACGCTTCTCTGCTGGATGACGCGCTTGTGGCACGCGGGGCAGAGATAGCCGATGGTACGCATTTCTTCTTTCATTCCATTTCCTCCCGGAAAGTAAAATATCATATGGTAATTTGAATATTATACCGCGTCCGTGCACAAAAAGAAAGGGAGAAACACGCTGTTTCTCCCTTTTCTTTTTGGTTTTCGCGCTTTACGGCTTGACCGCGATGGCCTCGATCTCGACCAGCGCGCCCTTGGGCAGGGCGGCCGCCTGCATCGCACAGCGCGCGGGGCACTCGCCGGAGAAATACTTGCCGTACACCTCGTTGACAACGCCGAAATCGCCGATATCGATCATAAACACGGTCGTCTTGACAACGTCCTCAGCCTTGCAGCCAGCCGCCTCGAGCACTGCGAGCAGATTCTTGATGCTCTGCTCCGCCTGCTCGGACGTGCCGCCGGGAACAAATGCGCCAGTCGCCGGGTCCAGCGGAAGCTGGCCGGAGACAAATACAAAACCGTTTGCTTCGATCGCCTGGGAGTAGGGGCCGACGGCGCCGGGGGCAGTGGTCGTAGAAATCACATGCTTCACGGAAAAATCCTCCTATATCAATGTATTTTCATCATAACATCTTGCGCAATATGCGTCAAGTACTCATATTCTTGGAAAAACAGCAGAAACTAATGCCACTTTTGAGGGATTCCCCTAAATCCATCGGAAAGGAAGAGCGTGATGGAGCAAAAAACCGTCGGCGCGCAGACGCGCCGCCTGCGCACATGTCCCTCCGTCCTCTCGTTCGCCGCCGTCGGCGGGCGGTTCGAGGGCGAAGGCCCGCTGCGCGAATACTTTGACGAATTGAGCGAGGATCACTTCTTCGGCGAGAAGACCTGGGAAAAGGGTGAGAGTACCATGCAGCGCCGCGCGCTCTCCCGCGCGCTGGAAAAGGTGGGGCTCAAGGTGAGTGACCTTGACCTCATCTTTGCGGGTGATCTTTTGAACCAGTGCGTCGGCTCGTCGTTCGCTCTGCGAGAGAGCCGCATCCCATTCTATGGACTCTACGGTGCGTGCTCCACGATGGGCGAGAGCCTGTCGCTCGCCGCATTGATGCTCGACGGCGGGTATGCCTCTTGCGCCGCGGCGCTGACCTCCTCGCACTTCTGCACCGCCGAGCGGCAGTACCGCATGCCGGTGCCCTACGGCTCGCAGCGCACGCCGACCGCGCAGTGGACGGCCACAGGCAGCGGTTGCTGCCTCCTCGCGTGCGAGGGCGAGGGGCCCTATATCACACACGTGACAACCGGGAAAATCGTCGACAAGGGCGTCACCGACGCAAACAACATGGGCGCGGCGATGGCCCCCGCCGCCTATGACACGCTGTGCGCGCTCTTTCGCGACACGAGGACAAAACCCGAAGACTATGACCTCATCGTGACGGGCGACCTCGGCAGACTCGGCCATCAGATCGTCTCGGACTTTTTCGCGCGCGATGGGCTCCCTCTCGGTGAGCGCTACACCGACTGCGGGCTTCTGCTCTACGACATCGAATCGCAGGACATGCACTGCGGCGGCAGCGGTTGCGGCTGCTCGGCAAGCGTTTTGTGCGGGTATCTGCTGCGCGGGATGCGCGAGGGCAAATGGAACCGCATCATCTTCGCGCCGACGGGCGCGCTGCTCTCCCCCACGACGACATTTCAGGGCGAGAGCATCCCCGGCATCTGCCACGCGGTCGTATTCTCGAATCACAAGGAGGGATAAGCGGTGGATTATCTGAACGCCTTTCTCTGCGGCGGCATCCTCTGCGCCATCGGACAGATTCTCATCGACAAAACACCCCTCACGCCCGCGCGTATCCTGACGGGCTATGTCGTCTGCGGCGTTTTACTGACGGCCATCGGCGTCTACGAGCCCATCGTCAAATGGGGCGGCGCGGGCGCGACCGTGCCGCTGCTCGGCTTTGGCTACTCGCTCGCCAAGGGCGCGGAAAAAGCTGTTCAAGAGCAGGGGTGGCTCGGCGTGATGACCGGCGGCCTCAGCGCCACGGCGGGCGGCATCGCCGCAGCGGTCGTCTTTGCTGTACTGATGGCGCTCATTTTTAAGCCCGGCGACAAGCGGTAATAATAAAAAACGAGGAGAGGGTTTTCACCCTCTCCCCTTTTATGGAAAATCGCTTTTTACGATGCGCGCAGGCCGGGCTCTTCGATCTGCTCAAGCGTCATCACTCTGGTGTGGCAGATCGGCTTCCACTCGACCTTCGTAAAGAGCGACGCAATGCAGATCGGCACGTAGGTGAGCATGAAGAGCGGGAACGTGAAGGTGTAGAGCACCTTTTTCCACGCCGCGCAGCGAATGTTCTTCCACTCCGTCACAGTCGTGATCGCGCCGAGCACAAAGAGCGTTAAGTACAGGCTCATCAGCGTTTGCAGCACGGAGACCGCCAGCACCGCCATCGAACCGCCTGACGTCGCGTTCGCGATCGCCGCGCCGATGTTCACGACCACGCTCAAACCCGTGAGCACCGCCGCGGGCATGATGTTCATCGTCATGTCATAGCAGGAAAAGCTGCCGCGCGCAATGCCGGAGAAGAGCTCGGAGGCGTACTTGCGGAACACCTGCAGGTAGCCCTTCGACCAGCGCATGCGCTGGCGCCAGGACTGGGCAAAGCTCGTGGGCTGCTCGTCATAGAGCACCGCGCCCGCCGCGTAGCCGACCTTTTCCCCGCGCACGACGTTGTCAATGGTAAACTCGATGTCCTCGGTCAGCAGGAAGAAGTTCCAGCCGCCGCACGCTTCCAGCACACCGTCGGAAAACAGAAAGCCTGTGCCGGACACGGCGCAGCTGCTTCCAAGGCGCATGCGCGCGTTATTGAGATACTGCGCCTCGCGCAGGAACCACAGCGCATAGCCCGCGGAGATCCAGTTGTCGCCATAGTTTTTGGAATTGCGATAGCAGGTCACGATCTCGTAGCCCGCGGAGTAGACCTTTTCGATCTCGGAAAGGAAGTTCGGGTCAAGGATATTGTCTGCATCCAACACAAGATAGGCGTCGTAGTGCCTGCGGCCGGGACGGCGAATGCGTCTGAGCATGTCGTTGAGCACATAGCCCTTGCCAACATGCAGCGTGTCGTGCCGCTCAAAAACGATCGCGCCATGCTCGCGCGCCACGCGGGCGGTATCGTCCGTGCAGTTATCCGCACCGACGTAAACATCTACATGATCCATCGGATAAGTCTGCGCACAAATGCTGTCGAGCAGATAACCGATGACATTCTCCTCATTGCGCGCAGCAATGAGAATGGCAATGCGGTGGTTTTCATTGCGGCCGATAAATTTCTTCCGCTTCAGCAGCGCCACCGCCACATAAAAGAACTGATAGGAATAGCATACGAAAAAGAGGGCCATGATGACCGCGTTGATCGTGATGACTGTCTGCATAATCGTCTCCTCCACTGCCGGAAATCCCGGCATCTCTTGTTTTCCTGTCTGTGGAAGAGTTATATCATGCAAACCTTGCGATTCCACTGTGAAATTTCTTAACTAATTTCAAACATCAGCGGTAGAAATTATTAAGCATCGGCGCACAAATGCGGCAAAGGCACCCGGCAGATCTCCTGCCGATCGAATAATCCAAGAAAAAGCTTGTAATTTTGGTTGACAAACAGCACATATCTATGGTAGTATTAGTCTTGCGTTTGGGAGTTAGACGCGAACTCATTATCCGGAGAGATGGCCGAGCGGTTGAAGGCACCGGTCTTGAAAACCGGCGATGTGAAAGCATCCGTGGGTTCGAATCCCACTCTCTCCGCCAACTGAATTTTTCCATCGACCTGCGGAAGTACCCAAGAGGCCGAAGGGGCTCCCCTGCTAAGGGAGTAGGGCGTGTAAAAAGCGCCGCGGAGGTTCAAATCCTCTCTTCCGCGCCAAGTAAAAACCTTGAAGCCATAACGGTTTCAAGGTTTTTCTTGTTTTTGGTAAAAACGTTTTTGCTTCGGTTTGGAATAGTTCCTTCCGTGGGCTACATTGTGGGCGACATAGTAGTTTACTTCACCGATTTTGTTCTACAGTTGACGCTATTGTTTATAATTTTATCCTGGGCAGAAGATAGCAGCTCGTCCCACGAAATAGACTCTGTAGAATATCGGTAATGGTTACTGCATGTCCAAAACACTTTAGCCTTTGGTTGACCTCTTGCATAAAACGCTTTTGATTTTCCGGCGAGAGGCGGCTAAAGTCCTTTTGGAGTTCCAATCCTGATTTAGAAAGTTTTGCCATAAATTTCTCATATTGTCCTTGATCTGCAGTCATGTGACACCTCCGTACTTCTTTAGCGTGTTCTGCGCTCCCATAAAATCCTAGCACGCCTTCTATGGACTGGAAAGGCAGTATCGAATTTACAAACAAGTTCTGAACGAAAAGGCAGCATTTCTTCTCAACGATTTTCCATTTTTCTGTTACACTACGGTTATCAAAACTTACGGAGAAAGACTATGACGAAAATCTTATTTATCTGCTTGGGCAATATCTGCCGCAGCCCGATGGCGGAATTTGTGATGAAGGACCTGGTCGAAAAGGCAGGACTTGCCGACGAATTTCAGATCGACTCCGCGGCGACGTGCCGCGATGAGATCGGCAATCCCGTCTATCCGCCCGCGCGGCGCAAGCTCGCCGAGCACGGCATTTCCTGCGAGGGACACGCTGCGCGCCAGCTCACGGCGCAGGACTACGAGGAGTACGATCTGCTCATCGGCATGGAGGGCGCGAACCTCAAAAACATGCAGCGCATCTGCGGCGGTGATCCGGCGGGGAAGATGCACCGGCTGCTCGACTACACCGACCGCCCGGGCGACGTCGCCGACCCGTGGTATACAGGCGATTTTGAAGCGACGTGGCGGGATGTCTCAGAGGGCTGCAAGTGCCTTTTGGCAGAGATCGAAAAAAGCGGGATTTGATGGCATTTCAAGACGGGAGGCAGACGATGAGCGAGATCAAGATTCATATTTTCCACATCGGCAAGGTGTGCGTCGCGCCGGAGCTGCCGTTCGGCGGCGAGCATTACAGCGCGCTCAAGGCGTCTGGCGTGCTGGATAGGCAGATTCGCTCGCTCGGCTCGCTGCCGCTGTATTTTACGAATCAGGTTGTTGTCGAAAGCGGTGCGGCCATCGACGAGCAGCTCGCGGCGCGGGGCGTCGCGCCTGTCTATTGGGACGCGGTGCTGCTCTCGCATCTTGACTGCGACCACGCGAACGGCCTCAAGCCGGTCGCGGACGCAAAAAAAATTCTCGTTTTGAAGGACGAACTGCGCTTCGCGGAGAACGGCTCACCCGTCAACCGCATCCGCTACAATGCGGACTGGTGGCGCGGCACGAAGATGCAGACCTTCGACTGGAATGGCCTTATGGGCTCCGCAGGCCGGTCTTACGATGTGTTCGGCGACGGGATGCTCGTGATGGTCAACATTCCGGGCCATTCCAAGGGCCTGTGCGCGCTCAGGATCACGGGGGAGGACGGGAGGTTGCGCCGACGGCGGCCACGCGAAAAAATCGTGGGAGCAGATGCTGCTCTCCGGCATCGCCGACGACCGCGCGGCGCAGAAAAAGTCGCTCGCGTGGATCAGGACACAGAGTCGGGAGCGGAACTGCGTTGCGTGCATCGCCAACCACGATTTCGATGTCAAACCGGGCGCGATTACATTATAAAAGAGTGAACAGGCAGCGCCAGCGGCGCTGCCTGTTACTCATTTCAGGGCTTAATAATTTCTACCGTGGATGTTCGGAATTTGTTAAGAATTTTCACAGTGGAATCACAAGGTTTGCATGATATAACTTTTCCCACAGACGGGAAAGAAACCAAAATGGGCCGGAGCTTCCGGCAATGGAGGAACATATTATGCAGACTGTCATCACGATCAACGCCGTCATCATGGCGCTATTTTTCGTATGCTATTCCTATCAATTCTTCTATGTGGCGGTGGCGCTGCTGAAGCGGAAAAAATTCACCTGCCGCAATGAAAACCACCGCATTGCCGTCCTCATCGCCGCGCGCAACGAGGAAAACGTCATCGGCCAGCTGCTCGACAGCATCCACGCAGAAGAACTATCCGATGGACCATGTGGACATCTACGTCGGCGCGGACAACTGCACGGATGACACGGCCCGCGTGGCGCGTGAGCGCGGCGCGATCGTCTTTGAGCGCCACGATACGGTGCATGTCGGCAAGGGCTATGTGCTCAATGAAATGCTCAAGCGCATCAAGCGCCCGGGCCGCAAGCACTACGATGCCTATCTCGTGCTGGACGCCGACAATATCCTCGACCCGAACTTCATCTCCGAGATCGAGAAGGTCTACTCCAGCGGCTATGAGATCGTGACGTGCTACCGCAACTCCAAAAACTACGGCGACAACTGGATATCCGCCTCTTATGCTCTTCACTGGATGAGAACGCAGAGGACGGAGCACCGCGCAAGGTCGGTTTTCCGTCTTGCGACAAGGATTCAGGGGACAGGGTTCCTGTTTGCAAACGAAATCATTAAAAACGGCTGGAACTACACCTCCCTTACCGAGGACAGGGCCTTCTGCGCCGATGCAGTGGTAAACGGCTACCGGATATCCTACAACAACGACGCGGAATTCTATGACGAACAGCCGACCGATCTTAAGATCGCCATGAGACAGAGGATCAGGTGGTCGAAGGGACACATTCAGGCATTTTCCGAGTCCGGGGGAAAGCTGTTTGCCGGGATATTCAGGTTTTTCGGCAGGCTCAGGAGCTTCATGTGCTATGATATGTTCTTCATTGTGACGCCGGTTTCGCTTGTGTCGATGTTCTGCCGCTGGTCGGCGGTCATTCTTGCGATTGCGCAGGCGTTTGCTGACGGCGGAAGTTTTTCTGCGGCGCTGGCAATAGCTCTGTGGGCGCTGTATAACTTTCTTATCGGCAGCTTCGGAATGGTGGCTCAGGCGGTTTACGTGTTCATTGCCGAGAGAAGGCACATTCCGCCGATCAGATGGTACAAAAAGGTGTTTTACTCGCTGACCTTCCCGATATTCGACATCATCGGAAGGATATCGCTTATCGTTGCGCTTTTCAGAAAGGTCGAATGGAAGCCGATACCGCACGACAAGGCGGTTGCGATAAACGAGCTGAGCATGAAGAAGTAAGAGAAGAAAAAACGGGCGCTGCCCGGACCCGCAAAGAAACTTCTTGAAAGAAGTTTCTTTGAACTTCAAGAACTTTTGAAAAAAATAAGTAATTGGTCAGATCATATTTTGATTCGGAATTTCAGAAGATAATTTTATTTTTGTGAATGATGAGGAGGAAAAATGAAGAGAGCAGTTATGTTATTGGCGGCGGTTTCGGCGCTTGCGGTTCTGTCTGCCGGGTGCGGAAACCGGGGAGTCGGCACGGGCAGCGGACATACGTCGGAGCCGGTTTCCGGGAACGCTGTCACGTCGTCTGTTATCCAATCCGGAGCAGACGGCAGTACCGGAACGGATGAAGTTCCTGCGGGCGGAAGATACAGGCTGCTTCTGTACGACAATATGTCCGGCGGGTATGATGACACTTTTACGGAACGCGCCGGGGACAGGATAACGGACAGTGAGCGCATTAAAGAAGACGGTATCGGAAGCAGAACCGAGACGCTTTTCGGGAACACCGTGACGCTTGACTATGACGAAACGCTGAGAAGCAGAATATGGGTCAACGTTCGGGTCGATTACACTTTCAGTGATAAGGCGGCAGACAGGCTTGTGCTTGCGTCGTTTGATTCCGTGTCCGGAGCGCTTATGGCGTATACCGACAGCCGTGCGGGTGATGATCGGGGATATCTTTCGGAAGTTAACGGAAAGTCCGGTGAGGCAGAATTTCTGGCATATGCAAAGAAGCTCGTTTCGCAGTACAGTCCGGTTGACGGCTGTGAATCCGAAATCACGACGGAGATTTTTGAATACGATCCCTCCGGCGGGTATTACTGCAGTGAAAAGCAGGTGGACGGCTTTGTGAACAACACAGAAGACGATCCGGATTTCTATGCGATATATCATATCACGTTTTACAGGACAATAGACGGTGTACGCAGATTTGACACAAACGTCATCGAGATCAACAGCACCGGCGAGGTGCATCGCGCTTGTTTCAATATGCAGGATGAGCTTTATGCCGGGTTTGCTGATGAAAAGGTCGATCTTATTCAAGCCGAGGGGCTTGTCAGACGCGCACTTTCTCAGTTCATTCCGACGGAAAGCACTGTTGAGATCGTTCCGTCGCTGGCGGCGACCAATGACGGGGAGCTCTGGCTTCTGCTTGAGACGTTTGTCGGATACGATGATGGCACAAGCGGATATATTTATACTATAAAGATTTCGGATACTGCCGGCGGAGCTGAATAAAATCAAAATGGTGTTAAAAACTCAATTTGAGCTTTTAACACCATTTTTTGTAAGATGAGCTCAGCGGTTTATGTACTTCACCGTGTTGATGAGCAGGATGTCCGCTATCGGGTTGTCGCCGATGTTTTCAAGGACATACGGCATACTCAGAATCACGCTGCCGCGTCCGGTTTTCCATTCGGCGATGCTGTAAGAGCTTCTGTATGAGCCCTCGACCCAGATGCTTCCGGTGACAAATCCGGAGCATATCGGCTCGGGAGAGGCTTCCGTCTCGATCGTTTCGTGCGGGAACACGGTACTTACATAGTCAAGATCCATCATTCCGGGGCGCAGTCCGTCGAATATCGGGTGCGGCATGGGGACGTACTCCTTGTGGTAAAGGAAGTCCTGTGTGTACACGCACCGGAAGTCGGCAAAGCCGGTTTTCGCGGTCAGCTCCGGGTGGTCAAGGAACAGGCGGGACTGCATGAATACGGTCTTGTGTCCGTTCTCCGCCGCCGGCCTGAGCGAATTCAACTTTGCGTCGTCGCCGTATCCTCCGGATTTCCGACTATGACCGGCAGATCTGTTTCGCCGGAGAAGGGAAGGACGTTTACTCCGCGGCAGGTCATGAATGCCGCCGCTTTTTCGTTTACGCCCCAGACCCTGACCGAGGTTCCCTGCGCGTTCAGATACGAGGTGTCGGTGATATAGAAGTCGAGCTTTTCCCCGGTGGGAGAGCCGCCGTTATTGAGGTTCGCAAGGAGTGTGTACTTCCCGGTCGGAACGTCAAGCGTGATCCTTTCATCGAACACCGGAACCGCAAGGGGCATGGATTCCGGGATCACGATCTCCGTGTCCTTTGACCATACGGTGACGCAGTCGCGGACTATGCGGAACGAAGCGGAGTATCTTCCGGGACGGAGAGCATCCTCGGTCGCAAGGCTTGCCTTTACCCTGAATTCCCGTCCGGAGTAGGCATTTGTCTGCCATGTCATAAGGCAGAAGCGCAGAGGGGAGAAGCCGTCGGAGATGGCGTCGAACATTTCCGGCTTCCAGCGCCTCCAGTAGCTCCACAGACCCTCGCCGCACATACCGTGGTCAAGAAGCCCGGTCATCGAGAACCCGGCTATCTGCGGGTTGGCGCGGATAAGGTTGAAGCCGAGGGTTCGCTGACGCGCGCCGAGACGCTGGCTTTCGATGAGCATCGTCTCCGGGAAGGGATAGACGCGGTCGAAGCCGAATTTCGAAAAGTCGCGCTTCAGCCCTTCGCTCTGCTCTCTGACCCATTTGTAATCGCAGAGGTCAGGGTCGGCGCCGTACTGTTCGAACATCCTTGCTTCGTGGATGACGTTGAAGTTCGTCCCGATGCCGTATTCCGATATGATTACCGGGCGCATTCCGGTCCCGACCTTCATCAGGTAGTCGTATGTGTGTTCGTCGTGCGGGGAGGTGGGGTAGCAGTGTACGTCTCCCGCTCCGATGAGCGACGGTCCGATGTCATGGATGCCGTCGATCTCCGATTTTTTGTCCGCGCCCCAGACCTTTGTCCATTCCGACACACCGGGGTTCGCGACGCATCCTATCGAATAGTCGCTGTCGAACCGCCCGGAATTCAGGAGCATAAGGCGCGACGGGTCAAGCTCTCTTGCCTTCGGAAGGAAGGCGACCGCGCGTCTGAACACGGGGCCGTCGCCGGTCTCGTTGAGGAACTCAAACGCGGCAACGCAGGCGTGATTCCTGTCCTGACGGATCATATTCGCGGTGCTGAGGTCAAATCGGTACAGATATGCTTCGGGATCGGGTGCCGGCGTGGGAGTTTCCGGGTTGACGTCGATACCGAGCATCCATCCGGCGTAGCAGCCGTCGATAACCATAAGTCCGAGCTCGTCGCAGAAGTCAAGCTGTTCCGCGCGGAGCATTCCGGAAATGCATCTTACCGCATTGAAGCCGGATGCCTTTGCGTTTATGAAGTCACGGCGCACGAAATCGCGCACTTTCGGATATCCGAGGCCTATCGGGAAAACGTTTCCGGTGTGGGCGCACTTCAGGAAAACGCGCTTTCCGTTCAGACGGAAAAATCCGTCAACCACGCGGAAATCGCGGAAGCCGAAGCGCACCGTTTCCTCCGACGCTCCGTGCTCCGTCTCAAGAACGCAGGAAATGCCGTAGAGATTCGGGTCGTCGAGATTCCAGAGGAGGGGGGAGTCAACATTGAGCATGAAGCACTGCTCCGACACCCCTGCCGGAACCTGAACCGTGTCCTTCAGCGCCGCCGCTGACGCTCCGGTGCCGCCTTTTTCGCGGACGGTCAGAGTGATGCCGGCGCCGGCTGCGGTGCCGGTCGTATTTGTTATCGTCAGCCTTGCCGTGACATTTCCCGTTTCCGGGTCGCCGGTCACGAAAATGTCGGAGACGGCTACGGCTTTTCTTGCGCAAAGGGTGACGTCTCCGAGGATTCCGCCGTAGTTTATCGTATATCCGCTCTGGAGAACAAGGCGCTTGTTGCGGTTCGGGGTGTTGGTTATCGTCATGCCGTCAATGTCTTTTCCGCAGGTGTTGATCACGCGGACGGCAAGGAGGTTTTCTCCGGTTTTTCTTATGCTGTCTGTCACATCGAACTCAAACGCCGTTTCGCCGCCCTCATAGGAGCCGAGACAGCTGCCGTTCAGCCACACCTCCGCCATGTAGTCCACAACGCCGAAGCGTAGGATGAGCCTGTCGCCGTCTCCGCCGATAAGGCAGTCAAAGCGGCACCAGTACCACGCAACGCCGCAGTATTCCGGAAACCGTTCCTGTATCGCCGACGGCACCTCTGCGGGACGCGCCGATTCTGTCGGAGAAAGCGGATATCCGCTGTCCTTTCCGATATTGTCGGGATCGGTGCCGACCGACCAGCCGGAGACGAGGGGCTGTTTGTTTGTCTTGATTATTTCTTTCATGGATTCGATCCTTAACTGTTATTGCATTTACGGGGAAAGGGGCATTTGCACCAATCGGTTTTTTGGTACGCGGTGCAATGCCCCTTTGCGGAACCGCTCAGACGGTCTTACGGTATCAGCTGTGCTTTTTCTTCAGAACGACGGCTGCGGCCGCTGCTGTCATGCAGACGATCACTGCCGGGAGAAGAACGTCGGATGTGGGCGGTGTGGGCTTGTTTTCGTCATAAACGTACTCTATTACGTTGACGCACATTCCGTTCCAGCCCTCTTCCGCGGGGGTTCCGGCGACGACCTTTATTGTGTGCTCTCCGGGAGTGACCCTGATTATGTCGGTCTGGTTGAGCCCGTCGGGAT
>ERZ824575.1992-NODE-1992-length-17220-cov-4.560210_pt1 | contig 17220 bp, 16 predicted proteins | sample MGYA00519470_ERZ824575 | MGnify/ENA primary metagenome ERZ824575 (study PRJEB31778, sample SAMEA3449170) | human gut metagenome | biome: human gut; feature: human-associated habitat; material: faeces | place: United Kingdom | collected 2010/2012 ...
ACCTCATGCACGGTTTGATGAGGGGCGGATGAAATTTTCATCCGCCTACTCTACATATTCAAGATATTAGCAAGGCATAGAAACCATATTTAGTTCCGAACGGGAAATCCGTAATTGAACAAGGAGCGAATCATATGGTAAAGAAAACAGAAAATATGGCATTAGAAGAAACTAGATCTGTATTACATGATTTAGAAATTCAAAAGAAATCTATCAAAAAGCAATTAGAGTGTGGTATTATTAATTCTGTCGACGCCTCTCAAGAAGAGGAGAACATCATGACAAAAGAAAGGAAACTCAAGAAACAGTTAGTATCTGCTGTCCATGTCACCAAAGACGGGCAGCCTCGAAAAATTGAATATAAGGATAGCAAAGGACTCTATATGACAATCTTGCCAGATAAAAAGAAGATTTATGGCAAAACGGAAGAGATACTTATTGACAAGTTGTTTGATTACTACGGGTTGGCAATTAGTGATGTGAGTATTGCTGGGGTTTTTGAATTAGCGCTTGCTGAAAAGCAGACTACTCAGAATGTGAATCCGGAAACTATTAAAAGAGATAGGCAAACATTTAATCGGTTTATCATATCTGATTTTGGCGCACGAGATATTCGGGAAATTTCGAAGGTAGAACTTCGGGCGTATACGCAAGAAATGGTTCAAAGAATTCATCCAATCGAAACAGCATTTAAGGCATATAAAGGTATTTTAAATCTTATATTTGTTTATGCATTGGAATATGGGATTATTAAAGAAAATCCTGTTCCGTTTGTCAAGAATGCTGTTTATCTAAAAGGATGTGAGCGGACGAAGGCAAAAGCGGAGAACAAAATTCTGTCAAAGGAAGAAATCGATTTGGTAACCAAAACTGTTCGCAGTCGAATGACACAGAATCGATACCATGGTTATTTTATTTTGGGATATGCAATTTTACTTTCCGTTGAAACTGGAATGCGTGTAGGTGAACTCTGCGCACTGAAATGGGATGACGTACAAGCGGATGCAATACATATTCATGCGCAACAGTTAATGTATAAGGAAAACGGGCGTAATTATTATTATGTTGATTGGACCAAGGATGAAAAGGGATTTAGCCAAGGTGGAAGAAGATTTCCGATTACAATTGAAATCAGGAATCTTCTCTCAGAGATAAAATCTGTACAGGATTCCTTGGGGATTAAATCAGAATATGTATTTTGCAATCGGGAAGGGCGATGGATTTACACAAAAGCATATTCAGATTGTTTACGGGCATTATGTAGAAGTTTGGGATTTCAGGTGACTAACAATCATGCATTTCGTATGTCGTTGAACAGCAATGTATTTATTCCGCTTGGTATTCCGGTTACTGAAAGAGCACGATTATTGGGACACTCAGTTGAGACGAATGAAAAATATTATAGCTATGCTCGAAAGAACTCGATGCAAGATATATGTGTACTTTTGAATGGACAAGCAGTATAGGTCTCACCCAAAATAGCATCAATTCAAACATAAAGGAAGCCCTGAGACCGCTATTCTCAAGGCTTCCGAGTAAATGCACTAATGCAGGAGATGGGACTTGAACCCACACACTGTTGCCAGCGTCAGATTTTGAGTCTGATGCGTCTGCCATTCCGCCACTCCTGCGTCTTATAAACTTCTTGAACAAAATCGCTCAAGCAAGAAATATCTTATCATACTCAAAGACAGATTGCAAGAAAATTTTTTGCTTCTGGAAAATTATTTTACACATATTTTAAGAAGAAAAAACATATTGTGAAAAATGATGATTTTCAGGCTTTTTTGTTGACGAAAGTTATCATATATGATAACTTAATAACATGTGAAAAAAGAATTACAGTAAAAAAAGCAATGAACGAATAAGCAGAAAATCATTGCAGCAAAAGATAGAGCGAATGCAGGAGGGCGTCAGTTTGGCTCAGGGAGAAAAAAAACATCTTGCAGGTCAACAGCTTACCCCCCGGTATGAAGTGGTCCAGCAGTTGAAGGATGCAAGAAAAGCGCAGGATATGACACAGGAAGTGTTAGCGGAACGTGTGGGAACGAAAAAGTCTAATATTTCCAGATTTGAGAGCGGCAAATATAATCCAAGCCTTGATTTCCTGATCAAGGTGGCAGGAAGTCTTGGAAAACAGGTACAGATCAGGATTAAGTGAAGAAGGAGTTTTATGTTATGGGCAGAAGTGTGACATTAGGAAATGGCAGAGACATTGACAGAGATATCGAATTATGCAGAACAACGAATGAGAAGACCAGTGAGCAGACGATCCATGTTCTGATGGAGAATCATATTCCGTTTACCAAGAGCTGGATCAATATTCCTTTTTTTCTTCGCAGGAAATTTCATGGTGCAAGTCAGATCTGTGTGATCAACACCAATCGTAATCGTTACAGTCAGGCAAGAACCGCCATCGACCAGATGGATATCCACTTCAAAAAGCGTCTTGTCGTAAGCAATTATTAATGAAAAGTCCCTGGTTTCCAGAGTGATTCAGGAAACCGGGGACTTTCCATTAATAATTCAGCTCACGCAGGTTTTCCTCAAACTGTTTTTGGAGCAGCTTTCTGGAGTAGCACGCAGCTACAAAAGAGGAAAGGGCGAGATTGTATACATTGGTGTATTGTACATAATGCCATTTCAGGTTTTCTTTCCAGTTGGTGAGCGTGATCGTCTTGTCCTCATCGAGATGGTAATCGTAGAGGTTGTTGCGAAGCTCATAAGCGGCTGCATAGGAGAGGATATGCTTCATCAGAACAGCAGCGTCAGCCGGAACCGGGAGATCTTTCATATCGATCGCGCCGCTGCGGTAAATGGCTGCAAAACGTCCGGCAGGGTGTTTTAACTGGAATAAACCATCTAACGTAAAGTTTTCAAGATCCGTATCAAAAGATTGCAGGGTTGCCAGCACCAGAGTATCGGTCATTTCCTGAAAAGCAGGGTTGGCAGAACAGTTCTTTGTTTCAAAATATTCATCCATAAAATCGTAGAGAATAAAATCTTCGCACGTAAAATGCAGATCTTCCATATAGGCGGCCGCAAATTTTGGAAGCAATGCGATCAGTGTACTATAGTGGATAGAACAGATGGCAAGGGCAGCATAAAACTGTACTTCTGTCTGCAATAAAAGTTCCAGATCCACATCCACATTTGAAAAATCCACGGAAGAAATCTCAGGGCATGCCTCTTTGAAAATGCGGTTTAAGATCGCAAGACCAAAACCGGATTTGTCGTCAATGATGGCGATGGCGTAGCATAAAAGAACCGGATCAAAAGAATTCTCGGAAAAAGAAGGAGAAAAATAAAAATCCTGATCCAGAAAACGGTAAATATCAGAGAGATTGTCCATAGAGAGCGGACACTCTAACGTATCCCTTAATTCTGTTATAACAGCCGGATTTTCCTTTGCCGCAAAAGTGAGGAAACGATACACAACATAAGTCTGAAAACGATCCATGTTTTCTTCCGGACCATTTTCTAAATATTCTATCAGAAATTCAGTTGGGAAAAACTGATCAAAAAATTCATCCATAATCATAACCTACCTTTCGTTGTTTCCGTTCACATGCCCATGAGGTACGAGCAGTGAAGTATGTTTTAGTGATGAAAACACAATATAATATTTTTATAAATAAAGCAATAGGGCTTTTATTTTTGGAGAAAAAGACTTATTATGGATAATGAACTGATTTTTAGGAGAAAAAGGAGAGAGATTATGTTGAGAGCAGCAGATTACCGTGAGCGTGCAAGAGCATCTTTGAGTGGAAACTGGGGAATGGCAGTTCTTGTTTGTTTTGTAGGAGCATTGCTTGGAGGAATCCAGTCCGTTATACCTGTTACCGCAAATTATCAATATGGGGAGGGAATGAGCGTACAGATTTTTGGGATAAATATGAGCCTGAATCAGCTTCCGGCAGAAATGCTCGGAATCCTGGCTGTCATGATGAGCATTTTAAGCATTTATGCACTGGCACAGTTTGTGATCGGTGGTGTAGTGGAACTTGGTATGTGTGCTTATTTTTCCAAACGTGCATTGGGCGAGAATGCGGACATTAAGGATGAGTTTGCTTATTTCCAGTATTTCGGAAAGGCACTCGGGCTTCGTATTGTAACTTCTATTTTTATTTTCTTATGGACGATGTTATTTATCATACCGGGATTCATCGCTACCTATCGTTATGCGATGGCACCATACATCATGGCAGAACATCCGGAAATGGGGATCATGGAGGCGATTGAGGCATCCAAACAGATGATGGATGGAAATAAATGGTCGCTGTTTTGTCTGGATTTCAGTTTTATCGGCTGGATGATTTTAAGTGCATGTACATTTGGAATCGGAGATCTATTCTTAAATCCATATACCCATATGGCAACGGCTCATTTTTATCTGAATTTAAGCAGAGGTTCTTCCGGAAACTTCAATTCGGATGGAATGATGTAAAAGGGAAAAATCTGTCACTGAATTCTTATAAAAATGTGAAAAATCTGCGAATGGATTTCAATTGAAAAAGAGATGTGCTAAAATGTACCGTGTTGTGGTCACGGAAAAACATTTTGGCACATTTTTTTTGCAGAATTTCGTGGCAGAAGATGAATTAGAAAAGTTGGAAGTAATAAAATGAAACAGATGAAATATAAAAAACAGATACAGCTCATTGCAGCAATCGTTACACTGATCGTATTCCCGGTGATCACGTTTTATCTCATGGAAGCCTACACACACAATCCATTCGAAGAGGTAAGACCGTGGGCGCAGTTTTTCAATATTTTGCTCTTTGAGCTTTTGGCGTGGATCTTTGTCAGTGTGACCGGAAAGATACAAAGCGGGCTTCGGATCGAGCTGGTAACCGCGATGATTTATGGAATCGCAAATGCTTATGTGGTCCGTTTCCGGACCAACCCGATCGTGCCGTGGGATATTTTTTCCTGGAAGACGGCGGCAAGTGTGGCATCTAATTATGATTTTAAACCGGATATTCGAATGATCGTGGTGACGCTTGCGTTTCTTGGAATGATCGTTTTACTGCAGTTTGTAAAAACCGGAATGCCGAAGTTTCAATTATGGAAGCGGCTGATTCCGGCGGGAGCATGCTGCATCGTGCTGGTTTTGTTTGTCAATCTGCTACAGGATGAAGATTTTCAGACCGGACACAGATTGTATCCATTTTTATTTACTCCGGCATTTATGACGCAGGTAAATGGAATGGCAGTGACGTTTGCAATGGATCTCGCATATATGACTGTAGAAAAACCGGCAGGTTATGACGCTGTAAAAGAGCAGGCGCTGCTGGAAAGTTATGCAGGGCAGGAAGATGACACAGACAGCAGTGAAAAGAAAGAGGAACTGCCCAATATCATTGTTGTGATGAATGAGTCTTTTTCGGATCTGAATGTGCTGGGAGATTTTACAACAAATGAAGATTATATGCCGTATCTGCACAGTTTACAGAACGGGGCGGAAAATACGGTGACAGGTTATCTGAATGTGTCTGTGTGCGGAGGAAATACCGCAAATACAGAGTTTGAGTTCCTGACGGGAAACAGTATGGCGTTTCTGCCACAGGGAAGTATTCCGTATCAGCAGTACATCACGAAAGAACTTCCGGCGCTCCCGGCGTATCTGGCATCTTTGGGCTATGAGACGGTGGCAACCCATCCTTATTATGCGGATGGCTGGGACAGGGATAAGGTATATCCATTGCTTGGCTTTTCAGAGAGTATTTTTAAAGATCAGTACTGGGGAGCAGGTTATGTGCGCAAGTACGTCAGTGATAATAGCTGTGTGGATAAGATCATTGAATTATATGAGAAAAAAGAAGAGGGAACACCTTTATTCGTTTTCAATGTGACGATGCAAAATCACGGTGGATACTCGGATACTTATGATAATTTTACCCCGGATATCACAGTGGAGGGTGTGGAAAGTACACCTTTGAGCCAGTATTTATCGCTTGTCAGACTTTCGGATCAGGCACTGGAAAAACTGATTTCCTATTTTGAGGAGGCAGACGAAAAGACAATTGTAGTATTCTTTGGGGATCATCAGCCAAATGACACGGTGGCAGCGCCGATTTTGAATCTGAATGGTATGACGACAAAGACACTGACAGAGGATCAGTTGAAACTGCGGTATGAAGTGCCATATGTGATCTGGGCGAATTATGACATTGATGCAGAGAGCGGAAAAGATACAAGTGCAAATTATCTTGCGGCGGACGTATTACACTATGCAGGAATTTCTGAGAATGCATATGGTTCTTATCTGTTGGAATTACAACAGAATTATCCAGTTATCTCTGCAATGCGTGTGCTCACGAAAGATGGTCTGGATACAAATTCATCCAGCTTAAAACAGGAATTGAAAGATTACCAGAGTCTGCAGTATTATCAGCTATTTGACTGGAAAAAAGAGTGAGTGTGCAGACAGATCGCTCATCAGGAAAGAAATGAAGGAAAGAAAACAGGAGTTTGTAAGAATGAATCAGACACAAATCAATGAGACAAAATCGAAAAAGTGGTGTAAACGGCTGCCACTGCTTGCCGCCTTTCTGATACCACTTCTGATCTCGGTGATCATTTGTATCGATCATGAAGTGTATCCATTTGGGGAGCGTTGTCTGTTACAGGTGGATATGTATCATCAATATTGTCCTTTTTTTACAGAGTTTGTGGATAAATTAAGAAGCGGCGAAAGCCTCATGTACTCGTGGACAATCGGGCTTGGTGCGGATTTTGTGTCACTGTTTGCCTATTATCTGGCAAGCCCTTTGAACTGGTTTATTTTGCTGTGCCCGAAGGGATACGTGATTGAATTCATGTCAATCCTTATGATTCTTCGTATCTCGCTCTGTGGACTGACATTTGCATATTATCTGAAAAAGCACTTTCACACAAATCACCCGGCAATCGTGGTATTTGGAACGGCGTATGCACTGTCTGCGTTTATGGCAGCTTATGCCTGGAATGTGATGTGGACAGATTGTCTGGTGCTTGCGCCGCTCATTATCCTCGGTGTGGAACAGCTTGTAAAAGAGAAAAAGGCTGCATTGTATTATGTGACACTGGCCACAGCCATTTTGTCCAATTATTACATTTCGATTATGATCTGCATTTTTCTTGTGCTCTATTTTCTGATCCTTTTATTGGAGCAGAGGGAAGGAAAAATCGGGGCATGTGTACGGTTTGCATGGTATTCCCTTCTGGCGGGTGGAACAGGTGCAGTGTTGCTGATCCCGGAAGCGATTATTTTAGGGGAGAGCGGCTCGCAGGGGATTTCTTTTTCAAGTGCGGTGGAATGGTATTTTAATCTGATCGCAGAACTGGGAAGGCAATGTATTTTTGTAGAAACGTATACAGGACGTGACCACTGGCCAAACATTTATACTGGCGTGTTTACATTGTTTTTGATCCTGTTATATCTGACGAACCGCGGGATCAGCTGGAAAAAGAAACTGCCGCGCGTATTACTGCTTGCGTTTATGGCATTAAGCTTTGCCAATAATATGCTGGATTTTATCTGGCATGGATTACATTTCCCGGATTCGCTGCCGGGCAGACAGAGCTTTTTATACAGTTTTTTATTGTTAGTATTGTGTTTTGAGACATTTTTGCATCTGAAAGAAAACCGCTGGTATCACGTGCTTGTGGCACTGGTCTTGGATGGGGCATTCCTGTATGCAGCGTACCGCTGGTCTGACAGCGAACTGATCGGAAGCGACAGTTTCTTTACGACGGCAGTGTTTATCGTTGTGTACGCGGTGCTGCTTCTGGTGTGGTATGGAGGAACTGCAAAAGTCAGAGATTATGTTTTTTTGATTACGTCAATTGTAGTGATTACAGAGTTGACGATCAACTTTGATATGACAGGTCTGGATACGGTGAGCAGAACTTCTTATGTGAAAGACTGGAAGGATTATGAAAACGTTTTAGAGCAGGCGAAGAAAAAGGAAAGTGAAAACAGCGCGGTGTATTTTTACCGGACGGAGGAGATGGAGCGGAAAACGAAAAATGATGCGGCGTTGTCCGGCTATTACTCTGCAACACAGTTTTCTTCGCTGATGAACATCAATGTCAGTCATATTTATCAGGATCTTGGAATGGAAGGTGGAAAGAATTTTTATTGTATCAACGGCGCGTCGCCTTTGATCTCTTCCATGCTTTCCTTAAAATATGTGATCGCGGACAATGCAATGGAGGAAAGCCCGCTGCGTACCCTTGTGGCGTCATCCGGGAACACGTATTTATATGAAAATAAATATTCCCTTCCACTGGGATTTATGGTAGACGATGAGGTGGCAGAACGCTGGGACTATAAAAATGGCGGCGGTGTCTCCAACCAGAATGAACTTGCGGAACTGTTGGGGGCACAGAAAGAGATGCTCTCAGTAGTTCCAGCGGAATCGGAAGTCGGCGTGTCTACGATTCAGGTGACGGAGGACGGATATTATTTTGCAGCATACAGTTCTGTGACATCCGACACCCTTGAGGAAGAGGTCAGTGATGGAAGAACGAAGTCCTTTACGAAGGCGTCCCACGGATATATTTTAGATCTGGGGTATGCAAAATCCGGAGATGTGATCCGGATTAAAAATTCCAATAACGAGCGTGTGGATATTACTGCCTATCAGTTGAATATGGATGCACTGGATACCGCATATGAGACGTTAAACAGCCAGACAATGGAACTCACCTCGTTTTCAGACCGGAAGATCACAGGTACGATCGATGTGGAAAAAGCGGGGGATCTCATATTTTCGATTGCAAGGGAAGATGGCTGGACGGTGTATGTGGATGGAAAAGAGACAGAGCCGGAAACATTTGCTGAGGCGTTTATCAGTGTGCCGTTGACGGATGGAAAACATGACATAGAACTTATTTATACAACACCCGGACTGAAGACTGGCGCCATGATCAGTCTTGGCTGTCTGATCCTTTTCCTGCTCTCCGCCTTTTGGAGAGGAAAACAGGAAAAGAATATTGTTGTATCGGAAAGCCTGTGTTAAAATAAGTTTATCTTTACAGAACTAATATAGAAGAAAGTGATTAAGAGACAGGAAAGAGGTAACAGATGTTAGAGACAGGTATCAGAGGAGAAGCAAAAGAGGTAGTATCAGAGAGCAATTCAGCACAGGCAATGAAAAGCGGTGAACTGAAGGTATATGCAACACCTTCCATGATCGCATTGATGGAGCAGGCTGCCTACAAGAGTGTTGCAGCAGAACTGGAGGAGGGAAAAGGAACAGTCGGAACGTTGATGAACGTATCCCATATCTCAGCAACACCGCTTGGAATGGAAGTGACTGCCAAGAGTGAACTGGTAGAGATCGACCGCAAGAGACTGGTGTTTAAAGTGGAAGCGTTTGACGAGCGTGGCAGGATCGGTGAGGGAACGCATGAACGATTCGTGATCGACAATGAAAAATTTCAGGAAAAAGCCAATAACAAATAAAATTTTTTCTAAGACACCATAAAAGTACGGTTTATTGGACAGTAAATAAGATACACTCTTTTCAACTTGAGAGAACGTAAAAAGGTTGAAAGGAGTGTTTTTTTATGAAGGGATATGTGATCGAAGCAGGCTATATGGGATATGTGGACGGAACGTACATGCTTTTTGCAGATGAAGAAGATTATCAGGAATATTTTAGAGAGTGGCATTGAAATAAAACTACCGCAGTGATAAGATAGTCACAGGCAGCTATTGAAGATAAATAGAAAGGTAGTGACAGATCATGGCTGGAAAAGAGATACGGATTTATGGGGAAGATGAGAGCGCGATCAGGATCCGCCCTTATGAGCATCACGCAAAGTATTATGAGACAGACCAGATGGGAATTATCCATCATTCCAACTATATCAAATGGATGGAAGAGGCAAGGATGGATCTGATGGAACAGATCGGGCTTAGTTATAAGCAGATGGAAGAGATGGAGATCATCAGTCCGGTATTGTCGGTGTCCTGCGAGTACCACAGTATGGTTCATTTTGATGACACGGTGGTGATCGAGACGAAGATCACAAAGTATAACGGAATCAAGATGGATGTGGAATACCGGATGACAGACAAAGAGACTGGGGAGCTGCGCACAACGGCAAAGAGTTCCCATTGCTTTTTGAACCGTTCCGGCAGACCGATTTCCTTAAAGAGGTCTTATCCGGAGATCGACACGAAGTTTTTTGAGTTCACGGATGAGAATTAAGAGTGATAATCGTTACTGGAACGAGATACGAGTGAACAGTAACTGATAATATGCCATACAGGCATAAATGAGACATAGAGAGAGGAAGAACAATGATACCAGAGAGATTAACTGCGCTTCGCGAAGAGATGAAACGCAGAAGTATTGATATTTATGTAGTACCAACCGCTGATTTTCATGAGTCAGAGTATGTTGGGGAGCATTTTAAGGCAAGAAAGTTTATTACAGGATTTACCGGTTCCGCAGGAACGGCAGTCATCACGTTAAAAGAGGCAGGACTTTGGACAGACGGCCGCTATTTTGTGCAAGCTGAGAAACAGTTAGAGGGAAGCACTGTCACGTTATATCGTATGGCAGAGGAAGGTGTGCCTGCCGTAGAAGAATTTGTAAAAGACAAACTGCCACAGGGCGGCTGCATCGGTTTTGACGGAAGAACCGTAAACGGTGCCTGGGGTGAAAAGTTTGTGGCAATCGCAGAGGAAAAGAAAGGTTCTCTTTTTGTAGGGGAAGATCTGATCAATCTGATCTGGACAGACAGACCGGAGTTATCCAAAGCTCCATTATTTATACTGGAAGAAAAATATTCCGGAAAGAGCACTGCAGAGAAGATCAAAGATGTGCGTGCAAAGATGGCAGAGGAAGGTGCAGATGTCCACATTCTCACGAGCCTTTGCGATATTGCATGGCTTTTGAATATCCGTGGCGGTGATATTCAGAGCGTTCCGGTAGTATTGTCCTATCTTGTTCTGACCAGGGATCAGTGTATCTGGTTTTTACAGGAAGAAGTGGTGGATGATACCATCCGCGCTTATCTGAAGGAAAATCATATCGAGACAAGACCATACGATGATATTTACACTTATGTTCCGACCATTCCGGAGAGTGCCGTGGTTCTGATGAACAAGAGCAGTGTCAATTATCGTATCTGCAGTGAATTAAATAAGAACATTCAGGTTATAAATAAACCCAACCCTACCGAGTTGATGAAGGCAGTCAAGAATCCGGTTGAGGTGGATAACACCCGCCTTGCACATGTCAAAGACGGTGTGGCAGTGACAAAGTTCATGTACTGGCTGAAAACAAATATCGGCAAAATCCCAATGACAGAGATTTCTGCGTCCGATTATCTGGAGGCAAGAAGAAGAGAGCAGGAGAACTTTATTGATTTAAGCTTTACGACCATCAGTGCCTACGGTGCAAATGCAGCGATGATGCACTATTCTGCAACACCGGAATCCAATACCGAATTAAAACCGGAAGGCTTTTTACTGGTAGACTCCGGCGGACATTATTATGAGGGAACAACCGATATCACGAGAACTTTTGTGTTAGGAACGATCAGTGATGAGATGAAACAGCATTTCACAGCAGTATGCCGTTCCAATATGAAGCTTGCCAATGCAAAGTTTTTATATGGTGCATGTGGTCTGAATCTGGATATTCTCGCACGTGGTCCACTGTGGGATATGGGGATTGACTACAAATGCGGTACGGGACACGGCGTCGGTTATATCTTAAACGTGCATGAAGGACCAAACGGCTTCCGCTGGAAGATCGTGCCGGAACGCCATGACAGCGGTGTGCTGGAAGAGGGTATGATCACAACCGATGAACCGGGTGTATATCTGGAAGGAAAGTATGGTATCCGCACGGAGAATGAACTGGTCTGCCGCAAAGCAGAGAAGAATGAATATGGTCAGTTTATGGAATTTGAGAACATCACTTACGCACCGATCGATCTGGATGGAATCGATCCGGAGCAGATGAGCCCACGTGAGAAGCAGATGTTAAATGATTATCATAAGAAGGTATATGAAGTGCTCTCTCCTTACATGACAGAGGAAGAGAACGAATGGCTGAAGAAGTATACCCGCGCAATTTAATTTGTCACAGGATGGGACTGCCGCATGCGGCAGCCCCTTTACTGCTTTTTTATGAGCAGTGAAAAAATAAGAAGGAGACACAAAGTTTATGAGTGAAAAGCTGGTACTGATCGATGGACACAGCATTTTAAACCGGGCATTTTTCGGAATCCCGGATCTGACGAATTCCGAGGGACTTCATACCAATGCGGTCTATGGATTTTTAAATATTTTATTTAAGATTTTAGAGGAGGAACAGCCAAACTATCTGACGGTTGCCTTTGATGTATCACAGCCAACTTTTCGTCATAAGATGTATGCAGAATACAAGGGAACCAGAAAGCCGATGGCGGAGGAACTTCGCGAACAGGTGCCTCTGATGAAGGAAATGTTAAAGGCCATGGGTGTGACCATCGTGGAAAAAGGTGGTTATGAGGCGGATGATATTTTGGGAACCATTGCAAAACGCAGCGAAGCAGAAGGACTTGAAGTATCCGTTGTGTCAGGGGACAGGGATTTATTGCAGCTTGCTACTGATCATATTAAAATCCGTATTCCGAAAACAAAGCGCACCGGAACCGAGATTGAGGATTATAATACGAAGGAAGTTTTAGAAAAATATCAGGTGACACCGATCGAGTTTATTGATGTGAAAGCACTGATGGGAGATACTTCGGATAATATCCCGGGCGTTCCGGGAATCGGGGAAAAGACAGCAACAGCACTCATTGCGCAGTACGGCAGCATTGAAAACTGTTATGCGCATGTGGATGAGATCAAACCACCGCGGGCAAGCAAGAATTTAAAGGAAAATTATGAGCTTGCACAGATGAGTAAGACATTAGCGACAATCGAGATCCATGCAGATATTGACTATGATCTGCAGAGTGCAAGATTAGAGCAGATCAAAGATCTGTATACAGAGGAAGCATATCTTTTGTGCAAACGTCTGGAGTTTAAGAATATGCTTGGCAGATTTGAGGTGGATGCACCAAAGAATCAGGCGGAAGAACATTTTAAGCTTGTGACAGAGAAGAAAGAAGCCGAAAAGATTTTTGCAAAGATCAAAGGCATAGAATGTGCATTTCAGATCATTCCGATGGAGGAAAAAAAGGATGCGAACATGGATGCTGGTGGGCAGATGAATCTTTTTGCAACACCACAGACGAAGGAGTTCCTTGGAATGGCAGTCTGCTTTGGGGAGGAGGATACCTATTTTTTCAGGGCAGGCGAAGAACTGACAAGCGGTGTGTTATTAGACCTTCTCACACATTCTGCGGCGGCAGGATATATGACACTGGATTTAAAACCGCAGCTAGGACTGCTCCATATGATCGAGCAGAAAGAAAACGGATGTCTCAATCAGAAAAATATTTTTGATAACGTCATTGCAGCATACCTGCTGAATCCGTTAAAAAATGAATATCCGTATGAAGACATCGCAAAGGATTACAGCAGCCTTATGATCCCATCAAGAGTGGATCTGCTTGGAAAGTTAAGCTATGATTTGGCAATGGATGAGAAACCGGAAGGATTTTTAAAGACAGTCTGCTTTATGGCATACACTGCATTTGCCAGCAAAAAGGCAATGATGGAAGATCTGAAAGCGGCCGGAATGGAACATCTCTATGAAACTATTGAGATGCCGTTAGTGTTTACGCTTGCAGACATGGAACACACAGGAATTGCCATTGATGCAGCCAATCTGAAAGAGTACGGGGAGAAACTTGCAGTCCGGATTGCAGAGTTGGAAACCCGGATTTATAAGGAAGCAGGGGAAGAATTTAATATCAATTCTCCAAAACAGTTAGGCGTGATCCTGTTTGAAAAACTGGAAATGCCTTACGGAAAGAAGACAAAGACCGGATATTCGACAGCCGCAGATGTGTTAGACAAACTTGCACCAGAGTATCCAATTGTTGCAGATATTTTGGAATACCGCCAGCTTACCAAGTTAAAATCCACTTATGCAGATGGACTTGCCAATTATATTAAGGAGGATGGAAGAATCCATACTTCCTTTAACCAGACGATCACGGTTACCGGAAGGCTGAGTAGTACAGAGCCGAATCTCCAGAATATCCCGATGAGGATTGAACTTGGCAGATTGATACGAAAAGCATTTTTACCGGCAAAGGGATGTGTGTTCATGGACGCCGATTATTCGCAGATCGAGCTTCGTGTGTTAGCGCACATGTCCGGGGATGAAAAACTGATCGAGGCGTACAAGGAAAATGCGGATGTACACCAGACGACGGCATCTCTCGTATTTCACGTGCCATATGACGAAGTTACTCCGATGCAGAGAAGAGATGCCAAAGCGGTAAACTTTGGAATTGTGTATGGAATCAGTGGCTTCGGCCTGTCGCGGGATCTCGGGATCACGAAAAAACAGGCGGAACAGTATATAAAGGATTATTTTGAAACGTATCCGAAAGTGAAAGAGTATATGGATTCGCTGGTGGAAATGGGAAAAAGTAAAGGGTATGTGACTTCTCTTTACGGCCGCCGCCGCCCGATCCCGGAATTGTCTGCGAAGAATTTCATGCAGCGGCAGTTTGGGGAGCGTATTGCGATGAATTCACCGATTCAGGGAACGGCAGCAGATATTATAAAGATTGCGATGAACCGTGTGGATGCGAGACTGCGGAAGGAAAACATGCAGTCGCGCCTGATCCTGCAGATTCACGATGAACTTTTGGTAGAGACAAAAATAGAGGAAATAGAGGAAGTGTCTCATATTCTGAATGAGGAAATGATTCATGCGGCAGCATTGAAAGTGCCGTTGATCGCCGATGTGAAGCAGGGAACGACCTGGTATGAGGCAAAATAGAAACAGCACCGGACTGTAACGAAGGAGGAAGACCATGATCATAGGAATGGCGGGAGGAGTAGGCAGTGGAAAATCAACCGTTCTTTCGATATTGAAACAATATGAAAAAGTGCGTATCTGTATGGCAGATGAACTGGGGCATCAGGCGATGGAACAGGGGACGAAAGCCTATGAAAAAATTGTGGCCCATTTTGGAAAGGAGATCTGCGATGAAAGCGGTGCGATCAACCGAACAAGACTGGGAAAAATTGTATATGCTAATGACAGACAGCTGGGAATGCTCAATGAGATCATTCATCCTGTCGTGTGGGAAGAGATTGCCACGCAGGCAGCAAAATACGGAGAGGACAATCTGTTTTTTGTAGAGAGTGCCATTCTTTATGAGAGCGGACTGGATAAACTCTGCAATGAGGTCTGGGGAATATTGACGGAGGATACCCTGCGTTTTAAACGATTGCAGGAATCCCGCGGATATTCGCGTAAACGGGCGGAAAGCATTATGCAGAAGCAGGTTTCTGCGTCATTTTTGAAGCGGCACTGCGACCGGCTGATCCACAATGATGGCAGTGAAGAAGAACTGGAAGCAGAGATTGCACGCATTATGAGTGCTTATGGAACCCGCCGAGGTAATGGTGGAAAATAGAGAATAGATGTGATATACTAGAAAGAAGTGGAGAAATCCACGGGCAGTATGAAATGAATGAGGGATGACTATGAACAATAGCAGAGAAGATTATGTATTTGGCTTGGATATTGGTACAAGAAGTATTGTTGGGACCGTTGGTTATCGTATCGGGACGGACCGTTTTGTTGTTGTGGCACAAAAATCTCTGGAGCATACGACGCGTGCCGTGATCGATGGACAGATTCACGATATCGCCACGGTGGCAGATGAGATCGCCTGTGTGAAAAAGCAGCTGGAGGTGGAAATCGGGCAGAAACTGACGAATGTCAGTATTGCGGCTGCCGGCCGTGTGCTGAAGACAGAGACGGTGTATGTGGAACACGAAATGCAGTCGGAGACCCGGGTGACCCAAGAACATATTCATTCACTTGACAGCATAGCGGTAGAAAAGGCATATGACCGCATTCGCCAGCAGAATGACCATAAAGGCAAACATTTTTACTGCGTCGGATATTCGCCGGTAAAATATTATCTGAATGGATATCCGATGGAGATGATCGAAAAACATATGGCATTGTCCATCGGTGTGGAGATGATTGCAACATTTTTGCCGGATGAAGTCGTAGACGGATTGTATCAGGCGGTCGAGGATGCCGGACTGCATGTGGCAAGTTTGACATTGGAGCCGATTGCGGCAATCAATGTGGCGATTCCGGAGCGGTTCCGCCTTTTGAATATTGCATTGGTCGATGTAGGAGCCGGTACGTCTGATATTTCTGTCGTTAAGGAAGGCAGCGTCATTGCCTTTGGCATGATGCCGCTGGCAGGAGACGAGATCACGGAAGCAATCGCAAAGCGGTATCTGACTGATTTTGAGACGGCTGAGAAAGCCAAAAAAGCCGCCGACGGGAAAAAAATGGTAACTTTTAAAGATATCATGGGTGAAACAGTCAAGGTTTCTCAGGAAGAGATTCATGAAGTGGCTGCGCAGGCGATAGATTCGATCGTGAGTAACGTCGCACAGAAGATCATCGAATTAAATGGCAATAGTCCGGTCAGCGCGGTGTTTGTCGTCGGAGGAGGCGGAAAAATGCCGGGCTTTACGGAAAAACTGGCGGTTAAGCTGAATCTGCCGGAAAACCGAGTGGCGATCCGTGGTGCCGAGGTATTGCAGCAGATTGATTTTAGCGCAACGGATGTGAAAAAAGATTCCACTCTTGTGACACCGATTGGAATCTGTCTGGAATATTATGAGCAGAAGAGCAGTTTTATTTATGTAAAAGTAAATGAAGAACGCGTGAAAATATACGATAATGGAAAAGCGACGGTGTTGGATGCCTGTATTCATGCCGGATTTGCGCAGGACAGCCTGTTTCCTTCCCGAGGGGACAGCGTGCATTATAAACTCAATGGAGAAGAGCGCGAAGCCAAGGGATATCTTGGGGAAGCGGCAGAAGTGGCAGTAAATGGAAAAGAGACGAATCTGAACCAGCTGCTGCAGGAACATATTAACCAGCTGCAAAACCAGGATGAGATTCTGCTTACCTTTGGTCTGTGCGGCAACGGTACTGCAGGGCTTGTCAGTCCGAACACAATGCTGCGTCTGCCAAAATTTGACGATTGTATCAATATGCTTGCCTGCCGTCAGCCAAGGACAGAAAGAAAACAAACACAGAAAGATGCCCTCTATCTGCC